>Ga0123354_10000202_pt1 | contig 51530 bp, 38 predicted proteins | sample TergutLab28metaG_2_FD_97872 | JGI IMG/M metagenome (GOLD analysis project Ga0123354, IMG submission 97872) | Labiotermes labralis P4 segment gut microbial communities from Petit-Saut dam, French Guiana - Lab288 P4 | ecosystem: Host-associated > Arthropoda: Insects > Digestive system > Gut ... | reverse complement strand
TATTTTGTTCCGTTTATTGTCAGTAATCGTTACCTTCTATTCTGAGTTTCAAACAGTCATAACTCCGTAACCGTCCAAAATCGGACACATGTTTATATGAACTTTTTTGATCACGAAGACCTAAGAAATCACCTCCTGCAGTTATGCCCTAAAGTCGTGAAACACCCTGTATATGTTAATATTCTGGTCTTTGGGGGCAACACTGTATTATATGGTTGACAGGCAGCAACATTTTGGAGGAACCTACTGCCCTCATCTCCCTGAAGATGGATGCATCAGGTTCCTCAAAATATTGGCATCTGCATTTAATATGGGGTGTAAATTGGAAAACAGGGTTTTGTTTGTCAGAATATGTTTTATGTTCCGATTGTTTGGTCAAAACAGAAATACAACAAATTCCATTAATCTGGAACACATGGGACCAGCAGGTGCCAGATTATCGAATATTTTGGATTATCAGACAGTACCTATACTGATCTAGGTTCTTACAAGTAATTTTTTGATACTCTCCTGTACTTTGGCTGCACAACTAACCAAAGGAGTATTCCATTTGGATATTTCCTTCACCTGCTGGCTCACGGTTACCAGTGTGTTTTCTGGAGTCTTCAGAGCTGAAGAAGTTGACAGAGCACATGCTTCCTCTTGCCAGTAGAACTTTGTTTACTTATCTTTGGATATTTTGAAGACATTCTAATACCTCAAACAAAGAGTGCCACATTTCATATATAACACAAGGAAAACAGAATTCACAGTAACATTATGGAATGCACCAAACAAGTGGTGTGACCCACCTGTTACATGAAATGCCACCAGGGTATGGGACAATACCACTTGATGAAAACTTGATATATCCTGCTTGAGTAGAAAGTTTGTGCTAGCAACATAAAACCCAGATAACCCAAGCTAAGGTAATGGAATGTGTACCAGAAGTTATGGTCAGCAAAATGTCCAGTCTTGGAACTACTCTCTTCAAGGGCCAGATTTATCAGGATTTCTGGATTAGCAGATGATAGATTACTGGAATTTTGTTGTACTATGTTGCCCTTCAGAATGTAGAGCACAGTTAACAATATTTACTCCCAAAGGAACAGACCCTTCTACCCACTTGGCAGAAATGATGGATGGGCTCCAGAGTGGACCTGGATATGGCAGAGAGGACAGAGGTCTCTGCCTCTGTTGAGACTTAAATCCTGGCAGTCTAGTCCATTTTATTATACAGACTGAGCTATCCCTGACCCCTTCATTGCAGACAACTTGTAAATAATTTGTAGTGTTTCCCTCATATACAGTTTTATTTGTACTGTATTACCTTAACACAGTTTAACAGAATGTATTTAAATTTAAAATATAAATTTTATTACCATTACCACAATTTTAGTCAAGGCTGTACAAGATGGAAAGACTGGTTTCATGACTGCCAAGTGCCTCAAGATACAGCAGTAATTTATTTCCCACACAGGCAACAGTGCAAAATCTGTGTCTGAGATGGGGCACCTAGAAATAAGATTCTGTAATCTCTCCATGACAATGTGATAATGACCACAGTGAACAAATGGGCTTACATTTTACCATACACTCCAAGTTATGGGGCACCCAGTATTCTTCACACTACTGTAGTTTTGTCTTCAGCAGAGATGAAAGTTTAAATCCGTGATAAGAAAACCACATGCAAAAATCTGATTGGTGATCAAACTCAAAGACTGAAAAGAACATACATATGGTCTGCTACTTATACTATTTTATAATCGATACTACTAAAAAGCACTCACTTTTGTCTCTCCCGCAGGACATGAGACTGGCGGCGAGCGTAACGCTGACTTGGACGACGTTCGAACTGCACTGTACGGCGTGCCCTGTTCTGCTGCGTTGTCTGAAATTCTGTCTTACCACTGCAATAAATATTATGTCTTAAGTGACTTTAGGTTTATTTTAAATTCTGCACAGTCACCATTCAACTGACACAAAACTAAGGCTAGCAACAGAATAAGCAGCACACTCCCTATTCTTCTACAAATATTTTCATATGCAGCACTTAAGGGACCTTGGCTAAGCAATTCAACGTACATCTCATTCCAAAACTGACCTGGGCATGCTGTTGTAATTCAAGGACGCAGTCTCATAACGACACAGCTCAGATTTATGTATCTGATCACATGAAACACTAGCAGGAATAATTCCAATTTTTCTTCACAAAGTAAACTTATCTCTCGAAACTGTAAGATTCTCAAGTACAGCCTGATCAATTTAAATACTGAGATGTGGGATGTGATGCCATGTAGTCCATTACACAAGTACCAATATTTTGAAAGAACATGCTACCTCTGCCTTCCAGGGAGAGGCAGTCACCACTTCTACCTAGAAGACAGAGGCAGTGGGATCCTCTGAAACACAGGTGCCCATTCACCAGACTGCAAAGCATCACATACCAGAACTCAGTTCAGTCCTGTATCACAAAATATCTCTTATAAACACGATACTTGGAATGACAGAATTGAAGCTGTGTTCAGATCTTGATTATGTACTCCTAAGCATGACAGACACTTCATGTGACTGAAACAACAGCTCTAAAACCCAACGCCACTTCCTTGTTTAGTAACAATGAATTACCCCTCCACAGGCACGAACATAAATTTTCCAAAAATCTAGAAGCAACCTCAAAATTCTAGGCACCAAACGGATAATATGAAACAAGTTCCATACTGATAACCCACAAATACTAAGTACTACCACATAAAAATTAGTCACACTGGAAACTTGGTGCCCAATATTTGTGCACCCTCGCAGAAACTCATACTAGTTTGCATAGCATTACACACACTAATACCTGTAACGGAACCTGGAACCCATACGGAAGAAGTTCTGTCTTGCTGATGGTCCCTTCACAGGTGCTCGCAAACGAAAAAAAGCATGATGTTCAACTGCACACTTCCACAGATGCTTGCATGCCTTCTCATTGTGCAACCTGAAGTAGGCAAGACATAATCACAACCTTTGGCTTTCGTATAGTCTCTGCAGAGAAATATAGAACATGGTAAGAGACAACAAAGTGCTAAGGAATAGAGAGAAGAACCAACCAGACCTGTAAGAAATTACATAATGAGAAGTTCAGTGGTTTATAATCAGAGGAGGACTGCTGAACACCGAACCTGGACACATGGCATGTATAACAGCCTTATATTTCCTCTTATAATGTATAATATATAGTACATGCCATATTTTCTCAAATGTGAGATGAGGGTTTTTCCTTAAATTTGGTACTTAATTATGTGAGGTCGTGTTAAATTCATGTATGAAGTGCCAAACCGGACCATTTGGAGCCAAACAAAGGCCTGCATCACCAAATTGTCATATGAGATCTGCACTCTTCTGGGAAATTACACAGTGAAGAGTGGTAATTTCTTACCAACATTTTGGGACAACCTATTGGCCTCATCTTTAAATGTCACGAAATCCACACGAGAGAAGGGAGCATGAATAAAGATGACACAATCTCATTTTTTGGGGGAAGGAAATTGTCCATCATCCAATTTTTTACAGCATGATGTTTTAGCAGCTACCTCTGTTTCAGTTTTGAGGCCAAGAAGCACCTAACCTGACAGACCCCTTAGATCAAGCTGATCTCAGCACTGGGCACCATAGAAACATTAACTTGTTACGACATGCACCTACAAACAGATCTAGTAACAGGAAAATGGCTATTGAAAAATCATTAATTAGCAGTATTCCTGTTAACACCAGTGCAACAGCCTCTCCTCTTTTAGCTTAAAGGAAAAGCACAAAGGTGCCTATTATATATTGAGTGTAATTACCTAGAATTTAGAAACCAAGATAGAACTGTAGATTCATCTATTTCACTAAAAATCTTTCAAAATTTAGGGGACTAAGAAGCAAAACTGATGAATTAATAAATTATTTAGAGATAGATAACTTTAATCCCCACGTACTATGCTTCAGTGAGCAACATAAGGACGTACAGGACCTGTTACAAAACACATTACCAGGGTGCATATAAGGATCAAGTTTCTGCCATCGAAATCTAAAGAAGGGAGATGTGTGTATTTTTTTATCGTAAAGATCAGTACTTCAGAAAGATTAATATTTCACATGACCATAAAGAAAAGTATTTGGAAATCTATGCCAATGAACTAGAGACTAAATCATCTAAACTAATCATATTAAGCTTCTACAGAGTCCTTACAGGAGAATTTTAATCAATTTGTAAAGAATCTAAACGATGCCTTGAAACATATGCATAAACCTAAAATGGAATTTTTAATTTATGGAGACATACACACAGATTATCTTATCGAAAGCAACCGAAAAAAAAAACTGGCCTCACTGTCAAGAACACACAACCTGCTGCACACAGCTAATTTTGCAACAAGAATTCAAAATTAACTCAAGTACTGCCATTGATAATACATTTGTGGATAAAAGCAGAATAATTAATCTTCTATACCTCCCATAATAAATGGCCTATCAGACCATGATGCTTGAACTCTCACAATTAAAAATATATATGTAACACTAAACAAATTTCCTTTAAAGCAGAAAACCAGATTAATAGACAATGAAACAATCATGAACTTTCATATTACTAAAAAACAAAACCTAGGAATCTGTTTATATAGATCCAGACCGTAATCATGTGTTTAACTCATTTCTATGTATCTTCTTAAACACTTTCCAAGCTAGTTTTCCACTGAAATACAAAAGTATGAAAGACAAGAATGATGGAATTACAGAAGGAATAAAATCATCTTGCAAACACACAAGAAGTTTGTATGCCTTCACTTAGAACAGCAATGGTCCGAAAGCAAAAGTGCATTATATTAAATATTGCAAAATCCTATGAAAAGTTATAAAAGAAGCCAAGAAGCAACACTACAGTAGACTTATAGCAAAATCTAATAACAATATAAGAACATGGAACATTATAAAGAGAGAGACAGTGAAAATACATTCAGTGCAACAAGTTCCCACCTTACTCATGAATGATGAAAATTAAAGGATCCAACAGATGTGGCCAATGCCTTCCATAATTTCCTTATAACAATTACTGAAAAATTACACAATATACAAATACAGAATGGTGATGTTAATTCAACTTAAAAAAATTCATTTCCTGGAAACTCCCCCAAAATAAAAATTATCCCAATTATCGAAGATGAGATAAAAAGTATACTATATTCCCTTAAAAAAAAATATCATCAGGTATTATGAAATAACTAGTAAAATATTAAAAGCTTGTGTATATCTCATTAATCGCCCATTAAGCTACATTTATATTCACTTATATACCGGTATTTGTCTGACCATCTTAAAATTGCAGTAGTAAAACCACTTTACAAAAATGGAAATAAAACTAATGTGACAAATTACAGGCCTATATCATTATTAGCAGTTTTTTATAAGGTACTTGAGAAACCTAAGCACAGTAGATTATGCCAACACCTGCATACTAACAACATACTGGTCGCAGAACAGTATGGTTTAGGAAAGGGATATCAACTGAAGATGCTGCCCTCAGACCAACAGATATTGAATTCAAATCTATTAATAAAAAAATGCACGCTGGAGGAATTTTATATGATTTTGCAAGGGTTTGTGATTGCATGAATCATGAAATTTTGTTAGCTAAATTACATTTCTATGGAATTTGAGGAGTATTTGAAGTTTGGTTCAGGGCCTATTTAATTAACATAAGACAGACAGTTGAAGTAAAAATCACCTAATAAGAGCTCAAAATTTTTTTCTGACTGGAGTACAATGAAACATGGAGTTCCCCAAGGATCAATTTTAGGGCCTCTATTGTTCATTTTATATATATATATATGACCAGAATAAATGCCATATCACAACCAAAATTATCTGCTGATGATACCAGTGTCATAATTTAAAGTAGAAATTTCAAAGATTTCTGTTCAGTGTCAAATTTAGTTCTCTCTCATATAATTAAACAGATTGCTGCTAATAATTTAGGTCTAAATTTAGATAAAATGAATACAATGAAATTCATACAAAAGAATTCATCACAATCTGCGTTACATATTGGTTATAAATATGAGTATATAGAAGAGACTTTGAATACAACACTTCTAGGTATACAAATTGATAACCACATAAACTGCAAGAACCATACTGAGCAAATAATTCCTAAGTTTAAGTGCAGCATGTTATGCCATTAGGTCGAAGGTCTGTACCAGTAACATTAACACTCTCAAGTCAATTTACTATGCATACTTTAATTCTATTATAAAATATGGAATACTTTTTTGGGTTACTCTTCCAGCAGTGGGAAAACGTTCATTTTACAAAAGAAAATCGTCACAATTACAGTTGATGCACCACCCATAACCTCTTGTAGAAGTCTATTTACACAATTAGAGCTTCAACCTGTTCCCATGCTAGTATATACTTTCATTATTAATAATCAAACATTTTTCTAACAAATTCATCTGTACATAATATTAATATAGTCACTCACTCACTACATTCATTTATTCCTTCCTTCCTTCCATTGATCCATAAGTGTTTCATAGTGAGTGAGTGTGTGTGTGTGACACAGATAGAGAGAGGGTGAGTGTGTGTGTGTTGTGTGTGTATGTGTTATTTTTGTGGGGGTCATCTTAGATTAGGATATATACATTTTCCCCTGGCAAACATGTTTTATCTGGGGAGCGGTTAGGAGGGGTCATCATAGATTAGAGCCGTCTTACATTCAGGTGAATATGGTAACTTCCCGCGTGTTGGAATACGTGTCAGGAATGACTGCCTCCAACTCTCAGACAAACCTGAAACCTGGTGAACAGATTATTAAATACTGCTCAGTCTTGTGAGAAATCACCCATTCTTTGCGGTGAGCGTAATGGCAGCTGCTTGACTCCCACTAGCAGCCTTTTTGTCATGCGTTATAGATAACTGCATCATCTTGGACACATAATTCAGTTTAATATGATGTCCACAACAGACAAGTGAAGCACAGTGTGAAACTTTTTTTTTTTTTTTGGTGAATATGCAGTACAGTTTAGAGATAATTTTCACTGTGGAAATCTATATAAGAAAAAAACTGCATAAAATGTTTTCTATGAAATTTAGAATATGGTTTCCCAGTGTTTCAGTTCCTTAAAAATCAAGCATGTATGAAAATTCAAGAAGGTCAATTCCAGCACCTACTTTAACATGTGATAAGGTACAATACATGTATTATATACAGAAATGTAAGGCAGTTAAAACTACTCTGCCTCTGTATTAAAAGGACGATGAATTAAACTAGGCACATAAAATTTAAATTTTTGCAAGTAGGAAGACTGGAACTTTTGTCTTATGGGTTGTGATGTTGTACAATCTGTATATATGTGCACTATCACATCGGATTACAGGGTATCATAAACTAGAAAACTACAAAAACAAGAAGATGAGGTTAGACACAGCAGAAGAAAATGAAAATACACATACATTTTAATTGGAACAGGAGGGAATAATTTGTATGACCAAAACCCATAATATTATTAGAAAGGATCTTAAAAAATCAGTCTGTCAAGAATTGAATTTACTCAGAACAGGGTCCAAAAGAAGTCAAGAAACACCAAATTCAACAAAAGCAGTAAATGTCACTGTCATCTGAATTACTAGAAATTGTTGACCCTGTATATGTGGAGTGACAGGCATAGTTAAAATACAAATTCCATGCTAACAAGTACATATAATCCTTCAAGCTGCACTTTAAAACCCTACCAGTAAATGGGGCAGCTCAGAACTGTGACTGTCTGTGAGCTGGATGGCCAGGGTGAGAAGTCCAGTAGGAGGAGGAATTTTTCTTTGAAATTATGTTAAACATCCTCTATGGCTTACACAGCCTCTATAAAATGGGTACCAGACACTCTACCTCTGAGGTACATATCTACATATCCACACATCACATTCCTAATAGCAACAGATTCTTTGAGTTTGGAAGAGACACAAAAAACTGCTGACCTGAAGACAAATGTGTGCTCCTGTTCACGTCCTTGATCATCATCCTCAACTACCACCAGGGTCAACTTCTTCTTCTTAAAGTCCAGTTTTCCAATCTTTGGCCTGCAAGAAGGGAACGTTGATGTAATGTTAACCATCTGAAGCCTAAAACTGTTGCCTAATCTACACACGATGGTGTATCAGCTTTTGTGTTACCATGTAAACCAAAGGCAAAACTAACGCTTTTGAAAAACACAAGCAAAAAACGGCTGTTTCAGTCAATATTGCATCACTGTAATCCAGTGTAACAACGTAGACATTTGCTCAAAAATAGGTATGTGCAGACCATATTTTGCTCATTCCAGAAATTTTAAAGATCACAGTGTATATATTCAGTGAAGTCATGAAATTAAGTGTCCTGTAAGAGCTATAACACATAAGAGTGAATCAATGAAAGAGTAAACTGTGGAACCGCAGCTAGAGATGGACACTGCTGAGTCTTCTGAATGCCTTTAAAGAGGAATTCTACCTGATCAAAATTACAAGCAACAACCAAATCAGACAATAAATGTGGAATGTACGGGACAAAATTAATACAAATTTACACCTTTACCAGTTTTCACAGAATCACAGTCACCTGGCAAATTTTTATAGGCACCTCCTTTACCAGAATATACTCAAACAGAACGGAAAGTGTAAGAACTATGGGCAAAATTTCATTTACAACCTACAGTAATGACTTTCACCACACCAATTTTCATAAAACTCGTAACTGCTCAATGGATTTACATGGAAACTTCCTATACCAAATTTCACCCACATCAGTCAAAAAATACAGAAAGTATGGGTAGAAATGCATATACACACACAAGTTAAGCACGACTATCACTGATCTGATTTCAACAAAACCTAAGCTTGCTGAACAACTTTCTAAGACGCTCCTATACTGAACTTCACAAAAATCTGGCAATTTATCTGCTGATACAAGGTCAAAGACAAATGTTGTCTCCACAAAAGGCATCCCACTTACTTTGTAAAGGAATCCCTAAAAACCCAGTTTCTGCCAAACACAAAAGTACTTCCATTACAAAATTCAAATATTTAATACTGTTTATTCTGATTATCATACAAAACACATAAATAAAGTGAATGGGGGAAATCTAAAACTTCTGAATGTCACAGGAGGTCCTGTGCAGGGTACCACTGTGTTTTGAAGGACTAAAACCCGAAAACTTTCACATTGACTGTGATAAACTCTACCTGCCTGATTTCAATCAAAGAATATCCTTAAAATATATGATTAGAAGAAAACATCTTCACCATTCAACTGCAGTAACTCACCAGAAGAAAAGCCCAATCTTTTGGGCGCCTTCAAACACTAAGATCCCTGTGGGAGTCAGGCCAAGTGAGTACTCACATCCATCCTTGCCCTGAAATCAGCAAAATGCATGGGTCCTACTCTCTGGCACATTAGGTCCATATTGTATGTATTGTAATTACTGGTCATCTTACAACTTCACAATCTTGAACAAGACAGACAATGTATGATAACACAGCACTGAAGCAAGTTTGTGCAACCGTTAGTGTTGTGGAAAAGCAATACATATTACAAATTCTGAGTTTGAATTTGTAGCCTTAGGTATCCAGCATACAATGCACATGCACCATGTATGATCTGTGGCCTGCCTGGCTCTACAGTATTTTCCCACATTATCTCATGAATGGCACAATTTTAGAAAAAAAGTTACTGAATATAAAACATGCGTTTATTTTCTCTACAACTTTTGTCGGAAACACTTCCCATTCTAAGAAAACTTGAGCAAGATAGACTCAAAAATGCATACTGACCTTCATGTAAAATACCCACTATTCTTGTCAGATTTTATTGAAACTTGAATTTTCTTGACAGATTTTCAAAAAGTACTCAAGTACCAGTTTTCAAGAAAATCCATCCAGTGGGAGCAGAGTTGTTCCATACAGATGAATGGAAAAAAGACAGGCAGGCAGGCATGACAAACTAAGAACTGCTTTCCACAATTTTGTGACCATGCCTTAAAACCAATTTTTCAGCCACTCAGGTAAGCTTATATTAGAAGCCTTTCTTCCAACCAGCTACCCCTATACACGCCTGGAAAGGTCTTTACGACTCCAGAAGACTGAGGCTTGCAGAATTTCTGGACAATCGGCAAACGCAGGTGGAAAGGTCGTCAGCCCGATACACTGGCCACCTTCACCTCCCAGGAGACATCCCTGGTACTCATTTCTGTTAGAGGCTGAGTCAACCCAACAGCCATACTTCCATCAGAAGGATTACGTCAATAAAAAATCCCAATGACCCCATCAGGAATCAAACTCCTGACCTTCTGGGTTTTAGTGTAGTGCCTCTTCCAACACTGTCAAATTTTTTATGCAGTTGTATCGGTGGGATGCAACAATCACATGTCCTGCAGCCTCAAGTGTGGCCACTATACTAGCCCTGATTGATAGAAATGTAAGGATCTTTGGAGGAATATGTGGAAGAGAAAAACTGAAGCACTGGGAGAAAAAACTTCACCCATAACCAACCTGTCTAACATCAATATCACAAAGTTTTGCTGGGCTCAAATCTAAGCTGCTGTGGGCAGAAAGAGATGAATAGCTTAGGATCAAATGCATTTTATATACTGCATATGTAAATCTTAAACTACACTTAATCTGTAACTTAGGGTCAATCCTATACATAATAAAATACACACTCACTTCATTATTTATAGGACTGGCCCTAAGCAAAAATTTAAATGTAGTTTTATTTTAAATAAGCAATATGCAAAGTGCATGTGACCCTAAGCCTAGTGATGACTAAATGGCTGAACAGAGCACAGGCCTTTTGGTAACATAAAAATGTCATAAAAAGTGTTCTTAAGCTGCAGCTGTAAACAAATTAGCCAACTCTTTGAAAAACCTAAAATGTTCCACGTCAGTAAGCAAACAATAGTGACTTACCAGCACTATGTGGTTGTCCACACCATACATCTCAAGCCACTTCACCTTGTTCAGATAGTTCATCTCAGCCTGTGCAGGTGTCAGCCCTCTGCAAACACACAACTTCATGTACCAACATCTCTTGTGGCAGGGATTGTAAGTAAGGTTAAATCGGGAAAGAAATTGCACTTGAGGGTCTGATAAAAACAAAAAAATGAGCTATCTGTACAAACACTGGATTCAGCTACACTCAATTTCTTAAACTTCAAAAGGTACAAAATATACAAAACACTATACATGTAACAAGGTAGTCGATGTCTTGTGGGATGTGACAATATGTAGTGACACTTTAAGAGACACACCTGGTGCTCACTGATGTTTGACATTCAGAGAGCCATGCATCGTGATATATTCTTATGATAAAAGCCAACGAGATGCACTATTAAATCATAAAACAGTACCGAGATTCAAATTGAAGAATCTCTCTCTCTCTCTCATATCATTCAAGCAGAGATGTGAAGTTCAAGTTCACATACCTGCATTTTTTGTATTCCTCTAACACAGCAATTTCCATTTCCTCGGTCTGGTTGGGTATGAAGCGGAATTCTGACACTACGGCTGGTGTGTGGTGACCCTCCTCATAGTCCCCTAGTTCAGCTGCAGGGGGACAAAATAAGCATTAATGTGACCAGACACACAAGATAAGTCTAAGGTTTCTGACAACAGTACGTAACAGTACATTTGACTGATACAGACACTGTCAACTGTCATCAGTTTTTCACATCTCCTCTGAGATACCACTTCCATTTCATACTTCTCCAGTTCACACCAGGGACTGACCAAATCTTATTTCTCTGAATTCTAACACTTTGTATGACTGTAAATGGATACCACTGTTCCAGAGGAACATGCTGAAGTATCTACGTAGACATGATTCTGTCACAGTGAAGACACAAGCAGCAACTTCCTCAGAAATGGCAATGTCTACCTACAATCATGCAACGTGTCCACCAGATGACCATCATCAATTCTATTACCTTCACTAGGTGACAGAGTTCAAAAACTAGGATTTCTTATTTTTTCCTATCCTCTGATGTAGGAAACAGAACAAGTTTCAGTGTGGAAAATAAAATTCTGAAAATGGGCAGTGACCAAACCAGTTGCAAGAAACAGATACACAGTTACAAATCCTGGCTAGTAAAACTGACATGTCTTGCACAGAAATTGATTCAATAAGGTTATGGACCTGAAAATTTATCATTCCAACAAGAAAACCATAAGGACAGTGCAATTATCACATTAACATTTTCAATCCTGAAAGAATTACCAGCTACACCGAAAAATCCTTATTTTAAAACCCCAAAGAATTACAAAAGATGCATTCATGAAACTCAGCACATTTTTCTGTTCTTTTATCTGTGGGACAACACTCACATTGGAGAGCTAGTGCTGACAACTCAATGGCCATCTGGTAAGCACAGTCAAGACGACCCTGCAAAATGTCCTGTTTCAGCTGTAGAAAAAACTGATAACGTGTCAGTTCTTCACGCAGGCTATTCGGTTCAGATGAGTAGAACTTCACTTTGAGGCGTAGTGTATATGGTGGGCCAACTGAAACATGTACAAAGTACAGCAACAAAATTCAACAGATGTTGGTAATGATAATCTGCAATAACAATACAAATGCTTTAGGCTGGCTGAAACATCAGAGAGTCCTAGAGAGGAATACAACAGTAGGCAAAGGGACACCTCAAACACTGCCATCCCAAACATCCATGGCTGTTCTGCCCAAGACCTCTGTGTAATGACATACACAATCGAAGTCATGTAACATTGTTTGCCCAGCTACTTTGGCAAAATCTACCTCCACTCATAGTTTAGATTTGTTAATTTTTAATTTACATTTCATTTTTATACATTTACTTCTTTTATATGTTTTACATAATTATTTACTACTCTTGTGTCTCAGTACAGGAAAGTAATTCTATTAATGTTGAATTTAGTCTTGAAATATTCTTATAATAAAACCAGCTAGATGCACTCATTTCTAAAATTTATTTTTGGAATAAAACTCTACATGTTTCAGACAGTTCCTCTGTCCATCATCAGGAGTTTTTCACTATACACACAGCAATGGTATATGTATATGTATGACTAATACCACTGCTGTGTGTACAGTGAAAAACTCCTGATGATGGACAGAGGAACTGTCTGAAACATGTAGAGTTTTATTCCAAAAATAAATTTGTGAAATGAGTGCATCTAGTTGGTTTTATTATAAGAATATATCATGATGCACGGACATCTGAATGTCAAAGGACGTCAAATTAGCCTTGAAAAGTTTCAATATTGCACGTCAGGGAACACAACCCCTATTACTATATTCAATATGTAATCCATCTCATAAATTTTCACTATATATATATATATATGGCAATCTTCAGGGAAAATATCCCCGCATATAACAAGAGCCACCTGCATAAGTTTCATCTTCAGAGTGATAAAGATTTAGGTTATAGTTTTGTGGGTCATGACAAACTGTTGCAGTTTGACATGTTAGGTGTCAACATGTTAAGGAATATATGCATCAATTTCAGCATTGCCATCCCTGAAAATCTACAGGATAATGATGGGAGATGTATGTTTCCCTACCAGCAGGGAATACCCCCAAGGCCACAAGGCACTGTTGCATGGCTGAAAACATGTGACAACAGGCAAACTGACATCCAAGCTAGTTGCTATCAAGGGCAGGCAGCAACTCACACATGACTGATTGACTGATGTGAATGGTGATTGGCTACAGCCCCCAAATATCTCTGATGATATGACAGTCAAAATAAATTCTGAGCACACTAACACCTGCCCAGCTCTGTGAAATTTAGTGCAATTCTTTTTATGCGATACATGCACTAGCATACACCTGTCATTCTGTCTGTATGCTACACTTACAAAACCACTAAAAAAAATGTTGGTGAAATTTAGTATTAGGGACCAACAGAACATGATGTCAGCAAAATTTTATTTAAAACGTTTCTCCTTTGTATTTCCAATGGCAGCAATAGAATAATCCTGTTTCCTCACAGAGTTGTAAAGTTTTCTTGGTAGTTCTGTCTCAGTTTATCTAGCCTATATCCTACTGGGATGAATACTTAAATATCAGTGCATGGATTATGAAAAACATATGATTTCAACACAAAAGATAAAATTATGAAATAAATGGCATTTTGTGAAATATAAAACAGAGATTATGCAGCATGTCTTAAAAATGCTGTAAACTACCTTGCCTACATATATAGGGGCGTTTTCTTATGTATGTTGGCATGTGAACACAGATTTTTAAAATATTAATGACACTGTCAATAACTCAGACTACACAGTGCTGGATCAGTGAAGTTTAAGTACACGGAAAGAAAGAGACGTGGCCAGTACAAGGTACAATCCTGGCACCTGACCAAAGCAACCCAGGCAAACCAAGAAAAACCACAGTCAAGGAAGCCAAGTCTCTGAGCTATGGCAATACCTAATTACATTCATCACGCAAGAAGATAGTGCATGAGTCATTAATTAATTCTCTAAGACATTAGGTTCTCACAGTGGTGCCTATGAAGACTGCTGACTTCAGGGATATGTTACAATCCAGCCCAGTAAGAAAAGTTACCAGCATTTTAAAGACAACCCTTGCCTCCACTTTTTGGGCTTCTATTGTAATGATGGGGGCAGCAGGTTTCTCTGGAACATCAGTATGTATCCACCAGCAAATAATACTTTGCTCCCTAAATTTAACAGTATTTCTTCTTTGTAACAGCTTCTCAAGCAGTCTACCATGCTACCAAATAGTAAACAGTTCAAATTTGTATTTTATTCTGGTAATATAAAGTCTGCTTTACTACATATGAATAATTATGGTTTTGTGAAGCATAATAGTGAACAAAGACTTAGAACAACCACAATTTATTTTATATAAAATCTCTGAGGTTTTCACAGCAGTAAACAGATAATGTCATGGGACAAGATAACACAAGAGTTTGAAGGCAGTATTACCTCTCCCAGTCTCACTTATACACACATGCAGAAAGGAAATACTACACATATTTCTAAATCATAACAACTGGATGAAAACCACAGCAATTCAGTAAATTTTGTTAGCTAATAATTAAGGTATTAACCCAAGAACAAGAGCTGTAACCTGTATGTCACTTCCTGGGGAAATACAGATTTTTATTAGTTTCCATTCAGCTCATCCATTACCTGCAAAACAACATGACATAACAAAACAACAGCTATAAAATGCTCAGTGCTTATGAGCATGACTGTACAGGAAGATGGTATCACAGGAATGACATGCAACATGTAATCAATATATCCCATGAGTCACGGTCCAAGTCATTACACAGCCTCCAGTGCAAATCACAACAGACACTGCTCAAATTCCATCCAACTAATGTACACTGTGAAAGCAAAATCCATATATGCATTGTTAAATGGCAGTCCTTGTTTAATGTTGCCCTGAATGATGCTGTTTGCTTTAACATTCACAAATTTAAGCACACAAAAATATGATGAATGTTTCCTGGACTTTGACAAATGCTGTTTTCTTGGGTATTTTTAATAAATCCTCATTAAATTAATTCATATGGTGAGAAGCAATGCTCCAGTGTAAATTGTTTTGCTTTATGTTGTAATTTTCAGAAATGTTAAAGCAGGACTTATGGTAACATCAAACCCCACCACAGGACAATGATTTTTTATGAGACTGGACTAAAACGCACATGAAATGAATCCAAAAAGACACCCTAAAACCCACACCAAACACAACAAGACACTTACTTTTCACCTGCTTCTTAATGGCCTTTGTAGGATCCAGCCAATGCTGAAACACAAATACAACACATGACAGTTTGCAACATTCTGTAGTAATAGAAAGTCAACATTTGTTTGTAAGTTATTTTACTTTGTCATATCAACTGTTGAGGTTTGTAGGTCATTTATTTAAAGATGCTAACTGCAATCCAGAATAAGGCATTAATGGGAGAACGGTCTATGACTACTGAATGGAAAAAAGGATTTGAAAACAAGTGTTAATGCTCTAATTTAAGGCAGATTCTGAAAATTATCCTGGAAGGACTGAAGAAACCCCACTACAAACATCAGTCACAACTATCAATCTCAAAGCCATGATTTGAACCCAAAATCTCCCAAGTACAATGCAGGAGTCCCCTACACTCAACCATGATGATGCAATGTTAATAAAATATGGTTAAGTCTCACAAATAAGGATGGATGTAAAAATGACTGTGGCGTATTTACACATATTAATGTTCAGACATAAATCTACACAGTATGTCTCATGCCATGGTACAACCAGCTGTAACATTACAAAAGGTCCTCTGCTTCTCCTATGATATGTACTGAGGGCTACCCACCATATTGTGACATTTCAAACTACTAATCTTTAATGTGTCACCAGAAGGTACTAATTTTTCTCAAATTAATGCAATATGATGTTGGAAATGTATAAGTGCACCCAGCCATGGAAGAAATCACATTAACATTGGCCACTGGACTCAGTCATCTCATTCGAAGAATATTACATTGGACACTGCACACTGTGACAAACATCTTACATACACAACATTTCAGAGGCACATTAAACTTTCAAAATGTTGTATAGATCAGACATTCATCACACAACATCCAACACATCATTCTTATAATGGATTGGTCAATGTCACGAACCTTGTAATCATAAGCATTTTCTTATCCCGACAAGCACATATGTGGAGAACCGGCCAGGTAACATAACAAAATGTAAATAATTATAACATGACATGGATTAGGGAATAATCCACATACTGTAGGCTACTCACCTGCACATTGTTTGCATCTGTGTACTGCAGGCCAAAGTAATCCTTCTCAATGAGATCTAGAGAGTAGAACACCTGCTCATATAAGTCATTACCGACTGCCTTTTTCTGGAACACATAACGTCACACATTCTGTGCTATGGTCCAGTCCTGACTGATGCCAGAAGCTGTCAAATAAAGCTCTGACAATGCACTATGTTTCTAAGCATGAGGTAGTGCACGAATATCAGAACTGTACATGAAACTGTAGAAAACTATGTACAATGCTGTACGTAATATATACATTTTCAAATACGCCATAAAAGGGAAACATATATATTTTGAAAAGGGCTGTACATGATGCTGCACCATATTTTGCACTGAACTGTATACTAATGCTCATTAAACCATTGTCAACAAACTGCTTATAGTCCATAAAATTTTCAGAGTTGTGAAGTAGCAGAAGCTATATTTTCTACCACAGTGTACAGGCTTTCATTCTGTCGCTTGGGGTGTTGTATGAAAAAAATGTATATTATATGCAGTACTGTCTGCTGGGATGGACTACATTTTCTACAGTACAGAATATGAATGTGTTATTACATTATGTGTAATTCTGTGACAGATGGTGGTCATTTTATGTTCACATGAAACACTGCACCATCATACAGTTAGAGTGAAAGTTGCTACTAACACACATTGCCACTTCATTTGTTGCAGCTCCAAATTTAACTTTCTCTATTGTTCAGATGGTCAATAATTCCCCACAATCCCCCACATCCTGAGTTCACTGCAATTACACACAGCTGCTTAACCCTTTGGGCAGTAAAGTTCATCCAGCCATTTAAATACTGAGTTCCTACCTCACTGCAAACATACTGCATCTCTATTATAGATACGACCAACCTGTATATGTGCATGCTATTTCAGTAAATATTTGTTACATACTGTGAAAATCATATCAATATAAGAATACACTGCACAGACATAATTCAAATATTTTAATGTCAAAGCAAGTGGTACACATAGCTAACACCATGTTTAATGGGTCATAAGTTTGGAAACCTGCATCATCCTATAAATAAAATAAAATAGAGGTAAAGCAATCCCTATACACCTGGACAGGCCCTGAGGGTTCCAGGAGATTGGGGCTCCCAGATTTCATGACTATTGGCACATTAAGGTGGTAAGGTTGTCAGACCTACGCACCGGCCACATTTATCCCCTAGGAAAAATTCCTTGTACTCATTTCTGTTAGAGGCTGAGTCAAAGGGAGGGCCATAGTGCAGCGGGAAGGATTACATGAATGAAATTATGCAATTATAACTTACGGCTTGCCTTTCTGGGGTAATTCACCCCATAGCAAAAAATATTTAAAATGCAGAAAAAAATAGTTAGAATCATGATGGGATACAGAAATACAGTCTCATGTAGGAGTCTGTTCAAAAGATTGGGTATCTTGCCTCTTACCTCGCAATACATCCTTTCGCTAATGCTTTTTGTAGTTAAAAATAAACATTTTTTTTATATTGAATTCAGAGTACCATACTAAAGGTACAAGGCAACTTAATAACCTTTACCATCCAATTACTAATCTTACTGTATACCAAAACGGGGCATATTACATGGGTATTAGGATTTTTAACAATCTCCCCCCACACATTAAAGAGATATCTAATAATATTAAGAAATTTGAAAATTGTTTAAAAGATTCCTACATATATACTCCTTTTATTGCTTAGAAGAATACTTTCAATACAATTTATTTACAAACTGATAATGTTTCTTCAGCGATTTGTTGTACTAATTTATCAATATGTGTAATCTACGTTCTGTGATTTACTACCTACAAATGTTGACTTACATATCTGATATGTTTCTCTGTTTATGACTATGTATAAAACTGTCTGCTTGTAGTTACGACTGTCCTATGTATCTTATATACAAACTTTGTTTCCCAGACTGCATGTATTGACTTGGAAACAGTTAGATTCCTAAGACCAATGTATTTACATTTATACTTACATACTTTTATTGACATGTTCTATATCCTAAACTTTGAAATTGTTTGTGGATCTATGGAACGTTAAATAAATAATAATAATAATAATAATAATAATAATAAGAAGAAGAAGAAGAAGAAGAAGAAGAAGAAGAAGAAGAAGAAAAATTCCAATGACACCATCGGGACTCGAACCCGCAACCTTTGGGCTCGTAGCACAGTACCTTAACTAACTGCACCCCCACACCATCCTCTACCGGGTAGAAAATACAAGCTTATTCCACACCACAAATTAATCTTCAAATATGGAGACAAATTTCATCAGGAGTATCTTCCCCATTTGAAAATGTTTGAGAATTAAGGTACATGAGCCCTACAATAATAAGAAGAAATAAAGTTCATGAGAAATTAAGAAAATATTATATGGAAAAAATGCTTGTTATTATAAATGTCATAAACCAGATTGCTTAGAGCCAATTATGATCATATGAATCAAAATACTTCAAACAACAGTCGGAGCTAAGAAGGATAAACCTGTACATTACTGAGGATACCACATAATGAAGGACTCTATAATTTATACAGGTCACTCTAATGACACCAGAAGTCCAATCGACAAAGTCCCTCCACATTAACTCATGCTGCTGACAGGAATGTCGGTACCCATAAACTTTGCTAGTGACCAACTGGCTGGCTTTGGGAAAAGGAGACTTAAGAGGAATATAACTGAAGGCAGAACATACAACAGTGGAAGCCTCAACTAATCCTCCCCAACATCCATGGGACTTCTTTCTGTGGCCTTAGCACAATGAAATGAAGCAGAGTTAAAAAGATTCATGTTCTTCCAAGAATATGTTAGGATAATATCTTGAAATAGGGATTAACTGCTTACTTCCCAATTCATAACTAACCTGACATGGTGTTATGTACTATTCAAATGACTTCAGCAAAACAACTGAGCTAAACTATTCAGTTGACAAAGTTTCCATATAAAAGAAATGCAGTCTATATTATGCAATAATATACAGCCAAATGAACTTAAAAGGGCAAACCTTGAGATATGAGGAAGAGTTGTGGTTCCCTGAGAGTTTCTTGAAGATAATTAGGTGAATAATGGCACAAGAGGCTTATGTTTGGATATAATTAATACACTGCTGCACTCAGTATGGCTAACACAGTTTCCTGTGATTGTTCTTTACGTGCACAATGTCACTGCCCCTCATGTTCACATGTCAGACAAGGCCTGCTTTTATGGAACAAGGGACCAACTGCCACTGCTCCCTCATCCTTCAATATCTGTAGTCTGTGTGTGATGTCCCATATCAGATTTCAGGGTTTAACCACATCGTGTATTGAGGATGTCCACTCAGTCAGTACTTTTATTTCTTGACTGGATGTGGAACTACCACCTTCTAAGAAGCACTCTGCTCCCCAGAGTTAGATGTCATCCATGAAACAATGCTGCATATAAAAACTAACCTACAGGCCTCTCAACATTGCCATTGGTGCCAGACATTAAACTGACTACACTACTTCCATGCAGCAAAATCCTTACTGATGAGCTACCAGGCACCTGCTAGGCCACAAACTTAACTTATTTTGTGCACCCTACATGTTGATTACAGTATTCACAGGAAGCCAAATTCATCCAGTCCACCTCCTCTCATCCTATCTCCTTAAGACCCATTTTAATGGTATACCTAATCAACATTTAAGATTTTCAAGCGGACTCCTTCCTTTAGGTCTTGCAAACAAAACCATGCATTCAGTTCTTAATTCTCTCATACATGCTACATACTCCATAGATCTCATCCTCTTTGATTTTATCAAATTCATAATATCTGGTGAAGAGAACAAATTACAAAGATACTCATCAAGCAATTTTCTCCAGCCTGCTGTTACTTCATCCACCCATTAGATATTAGATTTAAAACACAATTAAGGTCAGAAAAACCTAAAGGCATTCACAGTGCATGGTGGAAAGCTCCAAACATTCTAGACCTTTATACTTCCATGTCTTTAGTGGTCAGCTTCACTGTGATGATGTTTTTTCCCCTGGCAACAGTTCCAGGTACCCACTGGATTCTAAGCCAGGTGCAACAAAAATGAATGTGCAAGATTTGAGGTGCTCACAATGGCTTTGCTGAATTCAGGTCTTCTGTGATGCGATGTTGTGGGGTAAATGGTTCCCAGTGTTTTGGAGAAATGTCAGGAACCACCCACCAATGCCACAGCATCACATCTTACAAAAATGAAGCCTCATATACAAACATGGCAACTAACAAAAAAATTAGTACTTCAATTACGAATTCAACCATAGCCATTCAGCCTAAGCTGGAACTTCAACTTCAGATAAACCATTCCTGTGGGGGAGTGAGGGTTGACTACCTACCTATGTGGTTAAGAGAGCTATATAATTCAACACCACCAATGAACCCACTTAATTTACACAGATACAACATCACATTCAAGCCATTAGCAATCTTGCTTGTTTTTAGCATATTCTAAGACAAGCTATACTGACTCTCCTGAGTCCCTCTAAGTAAATGTCTAGATGGTACCTCAAATTAAAAATGAATCACTTCCTTTTACAGAATTTATTAATTCACTACTTGCCAATTATCCTCTCAATTGACCATACACAACTTAAGTTGACAAAATTCTTCACATGGCACAAATAATTAGAACAGCAATTAATTCTAAATGTATCTTCATACTTTCATACTGCATGCTCATTAAGATCAGCCTTGTCTAACAAGCCCCACTGAACAGACTTCACTTTCTCTAATTCATCTCTGGCAAAGCACGGCCAGTCTCTGAATCATGGCAATTTTAGATCTTCACATTTTTTAAACTAGATGGCAAATGAAGTTCAAGTATCCATCAGAATAATAATACACCACCGTTTTCCAAGTTCAGAATGATGCTAAATACACATAACCTAACAGTATAAAATGTAATGGTAGTGAATTTTGTCTTCTGCTGTCACTGCATGACATTACAATACACTCTTCTAACCTAATAGGTCAGTACAGCAAATGATTAGTAACCGCTTATAGAGCTGGAATATAAATATGGCTTCAATAAAATAAGCATGTTAATCAAGAACAGAATTCAGAAAGAAACCCAAAAGAACCCACATTAACCAAGGCGATTCTTCTGTACCTCCTCTCATTTCACAGTTGCATTACTTCCCTGCCAAAATCGAAGTTTTTATTTCATAATCTTTACCACATTCTTACGTACAGGATGTGGAAACTAACTCTTCAGCTGGCGTTTGAAGTGGATTTCGTCAAAAATTAAGCCTACTTAATTACACACTAATTTACCTCTGTATCGAATATTAAGCTACACTGTCCCAACTTCAGTATTGCTTTCTATTAATTTTGTATGACCATATTACAAAGCCTTCGACTTTGCTACTCACACTAATATTTGACTTTGTTACCAATACTACACTACACATAACTGGATCACAAGTGTGGTACTCTATCGCAGCTAGGTAAGCAGCCACCTGTCCCACTGACGGATAGCAGTGTGTACTGAACTTACTACTTACATGCGTGGTGGTCCTGAATAAATACTTACAGATAAATCTATGGACAAATCGCTGCCATCTAAAAGTATAACTCTACACGGAACGAGATGTTTACTGGAGATGAGTCGCTGTGATCCAGGTGCAAGTTGTGTCGATGTTTTTTGTACATTACGTCCTTTCCTACGACTCAAAAATCTCAACATTTTGAATGTATCCGAGGCTTCAAGTGTGTCAACTGGCGTAACGAATCTCAGTACAACGATAAAAGGCACAAAATCCCATATATTAACTGCATATTTTAGTATACAAAACTACATAATTGCACTTCCAACAAAGACACTACAAACTACTCCCATCTACGGTAAACAGCAAACAGTAACACGGAAGAGAGTTTCGTTACCTATGCGCACCGGTTTGCGCATTTCGTAGGTATACACTCCCCTTTCTCATCCTATGACATGGCCTTCGTGGGCTGACGCATGGGTACATACAGCTCGTTCGAATGTCGGTGCGAAGGTAGCAGTTTGAAGAAGACGCGAAACACAAGTTTGCACAGCCAATAAGAAAAAATAAACTATGCCCATTCAGGCAGCAGATTTATGCACAAGTTGCGCAGGAAAAGCAGGCATGGCAAACAGAATTGTGCACAAACAACACATACCTTTAAAAGACGTACCTCCGCTAAAAAGTGGGTCGGCATAGTGACTCGCCAAATGCTGGGCGGTCCGGGGATCGAATCCTGGTGGGTACCAGCTTTTCCACACCCGTCCAGACCGGTCCTGGGGCCCACTCGGCCTCCTACGCGACAGGCACCGGTCTTTCCCTGGGGTAAAGCGGCCTGGATTTAGTGTCACCTCCCACTTTTCATTTAGGGAGTCACAGGGAAGGAAAAGAGTAAAAATGATATATACCAATTTCTGAAAAAGTTTCCTTCTTTATATAGCAATGACCATTCCATGTACAGAGTTTACAAATAAAAAAAGTGTAGTAATCAACAACGCTCAAACACTTTGTAGAGGTCTGGTAAGTTGGCAATCTGTAGAATTGTGGCATCTTCTGCAAACCACTTGGGTGGCAAAAAGCTGCGACGCAGAGCTGGGTATATGACATGCTCAACAACCCACCTCAGGTCTTGACTATCACCTGTATCCTTCTGAAAAAAAAAATTGCATCATAAAGTCCACAAATTCCAATATTCCAGCAGTTTTATACATTACTAAAATGAAATTAAAAAATACTACTACTCAAACAATACCAAAAATGTTCCAAGTGAAATGCATTAAGCCTATTATCCTACTGCACAGATTTCTAACACTACATTTCTGTGATTGTTAATACCCTTTTTATCGTCTTTGTGACAAATCTGTTACTTAAGTACTTGTTTTAAATATGTTACATTTCTTAAATATACAGTAAAACTCTTACTTTTTACTTCTGTGGGAACCACCTGAAATTTTTCAGATAGAATTGCATTAAAAACACTAAAAATGTTTCTTTAACTTCAAAATTTTTTTTAAGAATAAAATCTCAGTCTTACTCATGAATTTCATTGTGTTATACACACATTTCTCAGCATCTGTACAAATACAAGTGCCTGATGATGGCCATGTAAGGCTGAAACATGTAGTACAATCTAAAATTAAATAATTACCAAAGTTGAGTTGTTAATGACAGTTATTCAGTTTTCTTTCCTATTACAGTATGTATTAGCACCACAGGTGCATGACAAATGTGTACCTGTGAAACATTATCTTCATGTCCATCCTCCCAGTAATCTGACTCAAGCTGCCGGCTGTAGAACCGTGAAATTTCTCGACAGAAGCTATCAAAGCAACTCTTTTCTTCATCCCAAATAACACCTGTTGTAAGATGTAACAGGAAGAGTGGCAAGCCGCAGGTTGCAGGGTTGTACTGATCTGAAGAGGAAACTCTGTCAAACAATGCACTGCAGCATTTAACAGAAAACAAACTGCAATTTAAAGTTCTCATCACGGTGAAAACTAAGCGGTGACTTCCTAGGATGTGAAGTCTTGAGTCTGATTGATAGCAACCACCATTTCTGGGGAACATACTGATTATTACATTGACCACAGAGGCAGGTTGTTCCTCCACAACACTGGTATCCACCTACCATGAAACACAGTGTCAAGTGAAATTCTCTAATATTAACCACATACTTAGATTTCTCAGTTGACTTTCACATCCACCTCCTTATCTGTGTGTAATAACATCTGTGAGCTTTCTTGTGGTATTTATGTTTCCACTTAACAAACCCACACCATCAACACAAACCAACCGATAATGTGTTCAGTCTCTTCCCCTGATGTTGCAGAACAAAATTTTGTAAACAGTTCTTGTTTATCCCATGCATCTTATACATTATACCCACCTCATCTTGCCTGACTTAACGTGACAATAGTGGGTGAACAGAATAAATTGTGAAGATCCTTGTTACACAATACTTCTGACAATCATTACACATAACCCTTGTTTTACACCCTAGTTGGATTCCTGAAAAAGTAGACATAAATAAAAAATGATATTCCCATCAGCAACAAGGGTTAGCATAACAGAACACAGCCAGCCAAAGGGTGTTGAACCAAAGATGAGAGAGCGCAAATTAAGAAGTGGTGTAAATCGGCAAGGGGCATTAAAGCAAAAAAAGCTTAAAACAAGGGCTGCATGTACTTCAGTGTTGTAAAGGTAAAGTGATCCTGTTACAGGCCTGGTGTGGGTAGAGGTATAGCTCTTCTCTTCCATGACCGCGGCACTAGAAGGGGATGAGTGGGCAGCAGCACGCCGTGGCCGCACTTTACCCCCGGGAAAGAGCCAGTACCCATTCTACAGGAGGCTGGATGGGCCCCAGGGCCGGTCTGGATGGGGGGAAAATCTCGTCCTTACCAGAATTCGATTCTGGACCGTCCAGCCCGTAGTCAGTCGCTATACCAACTGAGCTACCCGGCCCACACTTCAGTGTTGTAAGCATTTTAAACCACTGAATACTATGACAACAGTATCCTGGATTAGCACAAACCACAGAGCATTACTTTGCTCAAGATATCCCGGTGTGTAACTCAGGCACTACTTTTAAATTTTCCTGTAAGTAGTCATACATTTCATCTGGTCCCCACCAATCTGGGCAATAGGAAATGTTTACTAGTTCAAGGGTTAAAGTTCTATTGTACTGCATTTCTATGTACTTCCTAGAAGGTGATGTATGGCAATCTGAATTGTACTACATGCTACTTTCTACCATCCATCTATCTACATATTTGTGTATAACATTGAGACACACCAAGCAGGAGTGGCAGGCTGCATAAGTTCCCATCCGAATCAATAACTGTTGAAAAGTAGTCATCCAACATGGGTGCCTTTTCTATGAGCAGCTCCTGAACAGACTGTGCCAATTCAGTCTTTGGGCCATCCACTTCAGTCCAGCCAGACTCTGCATCATCCAGAGCCATACGTGCCATCTCATAAATAGGCAGTGGATTCTGAGAACACCAACAGAGATTCTATAGATTAAGCTTCACATACATTACTCTACTTGTCACATTCACTCCTGTCTAATGTTCTCCCTCTGTTCTTAGTAAGGCTATGCACTCATTGTTTCCTGCACACAGTCCTTCTCCTCTCTCAGGATACTGTTATTTACAACACTGATCACACAGGAACTCATTTCAAATCTGCCTCTACAACTGCAGAAGGAAGTAACATCTGTACTCTAACATAATGAGATAGTCAAGTATTTGAGTGGAAACAACTCAGGTGATGATCTTTTGGCTAGTTTAGCTACAGTGCCATGTGTGTGTGGGCAGTCATTTTATATATATATATATATATAAAATCCACCCACCCAAACATACACACCCAAGTGTTAAAAATATCTATATATATACATGTATATAAACCCAGGCATTAGTGAGTAAACACAGCACGTGCTCTGTCACCACACCAATGGAAAAGTTATAATCTAAATCTGCTGCAGGACATGCAGGGAATACTTACTGTGAACTTAATCATTCCGAAGTTACTGAAGTCATACAGCATTATCTGGTAGAACAGCTCCTCACTGCAAGGCAAACATCTGGTTAGGTCAGCATCAAAACTGAATGTGCACAGTTATATACAGGGATAAAAGAAAGGCTGGAAACATCGAAACAAAAACACAGCATACAGGATTATGGCCTCACAAATGATCCTATCTCATCATAGGAAATGGCTGACTTTTTGAGACACACATTTTTTGAATTGTCAAAGAAACAATGTTGAAACAAAAAGTATCATTATCATCCACTTTCATACTTTTCTGGATTTCGGAGGCAAAATCAGTTAGCCATCAATTTACAACAATGTATTTCTAATTACCTCCCAGGAATTGTTTATTTACCTATTTATACATTTATAGTTAATGTAGTAATGCTTCCAATAGCTGAAATTACAGTATCAAATGGCACATGGGTTAGTGAATAATGAATAATCATATGCCCTCATTACAGTTGCTGCAGGTGAGGCAGAAACACAGCATATGATAAGTATTCATCAAATAGGTGCAGTAGGCAGGTGCACCTACCACAGACGAGCGGTGTTGCACAGGAACAGCTTTGTCTCATGCTGGATGAGGGCCTGTTTTGGACTCACACACCCGACAAAGGTACTGTTCTTCAGCAGATCCCTCAGCCCCACATGCATATTGTCTTCCACATCATGCCGCAGTTCAAGAACACTTGTTAGTTTGCATTCCACCCTGGAAACAGAAGTTACTCTATATGAGAATTGGTAACAATATTAAAAATAGTCTTCTGCAATGTAATACAACACAGTTTGGTCTACAGGCATTAATGTTTCTGATAAACCTGCTTCCTCCATATAGGTTGTTGAAGAGATCCTGTAAATGAAGGCACCCAGTTCCTCCAAAATGATGGTACCTATTGACCAACCTAACTAGAGCTGAGCTGATATCCAATACACATGAAATACAGTACTTTCATGTGACTAAAAATACATCAGACTTCCCAACATTTTGCTCAGCAGGCAGCAAAGATGACGTTTTAAGAAATGAATAGAGGATGAAATTCAAACGCAGGTCATTAAGCAACTTCTGAAATGATATATACTAAAAAAAAATTTGGTAGAACTAAACATACAAGCATCAAGTATTTGTAGGACAACAGAATTGCTATGACAGTTTGAAAACTGAAGATATGGTGTACACTAACTAAGTATCAGGTACAAAAGTGGTTGATGTGAGGCACTACAAACTGCTAGGTTTTCATGTTCTGGATCACAGAAGATTCAAAAGTTGCAGTAATTAATCTCCCAGCCCACAATCTGAAGCACCATGCTTCACAAACTACTGAGAAGACACACCTGTGTGGATTGTTCAGTCCTGATGCCATTTCTTTGCTGTTACCTGCTGTTTGGTCAGAACTCCTTGGTTTGCTGCAAAGTAAGTGGTGTAATTAAAAATCTAATGTAATTTTCAAATGTCAAAACCAATGCATCTCATTCAGTTGAGTTACAAACACATGTAACAGTGTGAGAGAAATTAAACATACCAGATCATATTTCAGAACTAGGATGTGAACATCTGTGCCTTTCAACACTGAAGTCTCAGCAAGTTAAAAAAGCTATAAACACTGTCTTGCAGTACTGAGCTTGGTTATTTGCTAGTCCTAGTACAAGTGGTTCATAGTCCTTACAGCTGTGAGCTCTGTGGGTGCAGAACACAGCCTGCTAGTCACATGGCAATATAGAAAACCCTGATTTTATGTTCTGCATTTTAGCTTTTTCATGATTTTATGCATGTTTGGTATGGTCCCAGCCAAATGCTCCTAAGAAAATTTCCCAGATTTTACTTGATATCCCAACTGACATTTGTGATTTTATCCAGTCATACCAGGGATGTGTGGGACTGCAATAAAATGTCAACAGTATTTTATAATGCATTCCTTATAATTTATAAATAAAAACAGGCTAGCCATAAAAATCTGTTAAATTTAAAACTCAACCTCACCCAATCTTACATGTTAAGTTGATGGCAGATGTGACTGTGCTGCTGTTACCTGGTGGAGGGTTTATTTGTAGTGGCTGGAGAGCCATAGAACTTGTCCAACTTCTGCAGAGAGCTGTCAGTCCGCACCATCTGATGGGCATACGTCTTGTTTGTGTCTGCTACAGCAGTCTCTGTGGGCACACTGGCACCAGGTAGCCGTGCCTGAAATAAGAACCATCAGAACACTGAGTGTGCAACAGTCTGTTTCACTATGAAGATGTATGAAGAAAGACAGAGGTGGGAACATTAAAGGGAGAGATACAGAAAAGAAGAGAGAAAACAGCAGATTAAAGGAAAACAACTCGTGCATGCACACTCGTGCACACACACACACACACACACACACGAATATACAATGTCCAGAATGTTCAATTATTCCAAACCAACAATTCAAACTCAGTAACTTTCACAACAAAAAAATTGTTTTTACAATAGAAGTTGGGTTTGGCTGAATTCATTTTGGAATGACTGAGTTACAATAACACAATAGGACGTCATCCCTGAAGACAGTACAGAATTTCTTGGACTGCACAAACAACCTCACTGGAAAATCATGTTATGTCCATGGTGTGATTGGGCATGCTTTACTAGACTGTCTGAATCCAGGTGCTGTCTTCCACTCAGTCCTCATTTGTTCTGTTGTCGAGTAAAGACAATTATTTGATGTAAAGAAACAGAAATTTTTAAAAATACTGTTAACCGAATGTAAGAAATTTTCTTACAAAATGGGTCAAACTGCTAAGTAAGCTTATGATTTGTTAAAAGGGGCATTCAGTGATGACACATTACACAGATCAACAATGTTCGAACAGTACAAATGTTTAGAAGTGATTAAGAATCATGGTAAGACAAACCAGCTTTCCTGTCACCCATCCGTGTCACCAACTGATAAAGAAATTGATGCAGTCAATGCCTTTTCGAATTCAAACTGACGACTGGCATTATGAGTAATGGTGGAAGACACAGGAATATCCATAGGATCAAGTTTCATAATATTACATAATGGAACATAATACTGTAATTTTCATTTTTAATGTGGCTAATTTGTTACATGAGACAGAAAAGATCATATTTAGCAAAGAACTAGAGATCTATTCAACTGTACTGGTTAATCATAGAAATTCAAACTTGCCTGTGTATAAAACACTCTGGAGGTGTTACACCCCAACAGTTTGCTCTCTACAGCTGACTTGATCTTTTCAATCACCAAGTCCTCATGCAGGAAGTGTACTTCATGTTTGGTTGGGTGGACATTCACATCAACATTCCTGGGATCAAGCTCCAGGCTAAGGTACAAGAATGGATGGTTGTTCTTTGGGATGTAAATACTATATACTTGCTCCAATGCCTTCTTCAGTGCTGCCAACAAACAATGCATAGCAATTTCAGTACACATTAAAGTAACATAAGATTAAGCAGTGACAGAATTTCTACCCCACAAGTAACCCCCATAAAAAAATAAGACAGCAACTCAGAGGAGAACTCTTACAGGAATGACAGGTTCAGTCTTGTGGCAAATTTGACAGGGCCAGTGGTCATACAACGTCAAAGACAATAAAGGAAACTCACCTGCAGATTCGACCAGACGGTGATTAATAAACAGCAACATTATGTGTTTCTTAGCAGAGTAATTCACATTACTTATGTACCCTTTCAGTTTCAACTTGAGCATTTCATCTACAGCATCCACCTCCAACAGCTCTCTACAACAGGATAGCACCACTTATTCTCAAAAAGGCCATAATAGTGCCATGTTGCTACACTTCAATACACACACAAAAATACAGCTGAACTCAGTTATAACATCATCAAAAGACCAATTAAGTTGTGTTGTTATAAACAAGTGTCACTGTAAGTGAGGTGTATGGTAACAGTCATTGAAAAATATTTCAAGACAAAATGCAGGCCTGCAGGCTTATTATTTGATGTTAATGCTATGTTATATTTCAAATTTAAATTACAATTACAATTCAGAAATAATAAAAATTATTCTTCTATAATCGTATATTTCCATATGGGTACATACATTAACTTAAAATTAAAATTTAGGATTAACAAAAATTGTCACAAGAAGAAGACCCCTCACTGGCACATAGTCACTGCTCTCTTGCTTAAACCATATAAGCACAGCCTCTCATCAGCATCCCCTCATTCAGGCTTTCAAAACAGCTTTATTCTTGATCCATTCTATTCAAATGCACCAATAACTGTGGTCCTGTTTTTAAATATAGTTTGGATCACAGAATTTTCAAGACAAAAGTTCTGATATACATCAAATATCTTTATATTTTCTATTTTTGTGTTGCTTTAACTTTTTCTTTGATGCTCCAAACTTTACTTTTATTCATGACTGTAGCCATGTTATCGTGTTACCAGTCTCCCATTAACCGCAGGAACAGAAACATAGAGGGCAACTTTACATACAAAGTGAATTATCATTACTAATGTTGTTTTCCAGGCTTGGAATTTATGTAGCTACCTGAAAGCATAGTGGGTTTGCCTTCTCAAAAATGAGACAATGGCAGAATTCTCAAAATTTTCAGTTTCTTGGAAAATTATAGTGCAACCAATGACTTGCAATGTTGTTACATCCAAATAGATGCTCTTATGTATGTTGTACTAAGCATGGCAGAAAAACATGTGCCTCATGGGAAATTAGTTGGTACCACTGAATGTATAATGCTACAGACAAGGTGTCACGCAAACTGAGATTGTTATACGCGAGTTCAACTGCAGTTTCATATTAACATACAGTCATCTTACACTAACCAACAGGAGCATTTTTAAAATGGAAAGAACAGATGATAAACTCTACATTAAAAACAAGCCACAAAACAACAATGTATATGTTTAAGAAAATGTCCTCTGTTGCCAGAACTGTCATTAACACTATGCAAGTCCTCAAATGTCTCCAAATGACTATACAAAACCTACTACAAAATTCAAAAGCATGTTAAAAACAGCCCAACAGAGCTGACCAAAAGGACTAAGATAAAAACAACTTTTACTACCTAAAAATCATAAAATAAATCTAAGCTTTGTGGCTGCTGTAACACAAATTTTAGTTCTGAATAAAATGACCTTATCAAAATTTGCACAATTTTCAATACAAAATATTTACACAAATTCAGAATCCTGAAGTGCCTAATGTTAGTACGGCTTGCACTTCACGGTTGTCATGTTACTATTATTAAAAATACACATTTAACAGTTTTGCTGATAACTTGTGAAGCTACGTTGTATTTTATGACAATCAAGCAAATAGTTTGAAAATCTATGATAAAAATGGGACCAGACAACATACAGAATCTATTGATCTTTCTAATGTTCATTTCTTGTACAAACAAGCCCCCAGAATAGATCCTAGGCTCTAACAGTCTCAGTAGTATTAAGATTATGGTGTTCTGGGACATGACACTGTGTAGTTTGGTAGACAGGTAACAACACTTCAGAGGAATCAGCTCCATCCAACTTCAACATAAAAATTACATGAATATGTAGACATTAGGTTGTAATTTTAACATAGCACTGATAACATTCAAATATCATGGATTTACCTGGCAATAGCGTTTCCGTATATGGTCCGAATGTTGTCAACAACTGTGGAGTTCGGTGGGGTTCTGATGTCTGCCAAACTCTCTCCTTGTTTCTTGAGAGTGAAGCCAACATGAGAGTTATGGATGGCATAGCGCCCCACAATGTCTGCTATCCTGTTGTGTTCTTCAGCAACACTCTTCAGTGCTTTCCTTCGTGTGGAAACATTATAAAACAGATCTTCTACAGTTATCTGTGTACCCTGATTGCCAGCGCATGGTTTTGGAGGTGCCTTCAGCTTGCTGTCTTCATATGATGCTCTATCATACACAGAACATGTGAAGGTTCAAAACTGCACAAAACAATGAAAAAAAAATGCAAGATTTAAAAAATTATGAACTTTTGTCACTGCCCTGTATACTCTAGGCACTTGTATATTTATAGGACAAGCCTATAAGATTTCATTTAATAAGCTGTGGATGCAAAGATTCTTAGTTTCATCTGCCCTTTAAAGTGTAGGAGTAATGTACCACCTGCTTTAACATTAAAAATCTTTGCATATTGCTCACAGGCTGTATTTATGGCTTCTGACAATAACCTATGTAAGCGGGTAGTTGCCAGACATACGGACAGTATCATCACAAGAAAACAGAAGCAATTAAGAAGTGAATGTTTTCCAAAAAGAAATTATGTACTAGAAAAATGTAAATATAAACAACACAGAAAAAATTTGCCTACAGATGTAAATCTAAAAAAGCAGATGCCAAAACTAAAATACAAAAGTGTATAACAACCATTTACTGATTTTAAGAGAACTTACAAATGCCCACAAGCACATCAGGCAACATAGTAATTGAGCTAAAATAAAGATTTTAACAATTTTTAGACACAAGAGGAGGGCATACAATAAAGAAACCATGCATAAAAAATATAAAAATGTTCATATTTTAATGCTACATAAAGATTATTATGGCTTATACAATTTGTAAGATCACACAATTTTAATATATATATATATATATATATATATATATATATATATACACACACACACACACACACACATACATACAGGGGCTCGGACAGCTCAGTTGGTATAGGGACTTGCTACAGGCTGCACAGTCCAGGGATCGAATCCCAGTGGAGGCAAGATTTTCTGCACCCATCCAGACTGGCCCTGCGGCCCACCCAGCCACCTATACAATGGGTACAGGTCTTTGCCGGGGATGAAGCGGCCGGGGCGTGGTGTTAACCACCCACCCCCATCTAGCGCTGAGGTTAAAGAAAGAATAGAGCTATACCTCTACTCCCCCTCCGAGCCTTTGTGGCCTGTTCTAGGGTGGACTTTACCTTCAACTTTTTATATATATATATGTATACACACAAACACACACACACACACACACATATATATATATATATATATATGCATTTTATTTTGGTTTTGAAAGTAATGTATTTAAATGCCAGGGGACATTCGGTATGGCTGAAACATGAGGTATATATTGACAGAACTAATACAACTTTGTTGTGGTTGATGGAAATATGTATGTCAATTGTGACTTGATACACAACAAAAATAAATGTACCATTGCATTCATCTGGAGAAAATGATGGAGATAGAACAAAACAAAATAAATCTAAAAAATAGGTTAGGAGGAGGAGGAGAAGAAAAATAAATAAATAAATAAAAACAAAGACATAAGTCTAGAGTCTTATGACCACATCAACATGCCCAGTAAGATACTGTGAAGCATCATAGGACGTCCCACAAATGGTGGGAATGACAGAACTTCAGGCTTCCTAATTTATGCCTACTGTTGTATTCCCCTCTGGCCTGTGTGGACAAGCCCAAAGTACCACTCACTGCCAGACATTAAAACTACCAACATTCATATCAACAGGATGACTTACAACTGAAAGCCAGAACGGGGAAGTACAGAGGAGGGGGTTAATTCATGGCACTTCTTTCCGTGGATTCAATATTGATGGATAAAAGATGATGAGTCAGAAATCTTAATAGCAAGTAGAAATCAAGCCTATAAGTTTCAAAGCTAGACTAAATACCTGTATGCACATTGTTCATTCACTGTCTTAGTGACAATGGTTAGGTGAGCAATATGACTAATGCTTGCCAGTGCTTCTCCTCTGAAACCATACGTGGCTATTGTTGATAAGTCTTCAAACTTCTCCAGTTTGCTAGTGGTGAAACGTTCACATATTATTTCAAGATCCTCCTTCCGAATTCCTGTTCCATTATCTTGTATCTGCAATAACTTCATACCTCCACCCTTCACTGTAATTTGTATAGAACTTGCGTGGGCATCCATACTGAAAAATTGATTAAAAGTCAAACATATTGTGCATCCTAGATCATGGGTACAATAAATTTAGTTTTACTAAACTTGTTTTGGTCAGGCTACATTAATGTATAGTATGTGAAGGGGGAACCAAACCACATTCTGCACTTTACAGTTTCCTACTGTTTGACAGTGAGTAATATAGCATACCTTGTAGAAACATGTACATAGTAATAATGGTCGTTCGAAAGTCTTCTACACAGTCAAGTGTTAATATATATATATATATTTTTTTGTCCAGTGCCACCACATGTCCTTGTGGACTTTGTGGTCCTCCCTCCTGGGCATGGCAGGAGTGTAATCGACTTCTGAGGTTGGGATGCCCATGAGGCGCAGTTACATTGTCCCGATGATGTGAGTGGTGATATAGGAGGATGTAGTGCCAGGAGGGCCCTTAAACCCAAATTCTACCAACCTACCCAGACCATGGCCACCGCGGGAATCCTTCCCTTCAGGAAAAATTCCTACGGTAGAGCCGGGAATCGAACCCAGGACCTCATGATATACCTGAAGAACTCCACAAAAACTCTGTTAACACTCCATAGAAATAAAAACAAATGATGCAATATAAGACATAATGAAATATATTTCGCACATACAGCAGGCAATAAAAAAACTGTATGAACAACTTACTACCTGCGGCAAATTCATACAAATTATACATAATCAATAAAATAACTGGCTAAATGATTTGCAAAGCTCAAAACATAACCTCAAATAATTGAGAACCAAACCTATTTTCAATCATCTCCTTCAGTGCATTAGCAGGACGATGTATAATTTCTCCTGCGGCTATCCTGTTGACAACAGTCTCATCTAACTTACGAATTATTGGCGCTGAAGCCATTACTTTCTGTTGTGATCTGTACGCACGCTACTGTTACATTTCCCGCCGCAATCGGTGTGCCTCTCGCCTATAGCCGTGACATGCACAGACCACTGCATGACTGACGGGCAAGGTACAACACAAATTACTACGACAATACTACGTTGTGGTGAAGATGGATATGTGATAATGACATGCACGAATGCCTTGCACTATCTCACAGTTAAAGAAGAACGGATAGTTCGCGAGGACTGTCAAGACATGACACCGTGTCGGATGTTAAAAAGTCACCAAATCTATCGCGGAATACGTACCGTATACGTATGTTTTATGCATAATATGCTTATTCTGAAAGTCTTCGGTTTTTGAGATGGAGGAAACACATCTTGCCATTTCACTGAATGAAAGGTCTCCGTCACATTTCTCCTGCGATCTTACTGTTCGTAGCTAGTCGTAATTCGGCGGTCCTAATTTCTTCAGTTTTCACATAATGACTTCTGAAGCTTAATGACATACGCAAGACAAAGCAGCTACCCAATAACTATGATCCATTCAAGACGAGACTCAAAATGACCAGTTCAAAATAATTCACCAACATATGCATAATCTTTGTATTTACACAGTTATATTAAATTAAACCATTTCAAACTCCCACATGCTTCGATACCAGTGGGATCATCATCAGGGAGTATGTACATCAAATGATCTTGCATAAAACATAAATAATTTACAAGTTGTTAGTTCCTAATATCTTGCATGTCATGTGGAAGAAATGAGAAGTAAATTGTAGGTTACTGCATGTACAACAGATATGTATAAAAGAATATGGAACTATGACACACAGTATTTTGGGGCAGCATATGTGTATGACAAAAGCTGACACAGTACTCCATTACCTCAACAACACTTACTAAAGTGAGCACATTGTTCATTGCTGTGGCAACAGTGGTTACCTGAACATGGCACATTACACTGTATGTGCATTGCCTATTTTGTTTGGGATTCTTATGAAGTTAAAAAAAAATTTGGTAATATGCCCCTTTGCTTGTGCAAAATTCCATTTGGACACTTGATTGTGGAGGTGTAACTCCTTTCTTTCTTAGTCTTCAGCATTTGGTGGAGTTGTGTTTCATGGCTTGGATGTTCTACCCACAGAAGAACAGTGCCCAGAACCCATTGAATAAGAGACTGAGTGGACCCATGGCCAGTCTATACACTGTGCAGGGGAGAAAAATTACCATCCTGCCAGAAATCAGACATCAATACTTCAATCATCCAGCCCACAGTCCAGTCACTATACTGTCTGAGCAACTCCAGATCATATAGCCTGTAATTTTAATGTTCACCCAGTCATATATGATCAGTAATTCCAAACAGTCTGAGTGTATGGAAAAGAGGTCAACATGGCAATCATTTCTGGCAGATATACAAACTTAATTAGTTTAACTTCACAATGGAACAAACATACACTTAATGTGGTGTTAGAGGCTGTTAAAATTATGTACCTACTAATTGCATACAAAATTTATTCAAATGAACAAAATAACAATGGAAAATACAATTATATCATCACTATGTACATTAAAATAGTTTAGAGGACACACACATTGTATATGTACTAACATACTGCAAATTGTGAGATCACCAAGGCACATGAAAATGCAAATTATGTACTTAGAAGTGGGTCAAGCATCTAACAGGCAGGTTAGGAGCTAGTATAAGTAAGATAACACATTTCCTAAACAAAACTTATTTCCCATGAGAAAAAATAAAACTGTGCTCATAGCATGGCATGCTCCTGCATTAAATAAATAAGCTTCCACAACCATGACCAACTAGCTCCAAGGGGCATAGTTGCTTTTGAGAAGTTAATGAGTGTTCAACTAGTAAAGAAATCCCCTGCCTTCTGTACGACCCAGTGGTCTTTTATATTCACAAAACCCCATCATTGGTCCCAATCATTGCCCAGTAAATCCAGTTTATACCCTCCCATCCTGTTTCTTTAAGATGTATTTTTATACTATCCTCCCTTCTATACCAGCTGAACGTATTGGTCTCCTTCCTCCAGGCTGCTCTACAAAAACTTATCATGCACTTCTCTTTTCCATATATATGTTACATCTTGTCTCATGCATTTGGACTTGATCACCCTCACAATATTTAATGAAGAGTACAAATCATGAAGCTCTACATTATGCAATTTGCTGCATTTTCTTGTTATTTTGTCCCTCTCAGGTCCAAATATTCTGCTCAGTGTCCTGTTCTCAGACACTCTTACAGGCATGTAGGAAATAAAGAGAACTAAAGAACTACCCCCAAACACAGACATCATTTGTATATCTGTTACAGCCTTTAAAACAAGAAGGGGCAGTGATAACATAGAACTAACTCTAGTGCCAGTTTCATATTCATGTTTGGATCATTTTTGTGTAAAATTTACAGACCAAGACAATTCTTATTTCCCATAAATTAACCTTTTGAGTGCATGTTTTATAGTTTATGTTGCAAAAGTTCTAAATTCCTATATTCACATGGTTCATTTTTAGCCTTTATACTAACAAGTGATCCTCTTCGTGGACATTGCATTTCTTATGCACTGCACATAATTATTTTAATGGATAATGCCAAGGTAGGAGGTGTGAGAAGGGACGTGGATAGAAATGACTCAAGACAGTGCCCAACATTGGAATTTTGCATTAGTGGTGTTGAGCCTTCAGATTCTGCTACCAGAGAGCCAATTAATTACTAAAATTGCTTTTAGGAAAATAGGTTGTGAGTGCAGAAGGTGGACTGAACTGGCTAAGTATATGTCCAATTGGCAGGCACTGATATTAGCAGTCCTCCTGATACTAGGTATAATTTATGTACAACCACAGAAATGTATTTTGTTGTCATTTGCACACTGGTTTCCATTTATAAAATCTACATAAATGGTAGAAAAGTAAAGACATAAAAACATACATTTCCTTTTTTTTACTCACCAGCCATAAAACTAAAGATGTTTGGGTCAAATATTCCAGCATAATACTACATTTGTAGCACATAAAAAGTTGCATTGACACACATGATATTTATTGACACGGTTTCACACTGGTGTCCAAATGTGAGATTCAGGAGAAGCCAGGAATATTACGAAGGTATAGACGTACAAGTGAATTACACAGAAAACTGATAATTTTTTTATTTGTATGAACTTGTATTTCATTTCAATTAAATGTAGAATAATAAATCTTCAGAACAAATGTGTAAATAATGGTATAAAGTTGCAATATTTGAGGTTCTTGCAAAAGTAATAATGCAGATGCAAATCTTCTGTCATGTTATGCAACATCAACTATTAAACAGTTACCAACTTCCTGGAGAAGTGTGGTGCATCCTACTTGTAAGTACTGTATTTACCGACATTTCAAAGTAGCACAAAAGATTTAAGAGCATAAATAAGTTGCCATTAACAATGAAAACCAAGTTGAAAATGGCTGTGTAGACAAAGAAATGTACTGACATTTCCAAGGAACTTACTGTATCATCAGGCAGTAAGTCCCTTTGAAAGATCAATACTCTTCTGCCAGACCAGTGCCATATCAAGAAAAGTGTATTGTTCATAGCCACTGCTGTGGAAACTTGAATATAAAAAATACTTAGCTTTTTTTACAACTGTTATTTGGATGATAATTTTACTAAAATTACTACAAATTGAAGTAATCAAAGAACAGTGTGCTGTGAATACTAAGAATTTTGTTGTTATTTGTCAACTATTATTACAAATTCCAATTAGGAACCGAAGATGAGTATGGGTAATTTTTTTGAACATGCAACCATCCTTCGTGCACTCTGCATTGTGAGTGACAAACACAGAATTTTGATATGTGATTTTAGTGCCAAAGGTAATATTCCCAAGATCATTGTTGCTGTTTCCCTGCTTATGCGTATCTATACATGTGTATGTAACACTGATTCTTTAGTTGAATGTGCAAGGTCAATTAGGTAACACATAACACTGGAATACAAGTGAGGATTTTAATATGCCAATATAAAAATTAAACTTCATGGGGCTTAAAAAAAGACAAGGTTTGAAAACCACCAATGTCCATCAGTCAATGGGCATAAACCTAAAATTTCTTGTTACAACTCAGAAAAACAGGGAACATTACCACTCTAATGTAATACACACCATTCTTCATTTCTTCCATCTCCATAAACTATCACAATGTTGTTTATTTGTTTACAGCACAGTGGTAACTACATATACTGCCTGCTATGTAATCCGCATTTTTTCCATACTGCCTGTTGTTTTTTATGATTCCCACAACAACTACAACGGTTTCACTAACCAGCATTAACCAGCTGGCCTTTGTAAAGGTGACAACACATATTTTGTGAGGTATGAACTAAGTCTATGGGGCAATCTCTCTTGCTAGTCAACAATTCCTCACAATTTATGACAACTGAATGTTCATTACCACATTCAAAAGACCTTGCTACTTATCTGTATCCTATGCTAGGCAAATACAATCCACACAATCCTATTACATTTCCTGATGATCTATTTTAGTATTATCTTCCCATCTATGCCTCGTCTTCCAGCCTCCTTCCTACAACTTTTCCAACCAGTATCCTTAATGCATTTCTCTTCCCTCTCATGCATGCCACACACCATATGCCCCACCCCATCCTCCTTGACTTCATCACCTTAATATTTGGGGACAAATAATCATGATGCTCCTCATTACGCAGCTTTCTCCAGTCTCCTCTTACTTACTCCCCCCACAGGCTGAAATACCTTCATCAACCTGTTCTCAAACACTCTCAGCCTTTGTTCTTCTCTTTATGTAAGATACAAACTTCTGTAGCCATCTAAAACAACAGGACACTTACAGTTTTGTGTATTTTAATTTTAATTTTCAGGTAGCAAATGGGAAGACATTCTGAATCAAATGGTGGTAAGCATTTCCCAAATGTAATGTGTGCAAAATTCCTTTGTGCATGTACTTTTAATTTGTTAGTATCATGCCCTGATATTTCAACTCCCCCAGATTGTCAAAGCATGTATTCGTCATATTTATGTTGTGAATTTTCCCTGCATTCTTTTGACATGCTGTGAGTATATACACAGTTTTCTCAGCACATACTTCTAGACCAACCTCCTCACCAGTGACTAATGGCACATCTATGCCTTTATTTATGGTATCTGAGTTTTAATCCCATAAATTAACATCAAGAGCAGAGACCAGAAGTGGATGTGTCTCATTCAGTTTTATACTGCTCTTTGTTTCCTTGGACCTTCCTAATGGAATATATTCAATAGTATTTTAAAAAGCAATGGCAATGAAGAATTTCCTTGTTTCAGACCATTCTGAATGGAAAATTTATCAGAACAATGTTCACCTATTCAGACTTTACTGTAGATCTTATTTCAACATGTTTTAATTAACAATACTTGTTTCACAGGCATATCAAACTCACTGCAAATATAATACAAAGCCTCCTGCTGACATGAATCATAGGTTTGCTGGAAGTCCATAAATAGCTGATGTACTGCTGCACTGTATTCCCATTTTTCTAAAGTGTCTGAAGAATGCAGGATATCTAATCAGTCATTGACCTACTACACTCAAATCCACAGTCATAATCCATAATAATTTAATCTACATTTGGTGTTAATTGTGATAGAAGAATGTTGAATAAAATTTTGTATGTAGTTTATAACAGTGATATACCTCAGTAATTATTACAGTCAGTTTTAGCACCCTTCTGAGGACAATTTGATGCAATTCTACCTTACTACAACACAACTGGTAAGTTTATATGGATTTTATCTCATTACCTCCCAACTGGATCAATTCTGCCAGAACTTGAAAAATACCTGGTCATTTACATCCTTCCAACTTTTTGAACAGCAACATCAGCCCAAAAGGTACTTGGCTCAGCTGTGTGTACTTCATCACCTCATTAACGCCATGTGCATTCAGTAAGTGACAGAAGCGACTCTTCTAACTATTAAAAATTCTGCAGAAATCTACAGGAAGTTCACCCAACTCATCCCTTACCACATTAGTTTGGGCTTGGTAACTTTCTTAAATTAATTCCCATCAGTTCTTGCTTGGTAACCCATCTCAAATTAATTTACATCTCCACATAATTCCCTAATATCTGTGTTTGTACCACTTATAAGTTCAATAATTTTACCTTTCAAATATGTCCCTCTTTTCATTCCTGAAACATCATCCACAAGTTTCACAATTCACCATGTTCAGCTTATGTACGTCACTTCAGCTTCAATCCTACAACCACAGCAATTTAAATTCTCAAATTAACTTCAGGCTTCAAAGAGTTCATACAGGTAGACTGATATATGCTGCAGAAACAGCATCCACATGAACAGGCTACTGATATGCAACTTTGTAAGGACCATTATACCCCGACTAGATTATACAATGACACTTGTATAAGTCAGGAAAGAACTGGTTGTGGCCTAGAATTACTTGATTTGTTAAATTTCCCATCATACAGTATGGCGAACTGAACACAACAATTTTAAGATTAGTCATCCGGGATGCAATACAATATAATCTGGTATTTAGTTGAGGATATCACATCTCACATAATTTTTATTGTAAATTTTATTCTTATCTCCAACCGACAAAATGTGATCCTTGGTGGTTACATAAATGTCTGACTGATATCGAGTGTCCTGTTATCATGTACAGCTCATTCTGTCTTATCCAAGCAGGTCACCAGAAGATGGACGAAGTTGAAAAACCCAGTAATACCACTTTAAATATTAGTTCCCTCAATAAATTAATGACAATATAATAAATAATTTAATAATACTACATTAAATGCTTAAGTATATAGTTTCTTCCAGTAACAGTGCTGGAAAATAATACAGGCTGGAGCAATGCACAGAAAGCACCAGAAATATTTAATGATTTCAAAATGTAATGATGTCTGCAATAACAAAATATAACCGCACTGACATGTATACCAATATGTTTTAATTAAAGCATTCTGGGATGTGGCATCACACGGTTTGGTAAACAGGCATATTGTTTGGATGAATTTGATGCCTCCATCTTTAAGCCCAATAAAAGAAGCATCATCGTCCAAACATTGATATTCACTGCCACAGGAACCTCAGTATTCAATATAACTTTATTTATATGATATGGAGTCTTCTGAATTGAAAGGGGCTCAAAGTAATGGAAGAAGTCACAAATTTTTCACGAAAACCTTCTCCCTGAATCTTCAGGTATTACCCCGATCATACTCCCTCGTTTAAATGTTAATTCCTCAGAAATGTTGGGACCTTCTTCTACCAATGCGGAGTGTTCGAATCCAGCAGAATCTGTACTTGGAGACATGTTGTCACGAAAACCTGACATGTAAGATTAATCCATATGCAAGCATGAACTCCTGAACTGTTGAAGCTGTTAGAGACAACAGCCTTGGGGTACAAAATGGGACAGACAGATCTTTCCCTTATTGAGGAAATACAGTGCTGCACTTGACATGAATCCTGATACTGAAACTGCCAGCACTTCAGTCTAACAGCTAAAACTAAGCTAAAAAGTTTCCATTTTAGTTGGGTTTAACAACATACAGTGAAAATATTACACCCTGTCTCTACATTCATTTTACTGTGATGACGATCACAAAGTAAAAATAATCTGTCATGTTGGTATAGCAAGAGACATTTTCTTTATATGGGTCTTGAGTTTAAAGACAAAACATTTTGGAAAAGTAATAACAATACTGCAGTAAGACAGCATTAATAATTTCTGCCTACACCTAATCATGTCCCCGAAATCTTCACTATGACTGCAGATTAACTGTAATAGTACAATGCTGTCAATTACTACACCATACCCAATAGTAAGTGTATACAAACAAGTTTCATGGACTGGGGTTTATTTACAATTACTGCCCAGGATCCAGGGGTTTTAAATTAAATGCATTCACAAACATAGAGTGCACTGAGGCTGGCAGCAGGTGACAAAAGTTCACACAGTACACTACAGCCTTCATTGTGGGGTGTACTACATGTAAACTTCTTCTGTTACAATGTAATGAATGCATAGCATACTGATTTAGTCAAACACTTCAGGTTTCTCTAATAATAAAATATCCTTTTATGTGTTTTTGCATGCATATGGAACACCTAATAATATCACTATGTCCACGTGACTGTATGTTTGGAACTTGAGAACTGTAAATGTATTTTTCATGAAATTTTATAATTTTAAAAAACACAGTCATGCCACTTAAATTATCATTAGATCAGACAATCTGTATATGGAGAACAACATGTGTCAGCATGTACTGCATGCATGTGCAACTATCATGCTCAATTTTAGCATCGAAAGAAATGAAGAAAACACAAACTCTGGAGCACTAGATTTGTTGAAGAGTGAATATGCTTTAATAGCTATTCTACATAGATATTTTTCAGCTATCAGTTTTGCACGCTAAACAAAACTGTCCCCTGGTTTCAGCATGTAGTCTCATAATCATATTGTCAGTCCAATACACTAAGCCTATTCAAAACGCTGAATACATAATACAGGACGTAACATTTATATCCAACTGTATATATCTACTTATGCTTTACTTAAGATTTTCATTCATATCGCTTTACATAAAAACATCAGCACCATACTATGTCATATGAAATAATGCAACGTAAACCCTCTCAGCAAGAAGAAAATTAGCACTGACTACAGCTATCCAGTGACAGTCTGCATGAAAATGTCTGCCAGAAGGCAGAGCCACACACATCATGATAATAGGGTCTCAACATTTCCCCACAAGAAGTATGAAACAAGGTCAATAATGCAGGTGGGAAATTATATCACATGGGTCATAGCCCATACTAAGGAAACAGCAACCCTCTGCTAATTACAATTGTTTATGATATTATTTACAAAATTAATTAAAATAGGATACTTTGTCTTTGAATAAAACACTACCAGAATGTTATAATTGCACAAATTATGCACTATTATACAAAATACCCCAACCCTATTCATACAAACAATTTCACAAATAAAAAGAGGTGACAAGAATAAGTTGTAAGATTTGAGGTTCAAGTGGCATTGACTGCATTTTAGTGCCTTTTGGGATATAACACCATGTCAGTATAAACCCTGAAGATGGAGGTGGCATATTCATCTGAAACATGTACCTGTCCACCAAACTAACACACACACCACAATGAAGAAGATGGTAATCTTTCCAATAAACATAAGAAACAACTATCATATCTGAGGTTCCCATGGCAGTGAAGATTTATACTGTGATCTTCAGGGTTATGACTACTTCAGTATTATGGAAAATTTGCAGTTGATTATTGCTGATACAAAACAGACAATCCAGGGCTGCAGTCAAATACTGCCACACTAAGCTGTTACCAACACTCACTTCATCACTGAAGCTACCTCTTGCAGCAATCTTGTCCATTTGACACATTTTCAAAACCTGTCACCACACTTCAACATACACTTTTAAACATTTAAAAATACTTCCATTATGAAAGACATACAAGAAATAAAACAATGTTGCAGTCAAATACTGCCATACAAAAGTAGTTTAACATTTACTTCAATATTTCATCTAATTCTTGCAGCAATCTAATTCATTTGACACAATTCTCAAAAACTCTTACTATAAATCAGCATACAATTTTAAACATTTAAAAATACTTGCATTATAAAAGACATACAAAATGCAAAACAATGAACCAGTTTCCACTGGTATAATGAAACTTTCTTCTTCATGCATACATTATCCCTTCCTCAAGATGGACATTATCAACAAGAAAACTTTAAACTAACATACGTGTGCAGGCCAGGTAATGACAGAACTTTTTGTATGTCATGGAGGAGTTCGACACTTGTAACTAGCATTCCAGCCTGAGCTTACATAAAGTTAAACTGGTACTCTCTTCACTTCTAGTTCACTCACCTGTATGCAAAAAGATGTAATACCAAGTCAATTCTAAAGGGTTCTGATGATGGTATACTACACATATGATTACCAGGTTTCTGGACTTTGTCCACCATCTACTGTTCCACTAGGGTGCTGACAAAAAGGCTTATTCTCAATCATTGTTCCTGTGACTCAGAAATAGCTCTATCTAACAAACACAACTGAGTAGGTCCCTTCTCACCCTTGCACCTGTGGACAGTAACAGATCTAGTTTCCAAAACACCAAGTACTTTTTGGAATATTAGACAATGTATAAAATCAGAAGCCTAATAAACCTTAATGCAACATCAAGGCGGTCACAGAATCCTATTCACTTCTGAAGACAGTAAAGCAACTGCAGCACCTTGTATGAGTATTCCCATGTTCCTGCTGTAATTTTTGGGCCTCCTCACAGTCACCATTAGAGTGTCGTGGATGTGACAGGGCTAACACCGTGCACCAGAATAGTTGGTGGCAAGTCAGCTGTCAACTCAGTCAGTAGCTGCATATAGCTGGGAAACAATGTAGCTTCAACTCCATCAGGAGGTACTGGCAGATACAGAAAGCTGGCCGCAGTCTGTTCCGAGTGCTGCCGCAGGAGTTGGTTCACACTGCATTGGGACCCATTTAAGACAACACATTTAATACATTTTCTTATATTCAATGTTAGAACAATTTTGTATCACTTTTCTCATTATTAACACATAATTTGTTATATTTAATACTTTTTGCACTTAAATTCAATTCCCATCTAAAAAACAGAGAAGTACACAATTCGAAAACCTTTACGCCCATTTGATGTGTTTCACATCACAATCTGTATACACAAAATCACTTTTCAAGTTTGGTTTGCAAGTTTCCATGTCTTCAGTTTGTTTCAAACATAGGGTGACAAAATGATCCTCTCAGTTCCTGCATGTTATCTCCACAACCGTCTCCACAAATACAGAACATCTCACAAGTCATGACATACAAAGTTAACTTGTAATGCAAGTACTCTGTTTTACCGGTGAGTGTACAGTGTATTAGTTCAGTCCTTGTTTTAAGGCTCATAACAAGAAAATTGTGATAATACAAGCCTCTGTGAACCATTAGTGCTATAAACTAGTAATAGAGTTCAGGTCTAAAATTCGCACCTCATTAATGAACTATAACAATATTTAAAATGTGGAGGATGCCACCTCATGGAACTTGGAAAACATGCAAGGTGAAGAAATGTAAGTTTAATGTACTTTTTACTTTAATTCCAGTGATGCAAAGCACTGTCTGTACAGAATTTATACAATTTTGTGTTCATTGCAAACCCTGTGTGTGTGTGTTGTGTGTGTGGGGGAGGGGGCACATGTGCATGTGCATCAGCATGGCAACTACAAGGAAAATCAGCATAAAACAGCCACAGCAGAAATTGGTGGTGGTGGTGGTGGTGGTGGCAGCAGCAGCAGAGTTCAAGTAACATGATGTGACTTGTGGTCAAACCTCCAAATGAAACCAAACATCAACACCACTTCCCATGATGCACGTCCTCCATGTAAACAGCACAACATAGACAAACTTCTTTGCAAGTTCATCGATTCAATGCAGAAGAATATGGAGATGACCCTAATGTTGATATCTATAGACCATTCCCAATGCAGCACAAGGTCATGGGGTGGCTGTAGAACTACAGGCACACAATGTTTCAAGATTTTTTTACCTGGCAACCTGTCTGCCCTTGCAGCTACATTTAAATGACAGCAATCCCTGTAAGCTGTAAGTTACAGTACTATTACAAATGGATTGAGTGGAACTGGGTTGGGATGTGCCTCATATCATCCTTTGGTATTAGCAATGCTCAATACCATAAAACTCTGACTTTACATTCCCATATTCTGCTATTTTATGCACTTTTTGTATGACCCTAGCCAGATCCCCCATAAGAATGACATTTCTAAAATTTTACACTTTAACAGATATTGTGACACTTTTATGTGATCCCCACAAACATGAAAAATTGGAGTTTTGCTGTATTTGGGTTCTACTACTGCAATTAGATATATATCACAGCATTTACCAGTAAGACTACTAAAGACATGACACAATAATCTCACCTGAGGATGTATACCCTGACAGCATTATCCAGCTGACCACTTCTGATGTTGTCTGTTCTTGGTCTTCTCTGGTATGGGGATATCTGTTGCAAGACTGAACCCTCCTGCAAAGCTGCTGCCTGCTGACCCCATCCAGGAACCTAACAATTATAAATTAGATAATCTATGAAAATTAAATCCTAGGATGCAAGGTTGCTAATGTGAACTTGTGGCTGGATGGCCTCTATGTTATCTACTGACACTAAATCAAATACAGAAGTTCCTTACAGTTTATTACACGCTTATAAACTACAACATACATGAAAAAACAAACTATGACAATTCTACAAATTCCACAAGTAACAGAATTTACAGAAAAACAAGCAACTGGAAGAAATGTGGCTACTGAACAAGCTACAAACGGATTCCACTTTCTCTGCCTCTCTCTCTCTCTCTCTGTCACACTCTATCTCTCTCTCTCATGTACACACATTCACACTCACAGCAGTTCCACCTCACTTCACATCCAAGCAACCTGACACATCTCAACTAAACTGCTTGGTGGCTGCACTTGACCCTAGTTTCTGCTTAGTGTAATAATTGAACTAACAGTCTCTGGTATCAAACACAAACCTCTTGAATGGTGGCAGCTATACGTAGCATCTGCAGCTGCTGCCGAAGGCGATGTGCATTTGAATGGGAAGGCACATTTGATGTATCGTTACTGCCTGTATCATCCTGCTGGCGATTCTTCTCACAAAGAAATACCCTCAAATGGAGATTCTTCCAGCCAGAAACCTGGAAGGGGAAGAAAAAAAAACCCACTCATTTCATAAAAGAAACTGCACTCATGCAAGAGAATAAGTATGCTGCATGACCAACCATTCAAAACACACTGATTACCAAAAGCTCTGCCTTTTTTATAACATTCAGAACTCCACTTTTCCCACTCACTGTGTTTGTGCGTTTTGCACGATTCTCACAATGAACAGTGATTATTTCTGTCAAGAGCACTAACAGAAGTAGAATTTCTGATGGAAACCCAGTCTAATTCTTGAGATGGGGGATTGAATTTTTAAACTCTAAAAAAAATTTCAGGTTTCATGGGGTAGCAGCTTCACAACAGTTTAATAGCTTTAAGGAGAAGGCCTCTGTACCCAGAATACGAAACAAGATGTACTGTATAACAACTGTTTACACTGCCATGCCATGTCATTATGTATAAAGAATTATATACATTAAAAACTGTGGGCCAGGATAGCGTAGTCAGTATAGCAATTCGTTACGGGCTGGATGGTATGGGGATCAAATCCTGGTGGGATGTGAGATTTTCCGCACCTGTCCAGACCAGCCCAGCCTCCTATACAATGAGTACCAGGTCTTTCCTGGGGGTAAAGTGGCTGAGGCATGGTGCTGACCACCCATCCCATCTAGGGCTGAGGTTAGAGAAAGAGTACAGCTATACACTTACTCCGCCTCTGGGCCTTCATGGTTTCTTCTACTGTGAACTTTACTTTATATATTAAAAACTAGACTCTCTATCACATGAGAAATTGCCAAATCCAGCAAACCTGGCTCACTGGCTCAGTATGTGTACTGGCAAGGAAAGGGCTTAAATGACACTACACAAAACCCACCATGTTGATAATGCAAGCTAACTGCAACATGAAGAGGCTAGTTGTGTCAAAAGGGTCATCATCGTGTGGCTGGAAGAAATTGACAGGCCACACATCAATGAACTTCATGCTAGATGACCTGAAATTGAGAGAAAGAATTTATGTATATGAACTGAAGAGTTAATCTTTATGATCCAAAAATAATGAATTTAAATCTCCTGGTACTGCAGGGTTGGAGGACATACTTTAAACCTGGGATTATGACATTGGTATCAAAAATGCAATGCTAGTCCACAATTTTAATACACACATCTACACTGCAGCCTTTCTCTGTAGGCATTTGAAATTAAAGCCTCTTTATGACCACATTCTGAATGTTCCAGAGCATGGTTTTTCAAACTGTCATACACACACTACTACTTGTATTACAACCACGGCTTACTGGTAAGCAAGCTTTTATATATATATAAAACCCCACACACACCAAACAAACAAACAAAACCCACCTATATTTGTTAATACGCAGCACTGCTGGCAACAGCATATCTCACCCCTGCTGTCAGCCAGTCTGCCCAATTTCAAGCTTTTTTTATTTATACACACACAAAATATTGGTGATGCAGTGAAATAGTTAAATTTCATTTAGTGGCATGCAAGTGAGAAAGTCTGAGAACCCCTCTTCTAGAGCTTTGCTCTTAAAATTTTCTAAAAATCTACTCTTGTAGTATGCATTTAAGAACAACAGATGGCCATAACTTTACTTCTTTTTGAACAGCTTGTAGGCACATATTCAAGTTACTCAATTGTAACTGCTTGCAGTCAGCTTGAAAACAAAAAAAGGAATTTGAAGAGCACACAGGTGGATGGCTAACAGTCCTTTAATACCACAACAGAACAGCAAGTAACACATGAATGGGCATAACACTGACCTAACAAATACAGAAACTGTTTCTACATTTAAAACTCACTTGGCAATCATTTTCTTGTCCAGGTTATGGAAGTGGCGACACAAGCATATGTTCTTCCTCATCTTCAAAGTATCTGCTACCATACCAACATAATCAACAGCATCCAGAGCCTTCTCACTGGTAGATGAACGGAGTGTGAACACATTTTGGCCAGTGTGTGTGTACGCATTTCTAAACACATCTGTACTATATAATGAACCACCACTGCAACACAAAAAAAGATATATCTGTGACAGATGAGGTTGTCACTGCTGTGAGTATGAAGATTATTGTCTTCATGGACATGATGCAGTGTAGTTTGGTACATATGTGCAAGCGTTTTAGAGAACACTGTTATCTCCATCTTTATGGTCAATGAATGTGTTTGTTCTAATGCTTCCAGGTATTGGTGCTGTTTACCTTTTTGGGCCAGAACTCATTTCTGAGGTGGAGACACCCACACAGCAGATTCTGTCACTCACAAAGATAGGGTAATCATTAGGATGATGATCAGGGCAGAGGACCTGCAGCTTAACATGAGCTATGTCAGACCTTGTATGTTTTGCATTCCTGAACTATGTCCTTTGGTACATGTGAAAGTTTTGGTCTGTGGGCAGAAAAATCTGCACACTGACCTGACCAGGATCAGAGTTGAAACACTCAGAAATGCAGCCCATGACTCTGCCTCAAGACCAATAAGTGCCCAGAGAGTAAGTTATATTTTGTAAACCAACTGTCAACAGATAATGTAAGTACGAAAATAAACGTTTCAAAAGGAACCTGCTGACTTCATTTCCAGTGTAGGCTGCAACCCTAAAACTGAGGGTGGAAGGTTCCTTTGAAACACAGGTACCCATCTACCAGAGTAAAGTGTCAAAACTTACAAGAGTTTACTCAGAACATAGTGAGATGAAGCATAACCAAAGCTGTATATACTAACAGTAGAAGTCTTCACACTTACTCCTCAAAGAAGTCATGGGGTCGCTCCTCATCAAAAAAGCCAAGTACGATAGTGTTGGGCTTCATGGCACCAAGTCCCGACATGCGGATCATGTGCTGTAAACCTTCACGCACAGAGCGGGCAACTGTCAACTCAATGAAAGCTTTCACCTGCCAACAAATAACAAAGGTGCAGTATTGCCAATATATAGACATTAGACAAAACGCAAATCCAACAATATTTCCAGTCACCTTCAAGTAATCCACCAGAGTGAGCCAGTGTGTGTACTCATCAAGTGTTGGATCCACTTGAATGTCTGACAGCTGTCCCACCTTGACATGCCCCAAAACATACAAGCCTCCCTTCTTCAGATCATTCACAAAGTGAATAAGTGGACAAGATGACCTTGGGTTGCCAACTAAAAGCAGCATCTGGGGCCTCCAGAATTTCACGTGATCCTTCCGGGAATCGAGCAGCAGCAAATACTTCCGCACCTGAAGGGAAAAGTGAGCAACTTTACCTAAACACGCAGTACAAATGCACAGACTACAGAAGGTGTTTTGCAGTCAGTACAACCAAATTCAACTACTGATATTCTCATTACAGCAGGCTGTCCTACATGAACCTTCTCTGCACTTTTCCTCCTGTACTTGTGTTCACTGTTCTCCTGCTATTTTTAAGCTTGTTTGCATCTATGTGGAGCACCTATTAAACACCATTCTGTCCATCAGACTAGCTTCATACATTCTGGATTAACACAACTGATACACAAATCTTCATGAAATTTGAGATTAGGGCATATACGAAGGTGTACCCAAAAGTCCCAGGACAATGCTCATAACACGCAAGTCGCTTGTAGTTCACGAGTTTCCCGCTAGGGTGTGTTGCGGTGGTGTCTTGTGAGTGAGTGTGCCGAGTGGCGT
>Ga0123354_10000201_pt1 | contig 51540 bp, 48 predicted proteins | sample TergutLab28metaG_2_FD_97872 | JGI IMG/M metagenome (GOLD analysis project Ga0123354, IMG submission 97872) | Labiotermes labralis P4 segment gut microbial communities from Petit-Saut dam, French Guiana - Lab288 P4 | ecosystem: Host-associated > Arthropoda: Insects > Digestive system > Gut ... | reverse complement strand
TAATAAACTATCAAAGCACTCGTTACTGTCTATTTCTGTCTATCACAGATTTTTCATAGACACTTATTGTTTGTAAATTGTTTATTTTCAGTATTTTATAAAATTGAAGTGGACTTGGAGGGATTCGAACCCTCGTCCAAACGAGGAACAAATTTGCTTTCTACATGCTTATCTTCACTTGATTTTTCGACTCAACATTTAGCTGAAGCTACCCTTGCTGAGCTTATTCTTTTATTTTCATCCGAAGTCCAAGACCTACTTCGGACTATCTCCGATATTGCTGCACCGCCGATTCGGATTGCTTCGAAGCCAGAGCTTCCGGGCGATGTCTCGTTTCGGTTCCTTGAACCAAAATTAAGCTTAAAAATCTACTATAATTCGATCAAGCAGCAAGAGCGTAATCATTTTCGCCAGTTACTTATTTATCATTCGAGATTAAAGTGCCGAACAACGAAGCACTGCATGCTTACAAACCCCTTCTACCCGCTGTCAAAACCGGTCAAGCCCAAAATTTGTATTGCAAAGGTACAAAATAATCATGAATTATGAATTATAAATGAAACTTTTATTTTTTTGTTTTTCCAAAATTTTGAAAATCCGCTCTTTATCTTCGTTTGAATTTCCATACATTTTTTTATTGAGTTATCATCTTATTTATAATTCACTTAGCACTTAGATCAGCTCTAATTGCTCGTTCCACAGTCGATAATAAACTCCGGTTTGTTGCAGTAATTGGCGGTGATTTCCGGTTTCCGCTACTTTTCCGTCTTCCAAGATAATAATTGTATCCGCATTCTTCACGGTACTAAGCCGATGAGCAATTATGATAACGGTTTTCCCTTGGTCTGCCTGATCGGTCAATGTTTGCTTGACGTATTTTTCCGAAATAGAATCCAAAGAAGAGGTAGCTTCATCCAAAATCAATAATTCGGGCTCGCGATATAATGCCCTTGCTATAGCTATCCGTTGTTTTTCTCCGCCGGAAAGAGAAACGCCATGTTCACCGATCGGAGTTAAATATGAGTTGGGCAATTTTTCAATGAGGGCTCTAATTCCTAATTGTTCGCTTAATTCTATAATTTTTTTCATATCCGGTTCAAAATCTCCGTAAGCAATATTTTCGAGGATGGTTCCGGAAAACAATTCGATTTGTTGGGGAACACTTCCGAACAATCGTCTCAAACTTTCATTCGTAAGATGTGAAATACTGTATTTTCCTACGTAAATCGACCCTTCGTTTATAGGATACAAATGTTGTAAAAGAGAAATTAAAGTTGTTTTTCCCGACCCGCTTTCTCCAACGATTGCTGTTGTTTTTCCTTTTTCTATAGTCAAGTTCAGCGATTCAAAAATCTGTTTTCGCGACCCGTATCGAAAAGCCACATTTTCAAATCGAATATCGCCGATCATATCCTTCTCCAAGCTGATTTTCTGTAACTCATTTTCTTCCCGCTCTAAATCCATAATTTGAAACAAGCGATCGGCAGCTATCAAAGCCTCTTGTATCGTCTGATTAGAGGATATCAACTTTCCGACTGAAGTTAACACATATCCTGTCAATGAATAAAAAAGCATTAATGTTCCGGCTGTTATTTGCCTGTCAATTGTAAAATTACTACCGATCCACAAGACCGCAACGGTTATCCCGGCTGAGACAAATTCAATGCTATTATTGGCTACAATTGATCCTTGCATACCTTTATACGTGTTTTTCAACAAACGTACAAACCGTACTTCTGTTTTTAAATTAGAGAAATTTTCCAAGCCCAATTGTTTGATAGTCGAAACCGAATGAAGGGATTCCACCAAATGCGTTTCCAAGTCGGCGGCTGTTTCCATGATTTTCCGTTGGTATCTCTTGTTCAATTGATTAAGTAAAAAGTAAATCAGAGTAAACAAAGGCGCCGACAGTAAAGTAATTAAAGCCAATTTCCAGGAATAAAACAACATCAAGAAAAGGGAAAATAAGAGAATCAGCAGATTAACCGCTAAATCTAAAGAAAGGTTATTGATAAACACGCGTATTTTTACGGCATCGTTCATACGAGAAACGATTTCCCCTACTCGCATGGTATCAAAAAATTGCTGCGGCAAGTCAAACAAATGCTTGTAGTAACCCAAAATTAAGGAAGCATCTATTTTTTGCCCGGTCTTAAGTGCAAGGATACTCTTCATGATACCGATAAATGCTCTCAGCAGGATAATCAAAATCATAATTACTCCCATAAGGTTAAGTAAATTAATATTCTGATTAACCAAAACATAGTCGGTTATCTTTCCTACAAAAATCGAAGTGGAAAGACCTAAAATACTATAAACAAGAGCTCCGAATAAAGCCTGCGTCATTACGCTTTTGTGCGGACGAATCAGGTCGATAAAATTCTTCAGAGCGCTTTTTTTCATGTTTCCCTTTTCAAAAGAATCATCCGGGTAAATCAGGATCAAAATACCGGTCCATTCTTTGATAAATGCTTCGTGTGATTTTGTGTGGAATTTCCCGTCGGAAGGATCCATGATCAATATCCGGTTTTTAGTCACTTTATATATTACAACAAAATGTTGCAACTTCCCATCAACAATAATATGAGCAATTGCCGGTCTTGGAATTTCCGAAAGACAATCCGAAGATGCTTTGACTCCTTTGGCTTTAAATCCTAATTTGCCGGCGGCTTCAATCATTCCCAGCACATTGGTTCCTTTTTTATCGGTAAATGCATATTGCCTGATTCGAGCGACCGGAAATTGCAAATCAAAATGTGCGGCGACTGAGGCTAAACATGCTGCTCCACAATCGGTAATGTCGTGCTGTTTTACTTTAGTTGTTCGTTTCATTTTGTACAAATTGATTAAAAACATATTGAGTAGGATTTGCCCAATCGTCGAATTTTTGATGCAGCAAATCAAATAATGAACGTTCCGTAATGAGAAAATGAGACAAGACGATCATTCCTTTTTTCAACCTTCCCTTTGTTCCGTTTTTACGTATGAGGTAATTTTTCTCCAAATGACATTTTACTTTATAGAAAGCATTCTTACCCGATTGGTCCGTTAAAAAATCCGATGAAATTTCCGTTACTTTTCCGATGATTGTTCCCCATTCGTTGTAGTTGAATGAACTTACTTGTATTTTTACCGGCATTCCTGAATATATGTACCCAATATCATGCGGAGAAACGTAAATTTCCGCAAACAAGGTTGAATCGGGACTGATTAGAGCCAAGGTGTTTCCAGCTTGAATACTGCTTCCGGCATAAATCCCTTTGAATTGGTCTAATGTACCGCTCACGGGACTTGTAACAACATATAAATCTTTATTTTTTATTTCTTGATTCAACAATGTCTGCATTTCTTCATATAAATTGGAATAAGAATTTAAATCCTGTTGCCATTGATTGATTTGGTTGTCAATTAGCGAAGCCAATTCGTTGACGGCTCGGTCGTATTCATATTGATACTTTTCGTATTCCTCTTCCGAAATCACCAACTTCTCAAAGAGCCTATTGTTTCGGTCGAGATCTTTCTTTGCTTTAAATAGATTGTTCTCGTATTCTCTTCTTCTTTGAATGTAGAGGATATACCCCTGTCGGCGCATTTCGGAATTAAACACAAGCGGTCTTTCTCCCTTAACTAAAATGTGTAAATCGTTTAGTTGTTCTTGAAAATCATTTACCCTTTTTTGTTGGTATAGAATTTTGTACTCAGGGGTAGATCGGCGAAATGTTAAAATCGTATCCCCTTGATTTACTGTTTGACCTTCTTTTATATATACCGAATCTACAAGTTCCGTGATGCTTGCCTTTATTTCCGTCTTTTCTATAAGAGGTCGAATAACACCTTGCTGTTGAATAGATACATCAACATAAATACAAGGAAGAGCAACTATTATTGCCACTACGGCAAATAATACGATCCAATATAATTTCCGCGAGCTTGCAGTATATTTAGCAAGATAGCTCTCAATACTGTCTTTAGCGTATTCCGGAGGTACAAATTGCATATTTTTAGAAATCATAGCATTTTTTTTTTGGGTTTTACTGCGCAAAGTTATTGCATTTAAAATATAAAGTACGTTATTGAAATACTATATAATGTTAATGAATTACTAAATCTTCGGATTGTTTGTTACAAGGTCAGAAATCCGGATTTATAGCGATTTGGACCAAAGGAAAGCCGGATTCTGTTCCGGACTTGTATCGGTTTGATTTTAATTTACAATTTGTTCGGGTAGTCGTCGCTAATGAAATAATGACCGGAATTTTTACTTACGGTGAAAAAGTCGTATATTTGTACTTTGTTTATTTATATGAATAGTTGTTATGAAAGTTTTTTATTCAGCGCTCTGCACTATTATGTTGTTCTTATGTCAAGCTATAACGGTGATTGCATCTCCTGCGTATCCTTACTTGATTCAAATGAAACAGCCCGACGGTTCTTCGGTTTCCGTGTATTTGAAGGGAGATGAAAAAATTCACCGGATGGAATCGGAAGACGGTTATTCACTTTTATATGATAACAATCGAACCATTGTATATGCGATTGCCGGCGAAAAAGGCGATATGATTCCTTCTTCCGTTTCAGCTCGGAATGTGTCTTTACGCTCGGCATCCGATCAATCTTTTTTAAAAGGAATACCCAAACAATTGAATTACAGTGCAACTCAAATCAATACCCTGCGCAGTATTTGGGAAATATCGCAAAATGCTTCAAAGCCGGCTTCAAGCCCATTGCGTGCAGCCGTGGGAGAAGCGCACGCTGTGTGCGCATTGATCGGTTTTCCCGACAAGCCGCTAACAAAGACCAAGGCGGAATTTAATAATTTAATGAATCAAGCCGGTTACAGTGCTAACGGGGCTATGGGTAGCGTCAATGATTATTATAAAGAAAATTCCTACGGAAAATTGAATTTGGTGATTACTGTTGCCGGTCCTTATACCGTATCAAAAAACTGGTCTTATTACGGTGAAAATGGTTCCGATGGCTCAGACATGCCCGATCGGGTTCAAGAATTTGCGATGGAGGCAGCTCGGTTGACTTTTAGTGATCCCACAATTCATCCCGCAGACTATGATAATGATAACGACGGATACATCGATGCTTTTCATATTATTTACGCCGGCTACGGCGAAGAATCAGGCGGCGATCCGAATTGTATCTGGGCGCATGAGTATGGTTTTTCTCCACTTACGTTTGCAGGAAAAAAGTTAAGCACCTATTCTTGTTCTCCCGAATTACAAGGAAATTCAGGGAAAAATATTACTAATATCGGCGTTATTTGCCACGAAATGTGCCATATTTTCGGCTCTCCGGATTTTTATGACGTAGATGGCGATTCAAGCGGAGGCAATTTTCCCGGAACCGGCAAATGGGATTTAATGGGTTCGGGAAGCTGGAACGACAACGGCGCATGTCCGGCACATATCAATATGTATCAGAAAATTAAATTCGGATGGGTAAACCCGACCATTTTAAGTCAACCGCAAATTGTCTCCGGTGTTCTAAATTCGGCTATGAATCCGGTGGCTTATCGCTACAATACTGTTACACCAAACGAATATTTTGTCCTTGAAAACCGTCAGAAAACAGGGTTTGATCGATACGTGCCGGGAACCGGTTTGCTGATTTACCGTGTAAGTATAACCAATTCGGATATTAGTAACAATACAGTCAATACGGGACATCCTCAAAAAGTATATCCTGTTTGTGCTTCGGCAAATACGAATCCGAATCAATCGCCTATTTCATACGGAAGCACCAATTCTGCCGGATGTCCATTTCCGGGCACATCTCAAAAAACTTCTTTTACCGATTATACGATTCCAAGCGCTACGTCCTGGAGCGGCGCCAATACCACTCAGCCGCTTACTGAAATCCAAGAGCAAAACGGCGCTGTTTCTTTTCGATTTTCTATGCCTGATGCCGAACCGGTTACTAATTTTCAAGCAAGTGTTGAAAATCAAACTTCAGTCAAGTTATCGTGGAACAAACCCTCAGAAGACGTAATCGGTTACAATATCTATCGTAACAATTTGCTATTGATAAAACTGATTGGAAAAAATAACATTTCTTATACTCAAAATAATGTAAATTCGGGCAGTTACACCTACTGTGTAACAGCTCTTTATACCAATAAAGAATCTTCCCCGATTTGTAAGGAAATACAAATCAATAACTCATCAAGCAATGCCAATTTTCTTACAATAAAGAATTTGACAGCTCAAAATATTAATGGTAATAAGGATATTGAACTCAGTTGGCAATCTCCTTTCGTCAGCGATTGGGTGACTCATACCGATAATTATACCCACGCATTATATTATAATACAACTCAATTTACTTCTGCCGCGCGATTCACAACGGATGATTTACAAAATTTCTACGGAAGCAAATTAACAAAAGTACGGTTTGCCGTTAATAGTACAAAATGCAAATATACGATACAAGTGTGGTTAACAGATGCTGAAAATAACGGAAACATAAATGTACCAAATACTGCCGTTGCTACTAAAACGGTTGTTAATCCATCGCCCGGAATTAATGATATAACACTCGATTCTCCTATCGTATTGGAAAATAATAAAGAATTATGGATCGGTATTCAATATCAGATGACTCCAATGAATGATTATGTGGCAGTATTTGAGAATACACCCAGCCTAACGATGCGAAATTGGGTCTATACCGATTCCGACGGTTGGGGATATATTGCTGAAGAAGATAGTATCAATTGGTTCATATCCGGCTATTTACAATTTGACAACACATTCCTTCAAGCTCCGGAAAACACTTGGTTACGTTCGGAAAACGCAACAATTGCAGCAGCTACTAATTATGTCATTTATCGCGACAATGATAAAATAGCACTGACTACTCTACCAACGTATGTGGATCCTCAACCGGAATATGGTCCCCATATCTATTGTGTAACGATTGCGTACAACGACGGAAATGAATCCGAACCGGTATGTGTGGAAGCTGTTTCATCCTTTGAAACTTCTCTTGAATCGATTGATAATTCAGATAGGGACATCAACATATATCCGAATCCGGTCAAAAAAGGAGAAATATTGGTTATTCAATGCAAACCAATCGAAAATTCGATACTCTCATTTTTTGACATTTCCAGTAAATTAATCATGCAAGAACGTATAACCGAATCGGTTATTCACAAGAAGATTGATTTTGAACCGGGTGTTTATCTGTTACAAATAAAGAATCATTCGGAAACAATCACTCGGAAAATTATTATTAAATAGACTAATAGACGATTCCGATGAAAATCCGTTTGTATATTCATTTCCACACAGTTTGGGGACAATCTGTCTGTATCACGGGGTCTTTGCCCGAATTGGGCGCCTGGGACCCTGCTTTGGCTAAAACAATGCAACATACGGGCGAAGGAAATTGGACGCTTGAATTGAATTTGCCCGATAAGCCCGTTAAGTTTGAATACCGGTATTTTCTCCGGTCTAACACTCAATTCATATTCGAAGAATGGCAACGAAATCATAAGCAAAGTATTACAGATATCAAGCAAGATTATGTGTTGATTGATTATTGGCAGAATCATCCGCAAAATACGGCTTATTTTTCTTCGGCTTTCTATAAGAGCTGGTTTGCTCACCCATGCGATAAATTCGAACGAATCGTCAAATCTAAAAAGAAATTATGTATCAAGGTACTGGCATCCGATATCGAACGTAATCAAAGTATAGCGATAGTCGGAAATCAAGCCGAACTGGAAAACTGGAATGTCGATAAAGCATTGATTATGGCTTGCGATCATTTTCCCGAATGGTCGATTGAATTAGATGCAAGCGCACTCTCCTACCCTATCGAATATAAATTCTGCATCATTGATAACGAAAGTAAATCGTTGATAGAATGGGAAAAAGGAGAAAACAGAATTTTAGAGCTTCCTCTCATCAACAAAAATGAAACCGGTATTGTCTCCGGCTTACAGTTTCGAAAAGATTCCATCGAATGGAAATGCGCCGGAACCGTCATTCCTATTTTTTCGCTTCGGTCGAAAACAAGTTTCGGTATCGGCGATTTCGGCGATCTTAAAAAATGTATCGATTGGTTGAAACTCACTTCGCAAAAAATACTCCAAATACTACCCATCAACGATACGACCCAAACACATTCATGGAAAGATTCTTATCCTTATAATGCGGTTTCCATTTTCGCTTTACATCCGATTTATCTGAATTTGAATGCGATGGGTGAATTAATCGACCCCAATCGTCAATTGTTTTACAAGAACAAACAAGCTGAATTGAATGCAAAGGAAGAGATGGATTACGAGAGTGTAGATATGTTTAAATGGATGTTTTTCAAAGAAATATTTGCTCAAAACGGAGATAAAACCTTGCAATCGCCGGAATTTCTTTTGTTTTTTGCTAAAAATAAAGAATGGTTGATACCTTATGCCGCTTATTCGCATTTAAGGGATAAATACCGGACTTCCGATTTTCGTTTATGGAAAGAATACAGTAGATATGACAAGGCGTCCATCGAAAGATTCTGTCATCCCGATAAAATGCATTACAGGGAAATAGCCTTGTTTTATTTTTTGCAATTTCATTTGCACAAGCAATTATCCGAAGCGGGCGAATATGCACATAGCAAAGGGATTGTTATCAAAGGAGATATACCGATCGGCATCAGCAAAACAAGCATTGATGCATGGACCGAACCGGAATATTTCAATTGTCAATATCAAACCGGCGCTCCTCCCGATGATTTTTCCGATACCGGACAAAATTGGGGTTTCCCGACTTATCGCTGGGAAGAGATGGAGGCTGACCATTACCGATGGTGGAAAAAACGTTTCCGAAAAATGGAAGATTATTTCGATGCTTTTCGTATCGATCACATTCTCGGCTTTTTCAGGATATGGGAAATACCTGAAGATTCCATTCAAGGTCTTTTGGGTTGGTTCAGCCCTGCTTTACCTTTCAGCGTGGAAGAGATTAGAAATTCGGGATTCGATTTCCGATTGGAGAGATATACAAATGCACACATCCATGAGCAATTTTTGCCGACGCTGTTCGGAGAATACACGCAGGAAGTAATTCATGTGTATTTAGATCAAACATCTTCCCGACATTTTGCATTGAAAAAAACGTTCAATACGCAGGTTAAAATCCAAACATTTTTTTCAGGGAAAAATGATAAGAAAAGCCGAATTATTCGAGAAGGACTTTATGCCATTTGCAACGAAGTGTTGTTTATCAAAGATAAATACCTGCCTTATCATTTTCATCCGCGCATTTCAGCCTCGTTTTCCTATATTTACAAAGAATTGAATCATGCAGATCAATACGCTTTCGATTATTTGTACAGGGATTATTATTACCGACGTCATGATGAATTTTGGAAAGAGAAGGGATATAATAAGTTACTTCCGCTAATCTCTTGTACAGACATGTTGGTATGCGGCGAAGATTTAGGAATGATTCCGCAATGTGTACCTGAAGTTATGCAGAAACTCGGGATTCTCAGTTTGGAAATCGAACAAATGCCCAAAGAAAGCAATCGCGAATTTACCGATTTAAATCAATTGCCCTATCTTTCTGTTTGTTCAACTTCTACACATGACATGCCCACACTTCGAATGGGATGGAAAGAAAATCCGGAAAAAACGCAACGGTATTATAATGAAGTGTTGAAACGAGAAGGATGCGCTCCAAAAGACTGCGACCCCGGTATTTGCGAACAAATTATACTCAATCACTTACGCACTCGTTCAATGTTAGTTATAATTCCTTTGCAAGATTGGCTCACTTTGGATGGAAAAATCCGCAGAGAAAACGAAAATCACGAACGCATAAACATACCCTCCAATCCACTGCATAACTGGAACTACCGTATGCATCTTTATATAGAAGACTTGCTTAATGCGAAGAAATTGAATGGGAAAATAATTCAATTAATTGAGCAAACTCAACGATAACAGAGATTTATTCGACCTGATTAAGCATCTTACACGTACCATTAAAAGCTGCTCCCGGTTCTATTTCAATATATTTAGCGACAATTTCACCCGTAAATCGAACGGAAGCTTTTAAACTTGCCACTTCGTATATCATAATATTTCCGGAAATAGTTCCCATCAAATCCGTATTCTGACATTGAATGTTTCCGACAATTTCAGCTTGGGGACCAATAATCACCTTTCCCGAACATTCAATATTGCCATCCAACTTTCCATCAATGCGAATATCTTCTTCCGCTTTGATATCTCCTTTAATATAAGTACCTACCGCCAAAGCATTATGGGCGATCCCGGAGGATGAATTGTTGTCTTTGTTTCTCATAAATAGTTTCATTTTTTTTTGCAAATTTACAAAATATTTGGAGGAAATCAAATAAAAAACTATTTTTGACTTAAATTTTTTATTTAAAAAATTATGGAATGTATCGAATTGAAAAAATTGCTCATCCATGCATATCATGGAGTGATGGAACAAGAACGAAATGTGGGAAATAATTATCGAATTGATCTTAAATTATTTCTTGATTTGAGTAAAGCTATGGAATCGGACAAGTTGGAAGATACATTGAACTATGCCGATATCTTCAGTTTAATTAAAGAAGAAATGGCAATTCCTTCTCACTTAATAGAACATGTAGCCGGGAGAATCGTCAGGAAAATCAAACAGAAATATCCCGGTATTTCAAAAATGACTCTTCGTCTTGCTAAAATCAATCCTCCCGTCGGAGGCGAACTTCAAGAAGCGGCTGTCATTATCAAGGACTGATGTTGACTCTCAATTTGGCATGAACACTACCCGATTAAGCAGATTTACGCTGATATTACTTATTATTATCAGCGTAAATCTGTTTTATCTGCATGCAATTTATCAATATTTAACTTTTAAGAGCTGTAAAGTTTTTCTTGCAGAATCGTCGTTTGGATCAACATCCAATATCTTTTTACTAAAGTCTATAACGCTTGGAGTGTCGTTAACAGTGGCGTAATACGAAACCAAATAACGATAGGCAGTGATAATATCTTTATTTCTCGCCCCGTCGGCGTTATTTTCCAACATGACAGAAAGCGCTTTTTCATACAAAGGCTTAGCGTATCCTGCCACTTTTCCGGTTCTATCTGCATCGTATTTATCTTGCAACGCATTGATATTGGCGCGCCCCATATATCCGTAATATAGATTGGGCCTTTTATTTATTACTTCGGAAAACGCATTATCTCCTTTTTGTACATAATCTTTAAAAGCAGCTTCATAAGCGGCTATTCCATCGGGTGTGGTAACCGAAGCCGCATTTGCCGGATCAATATAATAAGCTGCCGCGCTGTAACAAACTTGTGCATAAGTATAGTAATCCATTGCGTCGGCAGAAGGTTCTGAAGCTAAATATTGCTGGTAGTAATTAACAGCCTGCGGATATAAACCTGCACTTGTTGCAGCGGTAGCCATTTCTTTATAAAGCTCTACTTTGGTAGAATCCAGTTCAAGCGCTTTTTTAAATGCTTCAAGCGCCTGCGCCGATTGTTTTTCTTTAACCAACAATTGACCCAATGTCATATAATCTTGATATATATGACGTTCTTTAGGCATTAAGACTAAGAAACGGTTCATTTGTTCTAATCCGACAGAATAATTGCCTAAGCGAAAACTGTTATATGCTTCCAAACGTTTCATAACCAAGTTGTCCGGATCTCTCGATATTACATAATTAATTTGATCCGTAGCTTTCTCGTATTGATTGGTAAAAATCAACAATTGAGCGTAGCGTTCGTGCTGCAACAGAGGAACACCCGGTATAGCGATAAATTTCTCGTAAGCATCCAATGCATATTTATATTTTCCTTCTTCGCGATAAATATCACCATACACCGCATAAGCGGGAATATAGTTCGGATCCAATTCCACCAACTTATCCAAATACTGTAAAGCTACCGTACTATTAATCGTTTGATAAACTTCCGCCAATTTCAAATAAGCAACTTTGTCGGTCTTATCGAAAAGGATCGCATTTTCATATCGACCGCAAGCTTCTCCGGTTTTTCCCTGCTTCATCAACATATCACCTTCCACTGTATAAATGCCGGAAAATTTACTGTTAATCTTCCGCGCTTTGTCCAGAGCTATTTTAGCGTTTTCATAATCTCCGGCAAGAACATAAACTTCTGCAATGGTAGTTTGCACCGACGGATCCTTTTTTGCAAAGCTATTTGCTTTTTTAAATAAGTCGTCGGCTGCTTTGGCATTTCCGCTTTTCAGTTGTAACATACCCTGTCCGATATATCCGAACGGATATTCCGGAAAAAGATCAGTCGCTTTTTGATAGTAAAAAGAAGCAGAATCCAATTGATTAAGTTGATAATAAGTTTGCCCTAAATAATACTGATTTTCGGCTTGTTCTGCCGCAGTTTGATTTGTTTGTTGCAGAAAGAATATTTTCGCTGCTCCAAAGAGATTGGCTCTGTAATACTCAATTCCTTTCTCATTGCCGGCTGCAACTACATTTGTTACGGCGAGGATGTAAATCCCCGCTAAAACAAGCAATTTTCTTTTATTCGTTTTCATTTGTTTTATCATTGTTATTTTATTTTGTTTTATTCAGGATAGCCATCTATTATTTTAACGGATCGGTTCTGAGCATCTATTACGGCAGGTAATAATCCGGATTTTAGTATCACCATTTGTCCTACATCGTGGGCAAGAAAAACACTAAAGCCCGAAGATAAACCAGATCTCGGATCGGAAAGAAGCACATATACTTCCCTCCATAAAGGATAATCTTCATTTTTAATATCACCGGCAAACGGAAGATAGGTATTTTGCAAAGTTGCTTTTTCCTCCTTACCGATGCGCATCATTCGAAGCTTTTGAAAATCCAAAGTCTTCCCGTTTACATCGCCATTTATCAGGTTGAATCCCAGAATGCCTATGGCGTTCGGCAATTCGCCTACCTTTTCTATCAATTCGTCACTGTTAGTCATAGCATACAGATTGGAAGATAACGATTCGCCTTTGGCAAGTGAATCCACAACGTATCGTAATATGCCGGAATTATTATTATCGAAAATCACTCGAATTGTACCCAAAGGAGATTGCGGATTGATTTGCGACCATTCCGTGATTTCTCCCTTTAGAATTTTTTTTATAGTCAGAAGACCGATAAGCGAATCAGGATTTGCCGTGTTGGAAATAACCGTAATTCCGTCAAATGCTATTAAGAATTTCCTTACAAACATCCTTTTTTCTTCCATCGTTCTTTGTTCTTTTGCGTTGAGACCGCGCGTTGCGACAGCTAACCGCACCGAATCTTCCGTCAACAGGCGAATTACTTCATTTTCATTGGAGTAAATGGGATTGATGATTGCTAACTCATTATACGCTTCAAAAGCATCAATTTCGGCATCCATCAATTTTTTAAAATTTTCATCGCAAGCAATTTTTATTATCCCCGTATTTAATGTATCGTTCCATCCGTCTTGCGGTTGTTTCTTTTTGCATGAACCAAACAACAAGAGAACAAGAAACAAAATGCTAAGGTATAAAAATTTCTTCATTTCAGCGCTTGTTTTAAAAAAAGAATCAACAAAATGAGGCTGACTAAAATTTTTACTTTTAGGCAGCCCCATCCTATTTAAGACATTTTATTCATTTCTTTGCTTAATTTTTTTATAAGCTCTGTATATTCTAAATAGTCCGTAAATACCGAGCACGATTCCGACTCCGATTTTTAATTCTTTCGGAACTGTTCGGTCGAAAAAAGGAGTAAATAATAAAACTATACTTAAAGCCACATACACAACTGCCATTACGCATTCAAAAGTAAATAATGCCAATTGTTGCCCCGTGTATTTAATCGGTTTTTTAGAATCCATTCCTTTTTATAAAAAGATAATTGAAATAATTAACTATTCTGCAATCTAAACACCACAGGTAAAGAATAATAAACATATACCGGGTTTCCGTTTTGTTTTCCCGGAATCCATTTGGGCATCTTTTTCACCACGCGTACCGCTTCCTTATCAAGGCTCGGATCCAGACCTTTTTGCACTTCAACATCATCAACCGATCCATCAGGCTTTACAACAAACCGCAGGACTACACGTCCTTGAATTCCTTGTTCGGCGGCGATGGCAGGGTAAGAGATATTTTCTTGCAACCATTTCATTAAGGCTACATCTCCTCCCGGAAATTGCGGCATTACTTCTACGTGGCTGAAAATTTGAGGCTTTTGATCCTCAACAATCACTTTATGTTCTTGCAAATCAGCAATATCTACAGTACCACCCGGATTTCCTTCAACGGTTGCAACAGATATATCCGCTTTTGTTTCAGTCAATTCCTGTTGGGTTTTCATCAATTCCTCGTCCTTGATATCTTCGTCTTTTTTAATTACGGGTGGCGTGAAAGCCACCGTAGCTTTCAATTCCGGAGGAGGAGGTACTTCGATTTGCTTAATTTGATTTTCCGGAGGTACTTCTTTGTTTAAATCAACATTGCTCAAGTTCACATCGGTAACTTGCCCGACATCTTTCGGAGCCGGTAAAACCGATTTGATGATCTTCGGCAAAAAAATCAATCCCAATGCAACAATCGTGATTATAATCATCGCCTTCAAGTGCCGGTCAGACGATTCTTCCCGATGCACATAAGCGCCGTATTCCTTGTTTTTTCCTTCAAAAACAAGAGTTAACCACTTCTCCGAATTTAAATCAAAATCTCTTGGCATAACAACTTAATTTTTTGAGTTAATAAATTATTTCTTGGGTTTAACGTTAGAGTTTGCTTGGTTTCGTTGTTGCTCCGTCAGATAATCCGAATTTTGCGTTTTCATAAAGAGCAAATAGCGATCACCATCACTTAAATCGACAATCGCGTAGGCGCCGATATTGGTAACCAACATCTCGTCCAACGCATCCACTAAGTTTTTGTACGTAGATAAATCAGTCGGTTTAATCATCACCGTCGGCGCAATTTTGGTCACTTTCATTGCGTCGTCCTGAATTTGCTTCGCTTGATCATTAAACTGTGCATCATTGATTTCAAGTTTTTTCAACTTATCTTTCAGACCTTGAATCAATTCATAAGTACCTTTGTTTTTATCCAACAAAATTGAGCGTAATCCTTCGGGAGTATAATCGGTTTTTAAGAGAAAATTAGGATCTTTATAGGATGCTCCGGTTGAATCGGGCAATCCCAAATAATAGTAAAGCTCATCGTTTGCACCCAAAAGAACCGTAACAGCCGTTGACGCTCGCACTTTATTCTCCTCTCCGGGTTTAACCTGGTCCTTTGAGGGCATATTGATATTCATTGTTTGAGGCTTGAGAAGGGTCGTACAAAACATAAAGAATGTTATCAACAACATGTTCATATCCACCATCGGCGTAAAATCTACACGCAGATGTTTCTTTTTCTGTTTATTTTTTCCACCTTCTTGCTCTTTTACTTGTACTTCAGCCATTGTTGTAAGTTTTTTTATTAAGAATTTGAAGCAGTTTTCAAAGTTGTAATTAAAAGATAACGGTTTTTACGCATCTCCCGCAGATCGTCAATCACTTTTTTAACGACCGGATAATTAGTTGTTTTGTCTGCTTTGATTGCAATCAATAAATCCGGATTTTTCGTTGTCGCATAAGTTACCCATCGCTTAAATTCATTATCTTGCGAAATCACTCCTCGCGTATCCGACACCTGCATTGAATCGGTAGGAATCCCCACACGTAGATTTTCCAAATCTCGTATGTATTTTTCCTGCTGATCGGTAGGCAAATCCAAAAAATAAGCCATGGAACGGATCGGCACTCCAAAGGAATCTAATTTTTTGAATGCGGTTTGTTGCTTCGGCGTGAATGTAATCCCGTAATCATCACCCACTGCGGTTAACGTCTCTAATTTGTCTTTATCGTTTGTAAAACTCATAAAAAGTTTACCTTTTGAATCAACCAATATGGTCATCAGGTTGCTTTCCGGAATCTTAATTTCTGAAACAGAGGCCGGCGTTTGCACCTTCACCGGTTCATCTTGAACAAAAGTAGAAGTTAACATGAAAAAGGTAAGTAAAAGCACGGTTACATCACTCATCGCCGTCATGTCAATGAAAGTGTCATGCTTTTTTACTTTTGCTTTTGCCATAATTATTATTTATTTATCGTGCGTTTCGGCATAAGTTTGGGTAAGTGCAAAACCCATTTCGTCGATAGCATAAGTCATATTATCTATTTTACCCGTAAAATAAGCATAAGTAATAATTGCCGTGGCACCTGTAGCGATACCGAAAGCAGTGTTTACCAGAGCTTCGGAAATACCTGCCGAAAGAGCGACGGAGTCTGTAGAACCGGCAGCAGCCAAAGCACTAAATGAACGAATCATACCTAATACGGTTCCGAACAACCCAAAAAGAGTACCTAAGGTAGAAATGGTAGCAATCACCGGAAGATTTTGTTGCATACTTGGTAATTCAAGAGCTGTTGCTTCTTCAAGTTCCGCTTTGATTTCCTCAATCTTGGCTTCTTTTGTTATATTGGTTGCGGTTTCCATCTCCTTATACTTTTTCAATCCCGCATCCACGATAGCAGCTACAGATCCTTTTTGTTTTGCACAAAGCGCTTCAGCGCCCGTGATGCTGCCTTTTTTCAAATCGGCTTTCACATCATAAACAAAATTAATTAAATTGCCTTTTCCTTTGGCTTTTCCAAGTGCAATGTAGCGCTCTACACTTAAAACGAGAACTGTTAACAAAAGAGTAATAATAAGAACTACTGTTACCCCCCCTTTATAAATGGTACCTAATATTTTCCCCGGAGCAGGGTGATTTTTAGGATCATTATTTACAAAGTTACTCGGATCTCCGAATATGTAAAAGTAAACCAATACTGCTACAATAAAGCAGAAAATAATAACGATACCTGCCGAGAACCCGCGAGACTTTTTACCAACTCTCTTGTTTTTTCCTCCAGTTTGTGTTTTTGTTTCCATAAATTTTTGTGTTCGTTTAAAATTAGATAATTATTTTTAAAGTCTATTTGTAATGTTTTTCGTCAATTGCATAAATCAAGTTTACAATATAAGCCTGCAAATATAATGAATTATATTCATTTTGCATACAAAAATATCTCATTGTATTCATTTTTTAATATTACGTTAACAATTTATTACATTTTTTTTTACACAAGAATATTTTCCACTCTGCTACCATAAAAAACAAGAACTTCTAAATTGTAATTCTCCAATAAGTTGTACGCTTTCATGGGGTTACGGATTTAATCCGCCAAAGGTATAATTTTTCTTTTGCTTTAACAATATTTTTTATAATTATTTTGACTAATTAAGTGAAATATTATTATTTAATCCTATATTCCAAAACTTATACTTCCTATGCTTTGATAGACACAACTCAAAATTCCCGTAATCAAAATACCCAAAGTGCAGAGTACCATGCCCGCTTTATTATAGTTGTCCATTGAAAATCGATTTACTGCGCCGGCTTCTCCTTCTTTGATAAACATGGCTTTCACAATCAACAAGTAATAATATAACGATACAACCGTATTCAATAGAGCGATAAATACCAATAAATAATGACCTTCCGAAGCTGCCGCCATAAATATGAGAAATTTACTGAAAAACCCGGCAAAGGGAGGAATGCCTCCCAGAGAAAATACAGCGAGCATCATTATTACGCTCAAAACCGGATTGGTTTTGTATAAGCCGTTGAATGCGGCAATCGATGTTTTCCCGCCCGAAGCGTTTTCCACTGCAGATATCACGCCGAAAACCGCCAAATTGGAGAATACGTAAACCAACATGTAATAAACTGTCGCCGCCATCCCTTGCGCATTACCGGCGATAATACCCAAAAGAATATAACCGGCTTGAGAAATGGAAGAAAAGGCAAAAAAACGTTTGATATCGGTTTGCCTCAATGCAAAGAGGTTTCCCAGCGTGATGGTAATGACCGATAACCACCATACGATCGGTTCCCAAACGATTTGTATCGTTCCGAAAGCTTTAAACAGCGCAAACAGCAATGCAAAAGCCGCAGCGCCTTTCGATACAACCGATAAATAAGCCGTTACGTTTGTGGGGGCGCCTTCATATACATCGGCAGCCCATAAATGGAAAGGAACCAAAGAAAGTTTGAATCCCAGTCCGCTGAAGAAAAATACCAATCCGAGGATAGCCAATGGATCCCGCCCCGAAAAAGTTATATCCGAAAAGTACAAACTCCCGAAAGAACCATATACGAAAGAAAGTCCGAACAGAAGGATTCCGGATGAAAAAGCGGATATCAGAATGTATTTGACACCTGCTTCCGCCGACTTTTCCTTGTATTTGTTGAATGCAGCCAAACAAGCCAAAGGCAGCGAAGCGGTTTCCATTCCTATATATAACATCATGAAATTTCCCGCCGAAACCATGATATACATTCCAAGTAAAGTAACTAAAGTTATTGTGAAAAATTCACCGCGCCGATGTTCGATATTCTCGGAATGCAACCAGGAATAAGTTTGAAGAAAAACGATTAAAGTTGCTATATTTAAGATGTTTTTCATTAAAATGGTCAGGTTGGAATTGATGTACAAGCCTCCAAAAGCTTCGCCCACCGGCAAGGGGAAAAAACCCAAAACTGTTTGGGCGGCAAACAGCAGGCAAGCCAGCGGATAAAGCCCGCGTCGAGATTTACCGGAAGCAATCAAATCGAAAGCGAACAAGACAAGGAAAACGACAATTAATCCGATTTCCTGTCCCAATATCAAAAAGTTTCTGAAATCCATGTTTTATTTCTATAATTACTTAAATTCAAATCAGTTTCCCTATAATCGGAAGCAAACTGTTCCGGATCATATCGGATATTCCCGAAGGATACATACCCATTGCCGCAATTCCCGCAATCAGCGTTACGGCAGATATTTTTTCATACCAAGTCGCATCCGGTAAATGAGCATGATGACTATCCTGAAGCGGTCCATACAAAATCTTTGCTATCGTCCGTAATATATAAACGGCCGTGATTACAATCGAAACACAGGCGATAATCGTAAGAACCCTGTGAAAAAGATCGGGATGCTGGAAAGAGCCGACGAAAATCGTCATTTCGGCAACAAATCCGCTCAACAAAGGAAGCCCCAAAGAAGCCAAACCGGCAATCACATAACAGACTGAAGCAAACGGTATGATTTTCATCAAACCTCCCATTTCCCGAATGTCGCGCGTGTGCGTTCTGCCGTAAATCAACCCGATCAGAGCAAAGAACAGAGCTGTCATCAAACCGTGTGAAAGCATCTGCATGATAGCGCCCGTCATTGCCGTTCGGTTCATCATCAGAATGGCAAATAATACCAATCCGCAGTGGCTCACCGAAGAATATGCATTGATATATTTCAAGTCGGTTTGCACGACTGCGCTGAATGCACCGTAAACCACACTAATGCCGGTCAGAATCAAAAACAGCATATTATATTCGTGGGCTGCTTCCGGCATTAAATAGATGGCGACGCGAAAACAACCATATCCTCCCAATTTCATCAAAACGCCCGCATGAAGCATGGAAACCGCCGTCGGCGCCGAGGAGTGACCGTCGGGCGACCAGGTGTGGAACGGGAATAAGGCGCCCAAAACCCCGAATCCTACAAAGGTGGCGGGAAATATCCATCGTTGATCCGTTACAGGGATATGAAGATTATTGGCAATTTCCAATAAATTCATACTTGTATGTCCCGTAGTATAATAAATACCGATAATACCTACCAATAAGAAAGCCGATCCGCCCATTAACATGAGGGTCAGTTTCATTGCCGCATATTCTTTTTTGCCGGTTCCCCACAATCCGATTAAAAGGTACATGGGAATCAACGCAACTTCGTAAAACATAAACATGGTGAACAGGTCGATCGAGATGAAAAATCCGAATACACCCACCGACAGAAGACAATACCATAAGAAAAATTCTTTTGCCATATTCATGTTCCAGGAAGAAAATACGCCCGTGAATACGATAATAGCCGATAAACAGAGCATCAATACCGAAATTCCGTCAACGCCCACCGCATAGGTAATATTCAGAGGTTCATACCATACGATTTGAGAAACAAAAAGCATTTGGGCTTCGGAAACCGCACGCTCTTTGAGAAACAGGACCACAAGCGTTGCCGCTAATATCAATAAGGCAGATGCTCCCGTTACCATTACGGAGCGAATTTGCTTGATATCTTTGCTTAGAAACAGCAGTAACATCATTAATAAAGGAATAGCGACAAACAAAGATAATATGTTCATAATTATAATCTGTTTTACAAAAATAACGTCAATGCGGCAATCAACAACGAGCCGAATATAAATACCCAAGCGTAAAATCGAACTTGACCGGACTGTAATCCTTTAATCGAAGCGGATGCTTTTTGAGTTGTCCACGCTATACCATTCATGCAGCCATCGACAATGTTACTGTCGAACCATTTGATCGGTTCACAAATGAAGCGGAACACGACCGTTGTCGAAAACCATATCCACACTTCATCCAAATAGAATTTGTGAAGCGCGGCTTTATAAATAATTCCCATGGATTGAGCTATTTCGGCAGGCTTCTTGCTTTCTTTGAAATAAAGCATTGCCGCAACTCCTATACCGAGCGCTGCCACCAAAATACTCATTGAAGCCACCATCCCATCGATATGTGTATGAAACGGCATAAAGTCGGCACTGATATAATCGGAAAAATGAACTAATCCTGAAAAAACAGAGAACACTGCCAGAATCATCAAGGGAAGCGTCATTATCAACGGCGATTCGTGGGGGCTGTGACCCCCAACCCCTTGAAGAGGGCTATGAGCGTTTGCATGATTTGCCGAAGCAAAGTCCCCTTTGGGGGATTTAGGGGTACTCCAAAAAATACCGAAATACAAACGGAACATATAAAAAGCGGTTAATCCGGCTACAATCCATAATGTCCAGAAAACTACCGGTTGATTTTGGAATGCCGCCGCCAATATTTCGTCTTTACTGAAAAATCCGGAAAAAGGAGGTATTCCGGAAATCGCCAAACAAGCGATCAGGAATGTCCAACTCGTTATTTTCATATATTTATGTAAACCGCCCATCTGATCCATTTCATTGCTGTGAACGGCATGAATCACCGATCCCGCACCCAGGAACAACAAGGCTTTAAAGAAAGCGTGAGTAAATAAATGAAACATGGAAGCCATATATCCTAAACCTTCATGTCCTTCGAAGTTTGAAACCCCCAAAGCCGCCATCATATATGCAATTTGAGAAATGGTCGAGAATGCCAGCACCCGTTTAATGTCGGTCTGGGTCATGGCAATAATCGCAGCAAACAAGGCGGTAAATGCTCCTATATAGGCAATCATCGTTAAAACTTCCGGAGCAGCAAAAAAATAGACGGGAAATAAGCGGGCAACCAAATATACACCGGCAACAACCATCGTAGCGGCATGGATCAGAGCCGACACGGGAGTAGGACCTTCCATTGCGTCGGGCAACCAAATATGCAGCGGAAACATCGCCGATTTACCGGCGCCTCCCATAAAAATCAATGCCATCGCCCAGGTAGCTACCGACAAACCCATGAAAGTTATTCCCGTCATTTTTGTGGCAGCCAACGAAGCATGATCGGCAGTTAATGAACCGAAATCAAAGGTGTTTGTATAATAAGAAAGAATCAAAATTCCTATCAAGAAGCCCAAATCGGCAAAACGCGTGACAATAAACGCTTTTTTAGAAGCGGACACAGCCGAAGGTTTCGTATAATAAAATCCGATCAATGAATAGGAACTGACGCCTACCAATTCCCAGAAGATATACATCTGGAAAATATTGGTTGCGATAACCAATCCCAGCATGGAAAAACTGAACAGGGAAAGCAAGGCGTAATAGCGTTGAAATCCCGATTCGCCTTTCATATAACCCAAACTGTAGATATGAACCATCAACGAAACGGTCGTGATGACAACCAGCATCATCACCGAAATAGGGTCTAACAAAACGCCTAAATCAATATGCAAACTATCTGTAAATCGTAACCATTCGAAATTGAAAGGAATGATGGTTTGCCATTCTTGTCCCGTTTTTCCGATTTGGAAAAAATATTGAAATGCCACCGTATAAGCAAGAATCGTACAGAATGCCATTCCTACTGTACCTATTATTCCGGCTACCGACGGCTTAAACTTTGTCCCCATTAATCCCAAAACCAAAAAGAGGAGAAAGGGGGTCGCTATGATAAATAAACTGTATTCCATCCTATTATTATTCTTTCATTTTACTCAGATTCTTAATATCAATATTCCCGACGGTTCGGTAAGCATTGATGATAATCGCCAAGGCTACAGCCGTTTCTGCCGCAGTAATCGCAATGCCGAATAAAGTAAAAAACATACCGTCGAGATGTTGGGGATGAAGATAACGGTTGAAAACGGCAAAGTTTATTTCAACAGCATTCAAAATCAATTCCAACGAAATCAGTATCGCAATCATGTTCTTTCTCGTAACAAAACCGAATATTCCGATAAAAAACATCACTGTACTGATTATTAGGTAATACTCCATTTTTATCATATTCTCGTTATTTTTTTCGCGCAATCAAAATTCCACCGATGATACATGCCAACAACAATATACTCAATACTTCAAAAGGCAATAGATATTGATGTTTTCCCGTGCCTAACAAAGTCTCGCCAATTACTTTCATATCGATTTCCCGGTCGCCGGAAACAGAAGTATCCGGCGAATACAAAAACCGGTGTTTCGCCCATGCAAATACGGTTATTCCGATGCCGGCAATTACTGCCAAAGCACCGTAAATATATCTTTTAAATGAGTGATCCAACAGCGTTTCGCCTTTACTTGTCGTAAGAAATATGGCAAATACGAACAGTATTACGACTCCTCCGGCATAGACCGACAGTTGTATGGCAGCCAAAAAGTGATAATTCAAAAATAAATACAATCCGGCGGTTCCTATTAATACTAAAAGGAGATAAATTGCAGATCGCAATAAACTCCGCGTTGTTATTGACATTACGGATAATAGCAGCATCGCTATTCCCAAGCAGAAAAATATAATTAAATTAATTATCGGATCCATATCTTTATTCTTTCTTTTTCTTTTTCAATGACGACCCTTCTTTATTCAATTGCAGCACCAACTTGTGTTTTGTAAATAAAGCATGTTCGAAATCTGTTGACCAATCAATCGCATCCGATGGACAGGTTATCGTGCAAAGTGCGCAATAAATGCAACTTCCGAGATCGTATTTATATCTGTCGAGTACCTTTTTTTCTTTACCGGTTTCTTCATCGACCTCTTTTTTGGTGATTACCTGAATCGTTCCGTTCGGACAATTCGTTTCGCAAATTCCGCAGGCAGTACACTTATGTTGATTATTTTCGTCATGCGGCATAACCAGCAGCGCGCGCAGACGCTCGTGAGGAAAAACTTTTCCTCTGTTTTCGGGATATTGCTCCGTCACTTTCGGACGAATAAAGTTAAGCATAACAATATACATCCCTTGCATCAGGCGCCAAATTCCGATAAACAGATTTTTTATATATCTTATCATTGTCCTAATTCATCATTCATTATTAATAATTCATAATTATTACAACACTATCAGCGTCATCAATATTATATTAACCAAACTGATCGGCATCAGTATTTTCCATTCGAGCGACAACAATTGATCGATACGCAAACGGGGAAATGACCAACGAACCCACAAAGCGAGGAAAACGCAGAAAAATGTTTTACCCAAAAACCACAGCGCCGGCGGAATGTAATCCATGATTCCGTTGAAACTTTCCCATCCCGGAATATGCAAAGGCATCCAACCGCCAAGAAATACGGTAGCGGCAATAGCAGCTATTATAAACATATTCAGGTATTCCGCCAAATAGAAAAATCCGAATTGAATACCGGAATATTCGGTATGATAACCGGCAGTCAATTCCGATTCCGCTTCGGGCAGATCGAAAGGACCGCGGTTGGTTTCGGCATGTCCCGCAATCAGATAAACTATAAAGGCAATCAAAGCCGGAATGTGTCCTTTGAAAATAAACCATACTTCAGCTTGTTGCTCAACAATTTGAGATAGCTGCATGGTTCCCGATAAAATAACTACGGCTAAAAGCGATATTCCCGCAGATATTTCATAGCTTATCAACTGCGCTCCCGAACGCATTGCGCCGATCAATGTGTATTTATTGTTGCTCGACCAGCCTGCCAAAAGAATTCCCACAACTCCTAAGGAAGATACGGCAAACAAATAAAATACGCCTATATTGAAATCAATCGCCTGCAAACCTTTATCGAAAGGGATCGCGCCGAAAGTACATACTGATGCGATGATGACCAGAAAACAGGCTAAACGGAAAAGAAACGGATCGACTCTATTGATCTTGATTATCTCTTTCAGAAGGATTTTTATCATATCCGCCACGCTTTGGAGAATCCCGAAAGGACCAACGCGATTCGGTCCTATGCGGCATTGGAAGAAAGCACATACTTTTCTTTCCAAATAGATTAAAAACAGAGCCAGTACAGCATAAGCAGTCAGAACAACCAATCCTACCAATATAAATTCTATGAATAACGTCCATCCCTCAGACAAATATTGCCTGAGAAATGAATCTATCCAATTTGTTATTACTTCGAAATGAAACATATATTTTATCTATCTATACAAGGTATAACATAATCCAACGAACCTCCCAGCATAATCAAGTCGGCGACTTTAGTTCCTGTTGCGATATCTTTCAGCACATTGACCAGCGTCATGGAAGGAGAACGGAATTTGACGCGGTAAGGATATTTGTCTCCGCGACTGTTGATGTAAACTCCAAATTCACCGCGGGCATTTTCAACCCGCTGGAAATATTCGCCTTCCGGCAAACGGATGACGGCTTTCGTTTTCGCTGCGTAATCGCCTTCCGGAATGTTATCAATCAGTTGCTCGATGATATGCAGCGATTCTGCAATTTCATCCAGACGAATGATATACCGGTCGAAAGTCATTCCGCCTTCACGCAGCATCACTTTAAAATCGGCATGAGGATAAGCGGCATACGGTTCGATTTTCCGGATATCATTGTTCCATCCCGAAGCCCGTCCAACAGGTCCTGTCGCTCCCAATGAAATCGCTTTTTCTCTACTCAAATAGCCTACGCCTTCCATCCGGTTACGGGCAATGGGATTGCCGGTAAACAGCAGGTGGTGTTCTTTCAGCATTTTGCGCATATAGGGAATAAATTCCTTGACTCTTTTTTGGAAATTCGGGTGAATGTCTGCCATAACGCCGCCGATAACACTGTAGTTAGCCATCAAGCGTCCGCCGCATGTTTCTTCGAAAATATCCATGATTTTCTCGCGGTCGCGCATCCCGTAAACAAATGCCGTAATCGCACCCATATCCATCGCCATAGCGCCCCAACCCAACAAATGGGAAGCGATTCGCCCCAATTCGTCGATGATCGTGCGAATGTAATGCGCCCGTTCGGGAACTTCCAATTTCAATCCTTTCTCAATCGCCAGACACAAGCCGTGCCGGTTGATCGGACCGGAAACATAGTCCATCCTGTCAGGCAAATGAAGGATTTGAGGATAGGTAGAGTCTTCGCAGATTTTTTCGATTCCCCGGTGAATATATCCGAAATTCGGATCTATCTTTTTGATATTTTCTCCGTCTAAGGAAACCCGCAAATGGAGCACGCCATGCGTCGCCGGATGTTGCGGACCGAAGTTTACCACATATTCTTCGGCTGCAAAAAGTTTATGCTGATGTTCAAAAGTTTGTCCATGATTTACTTCAATTGTGGGTATGTTTTCCATATCATCCAGATTCTCGTTATCGAGCGGAACAGGATTGATTGCCGGATCGGCATCATAGTCCTTGCGTAAAGGAAAACCATTCCAATCCTGACGCAGAAACAAACGACGCATATCGGGATGATTTATGAAACGAATGCCCAGAAAATCATGCACTTCCCTTTCATACAATTCGGCGGAGTCCCACAATTCGTGAAGCGAATCCAGCAACGGATTGTCCCGGTCGGAAGTTACGGTTTTTAGAAAAAGAATATGATCGGAATATACAGTACTCGACAAAATATAGATAACACCCAAAGTATCGCCATAATCCATTCCTACGATATCAATCAGAAAATCGAAGGGAACACTATCATTCTTTTGCAAAGCGGAAGCGACTTCATGAATATTTTCTTTGGGAACGGAAATTTGATAAATCTTATCGTTTTGTTTAACTGAGGCGTATGTGAATTGCACCAATAAATCATCAAGCGCTTTCATGATTTGCCTCCTTTCTCGGAATTGTTATCGGGGTCTTTAAGGACATTAAGGTCGCTAATATCTTCGGGATGAGGTTGCTTGGGCAAGCTGAAAAACTCCTGCAATTTAATTTTCCTCGCTAACTGCATCATGCCGTAGATCATGGCATCCGGTCTCGGCGGGCATCCGGGAATATATACATCCACCGGAATAATTTGGTCAATGCCCATCACCGTGTGATACGATTTCTTGAATGGACCTCCGCTGATGGCGCAACCCCCGACAGCAATTACATATTTCGGTTCTGCCATCTGGTCGTAGAGTCGCTTTAATACCGGAGCCATTTTGTGGACAATGGTACCGAAACAAAATACCAAATCGGCTTGGCGCGGGCTGTTGCGCGTTACTTCCCATCCGAAGCGGGCAAAATCGTAGCGAGCAGCTCCCAGAGCCATAAATTCAATGCCGCAACAACTCGTTGCAAATGTCAGGGGCCAGACCGAATTGGAACGTCCCCAATTGATTACGTCATCCAATTTGGAAATTACGACATTGACTCCGCCTGCTTTCAGTTCGCGTACATATTCTTCGAGGTATTCATTTTCTTTGAAATCCTCGGTTTTCATATTTTTAATATGGATATCTTTTACTCCCATTGCAAAGCTCCTTTCTTCCAGGCATAAAATAACCCCAAAGCCAAGATTACAAAAAAGAATGAAATTAAAATTAAACCCTGCATACCCAATTCTTTCGCCAGAACCGCCCAAGGAAATAAGAGAACGGTTTCTACGTCAAAAATTAAATACAGAATAGCAAACAGATAATAGCCCACTTTGAATTGTGCCCAAGAACTTCCCCGAGTAGGAATTCCACATTCGTAAGGTTCTCCCTTTAAGGGATTTGTCGATTTCGGCGCCAACCATTTTGCAAGCAGTAATGCGGCAATTACCATAAAAACAGCCGTCAATAGGACGACCAAGAATAAAGCGGAGTTACTCATGAGAGCATATAATTTTTATTATAAGAAACTTAATCGGTTAATTACATTATAATCATTACATGTATATAAAGTTAATTGAGCGCAAAAGTATAAACAATTTATCATTTAAACAAACAAAAGGAACAAATTTATTAAACCATGAGTTGATGCCGATCGTATGTTCCGATTCCGGTAACCTGTTTTTATCTAAGCTCAAACTTATATTTTGCAAAAAAATTTCTTTTTTATTATCACTTCATTTTTAACGTTCATTGATGCTGTGCCGGCGTTTGATTGCACTCAACGGGGTGTTTTTGTCTTAATTTATCATTCATCATTCATAATTCATAATTTTATTGCGTGGATGATGCTCCAATATCTCGCTTCGCAGAAAATCACGGTCTAAATGGGTGTAAATCTCTGTGGTTGCTATTTTTTCATGTCCGAGCATTTGTTGGATCGCCCGCAAATTAGCACCTCCTTCCAATAAATGCGTTGCAAACGAATGGCGGAAGGTATGCGGACTAACCGTTTTCCGAATGCCGGCTGATTCCGCTTGTATCTTTACTATATGAAAAATCATAATCCGCGAAAGGGATGTTCCCCTACGGCTTAAAAACAAAATATCTTCATACCCTTTTTTCACTTGAACCAGTTTTCGATCGGGCAAATATAAATTAATTTCTTTGACAGCAGTCGGGGAAATCGGCACCAGCCTTTGTTTGCGTCCTTTTCCTTCCACTTTGATAAATCCGGCATCCAAATACAAATCCGAAAATCGTATGCATATAAGTTCGGATACACGCAAACCGCAACTGTATAAAGTTTCCAAAATGGCGCGGTTGCGTTGGCCTTCGGGTAAAGATCGGTCGATACCGTCGATAATGCTGTCGATTTCCGTAACGCTCAGAAAATCGGGTAATCTCAATCCGATTTTAGGCGCTTCGAGCAATTCGCTCGGATCTTTACGGATATATTCTTCCAGACATAAAAAACGATAAAATGATTTGATTCCCGAAACTATCCGTGCTTGCGAACGCGGACTGATTCCGATTTCGTGCAATCCGGCTATCATTTCCTGTAAATCGTCTAAGGCGGCGTCTTCCGGTTTTTTCCCTACCACCCGAAGGTAAGCGTTCAATTTGTTCAGATCGTCGGAATAGGCTTCGACCGAGTGAGGCGACAAAGATTTTTCAAGTTGCAAATAGGTGTGGTAGGCAGTCAATAATTCATTCTCTTCGGAAAAGTTTTTCATATAATTGATGAATGTTATGATTAAAAAAAGTAATTTTGCATTTGCAAAGATACATAAATAATAGCGATAATGACGATTCAAATCATCAATGGCCCTAATTTGAACTTATTGGGTGTTAGAGAACCGGCTATTTACGGTTCGTTTTCTTTTGAAGATTATTTCCTGAAATTAATTTCGCTTTATCCCGAGATAGAAATCGGTTATTTCCAATCGAATGTGGAAGGCGAATTAATCGATAAACTCCACGAAATCGGTTTTACTTACGACGGAATTATTTTGAATGCAGGCGCTTATACTCATACTTCCATAGCGATTCATGATGCAATAAAAAGTATTTCCACGCCCGTGATAGAAGTACATATTTCCAATATCCATGCTCGGGAGCCTTTCCGTCACCGATCGATGATTGCCGCAGCTTGCAAAGGAGTAATCGCCGGATTTGGCCCGGATTCCTATCGTTTAGCTATTGAAGCTTTTAAAAATGTTTGATGTAGCAATCAACCAATCGCTGAAAGCGCTTTGTTTCGAGATTCGCGTTCCATATCCTTCACGGTAGAGCGCAAAGGCAGGCAAACGCCTTTGTTTTTTAATGCTTTGATATCACGTGTCACCGTTCTTTCACCGCAGTTGAGCAAACGGTTGGCAATATCTTCAACCGTGAGTAATCCGCCTTGCTGAAAGGCTTCATTGGCGATACGTTCGAGGCGGTGGCGGCGCAAACCGATTACTCCGGCTCGTTCCCTAACTTCCAAATCGTCGGGTCCCGAATCCAAAGTTAAAATAACGGCTTTCATTTGACAGAAAGAAAGCTTGCCTTTTGGAAAGTTTTCGACCGACACAACCTCAAAAAGTATCTGACCGGGTTTCACCGATGCCGAGTTATTAAAATAGGGTTGATATACTTCGTAAACACAGTTCAATATTGCTTTTGCCTCAAACGGCGAACAGTTCATCCCTGCTTGCAATTGAGTGACAAAACGAACATCCTGCTGTTTCCAACGCAGGCGTTCCCATTTTTCCTTAAAAGAATTGTTTATCATAACAGAACCATATTAAAATGTCAGCCGTGCTGCAATCACGCTTATTCCGCGTTTTTCCGCGATGTTTCCCCGTCCCTCACACTTATCACATTTTCATCACATTTTTATATCTATTTTTTCCCGTCCGGACATCGTCCGCAACACGGCAGTCTTTTTCGCAAAAAACGTTTCACACGTATTTACTTAAGTAAAAAGAAACGGTAACCAACAAATCAAAGGGGGACAGGGAAACTCTTTTTCTCACGGCTGCTCATTTATTTGTTTAATTTTCTTTAAATTTATTTATGTGCTTGATTCACATACTTTTCAAATCCATAACTCATGGTTGCTTCTTCAAAGCAACAGTAAATCAGATGCATTTGAGCGACAAAAGTAATCATTATTTGTCAATATTAACACTATTTATGGTTAATAAATGTTAATAAAACCACAATAATGACATGTTAGTAGCATTGATTACATCATGTGCGCATCAAATTCGAAAGAAAACGTCGAATTATGACAAATCGTTTTGCGGCGTTTTTGTTATGGGAATAAAAAAAAATAAAATTATCTTCGTTTTTCTTAAAATTCGATCGAGAATGGAGGGCGACGAAGAGTTTGTTAAATAAAAAAAACATGACGCGCAATTTCTCTTTACGCGCCACGTTTCTTATAAATGAGGGCGACCTCTTTCATTCCACAGTCAACTTAGTACCGGACTCAAGTCGGTAATTTAACTAAGGCTATGGTTGCTTCTCGAAGCGAGCATGTTTCAACGAGTCTTTTATTTGGTTATACCCGGAAAACAATTCTAATTGCGTAGGACCAAGTGTGGTTTGTGGTTTGTACCGGCAGGCAAAAGAACATTGTTTGAGATTTGGGAAAAAACTTGCCGGTTGAAACGTCCTACATCCGGAAAATCGGTTTTGGATATATAAATCCTCGCTGCCCTTTCGGATTCGTATCCCATGCTCCGGTGGATGGATGCAATGGGAATGCTCGCTTGAGAAGCTAAAGTCGCCCACGAATGACGGGATACGCTGCTCGTTAGATGCTCGCCTATACCCGCCGATTTTGCCAATCTATTCAAGGTTTTATTGTAAACCGCTAATGCCGTGCATATCTTTTTCCACTTCACGTACTCTGTGTTATCTTTACAGTTACGGAGAATAGGAAAAATATATTCGGATCCGGCTTCCAAATATCGCTCGATGATTTTCTTCATGCAATCTTTCATTTCAATGCTTATCACCCGATTCGTTTTTTTGTGTTTATAACGAATAAGGTGATCCACGATATTCACTTTCTTCAATTCCGCCATATCGGAAAACGACATTCCATGCGTGTAATAACTGAACAAAAACAAATCGCGTGCGATTGTCGGCGAGTTGACGGCGGTTCCCCGCGATTTATTGACTCCGTTCAAGTTCATTGCAGCCAACTGCGAAATGGTTTCTTCGCTGACGGTTCTTTTCCGCGTTTTCTCATTGCCCGTGAATACGCCGGAAAACGGATCGTTTTTCGTTTTACCAACGAAAATTTTTTCCCGCAGCGCTTGCCGATAGATTGAACGAAGCGACCGCATGTAACAGGAGACGGTGTTCAGACTTTTGTGTTCGTCAAGCAGGTAACGCTCGAAGTCTTCCACCAAACCGGGAGTGATTTTTTCAAAGGGAATATCACGCCCTCCCCGAAATTTGAGTAAGCTCACCGCAGCGTATCGGCAGGAATGCGCCGTGCCGAAATGACCGTCCAACCTGAGATTTTCAACTTTTCGATTGATGTATTCACAAAACATGCGGCTCCGTTGCCGGTCGAAAAAAAGGTTAACGAGTTCGTCCGGCGAATAGTCGCCCTGAACTTCCAAGCTTTCTGCCGCTTCCCGCAGTTCCCGCAAGTCCTTTCTTACTTTTCGTTCGATTGTCGAAAGTTCTCTTTTTCGTTTAGAGCTAATGTTTTTTGAAAAGATTATCTTTTGAGTGTCGTTATCCCACTCATCACAAGACAAATAACAAGAAGTTGCGATAATTCTCGTTATCCGATTTCGTGTTATTTGCATCTCCAGCGTACCACTTCCGTGGATACGCCGGGATGCCAGATACCGCATTTTTACGGTGGCCCGCATAAATTTGTAATAAAAATGTTGATAAGTGATGTCTCTACTCGTATGCAAATATAAGTAAAAAAATAATTCCGGAATGTAAAAAAGATGTTTTTTTTATAAAAAAAATGAATTTAAGTGTCCGAAGAGGGCATTTTCTCTCTGCTTGAGCACGAAACAAAATAAAGGTTAAGACCGGTTTTTTGACATCTATAGTGAATGCAGTATGTTAAATTTTTTTACGGATTTTCTGTGCCGGAAGAAATAATTGTTAAATAATGAAGAAGTTGTTTCCCCGATTCCTCTACGCTTCGTATCTGACTACGCGGAAACGCGATCACGACATCGTGAACCAACAAGGGATGTTTATAAATTCCGGTTTTCATCGGAGAATTTATCGACACTAATATATATAGGAGCATTACGTTTTCTTCGGGCGTGAAATCAATTGCCAAATCAAAGGTCTCATCCGATAGAACATTGGCGATTTGAGTCAATGATTGAATTTTATCTTTGTCGGTGATAACGGTACAATGCAAATCGGAACTGATGTTGTCTTTCTTTTTACTTTTGAAAGCAATGAGTTTTATTTTTTTCCCCATTCTTTTAAGTTCTTGTATAAAAGGGCTTACGTCTTCCAAATTTTTCGTGTCGAACAATATCAAAACAGTTTTAATCTCTTTCAGGGTATAATAGACTTTTTCCCTTTTCGTATCTTTGATTATGTTTTTTATTTTTCTTCTTAACAAAAACTTATACATGATTTATTCTATCATTTTATAAAATTCGACTTCCGAGACAATGGATATCCCCATTTTCATCGCTTTTTCCAATTTGGCAGGTCCCGGATTTTCTCCTGCCAAGATATAATCGGTTTTTGACGAAAGCGAGCCCGTATTTTTTCCACCATTCTTTTCTATCAAAACTTTGTATTCGTCTCGCGACCGAAAAGAAAATGTTCCGCTTATTACAAACGTTTTGCCCTTCAGTTTTGTTGATTTTTCCGCCAATTCAGATTCTTTTAATGTAAATTGTATGCCGAAATTCTTTAATCGCTCAACCAGCCGGCAATTCGATTCTACGGAAAAATAGTTCAAGACACTGCGGGCAATAACTTCTCCGATTTCACCTACCGCTATTAATTGCGCGTAAGTTGCATTCATTAATTCGTCGATGGAATGAAAAGCTTGCACCAACCTCTTGGCGACTGTTTCGCCCACATACCTGATTCCCAAGGCATATAATGCTCTATCATAAGGAACTGAAAGAGATTCTCGAACACTTTCGATGAAGTTTCGAGCCGATTTTTCCGCCCAACGTTCTAATTTCAGAATATCACCGGCTTTCAGTTCGTATAAATCGGCTGCGTTTTTTATCAATCCGGCACTGTAGAATTGATTAATAGTTTCTGTACCGATATTGATGTACATCGCTTTCCGGCTGACGAAATGCTCGATCATCCCTTTGATTTGCGGAGGACAGCCGTAGTGATTGGGGCAATAGTGGGCAGCTTCTCCTTCTTCGCGCACCAAAGGAGTTCCACATTCGGGACAATTTTTGATAAATCGGGCTTTATCGCCAAGCATGAATCTTGCCGCTTTATTGACACCGGTGATTTTGGGAATTATCTCCCCGCCTTTTTCCACATAACAATAATCTCCTATATATATATCGAAGTTTTCAATAATGTCGGCATTGTGTAAAGAAGCCCGTTTGACGACGGTTCCGGACAACAAAACCGGTTCGAGGTTGGCAACGGGAGTCACTGCTCCGGTCCTTCCCACTTGAAAATCAATGGAAATTAATCGGGTTTCGACCGATTCGGCTTGAAATTTATAGGCGATTGCCCAGCGCGGCGATTTGGATGTCCACCCTAAATTCAACTGCTGTCGGGCAGAATTGACTTTCAGTACGATTCCGTCGGTGGCAACCGGTAATTTTTGTCGTTCTTTATCCCAATAAGCAATAAATTCAAAGACTTCGTCCAATGTTGTGCATTTTCGGATGGCATCCGAAATTTTGAATCCCCAAGTTCCCGCTTTTTTCAAATTTTCGTAGTGACCGTCGAAAGGAAGATTTTCGCCCAGCACATAATATAAATAGGAGTCTAAGCGTCGAGTGGCGACAATCGCCGGATTTTGCAACTTCAATGTTCCTGAAGCTGCATTTCGAGGATTGGCGAACAGCGGCTCTTCAGATTCTGCTCGCTCTCGATTCAAGTCTTCAAAAACGGGCCATGGCATCAGAATTTCGCCCCGTATTTCGAACGATGACGGATAATCGGTTCCCCGCAATTTCAACGGAATACTTTTTATCGTTCGCACGTTGAGGGTTACATCATCCCCGCGCACACCGTCGCCACGCGTGACGGCTCGATTCAATGTTCCGTTTTCATAAATCAAAGAAATTGATGTCCCATCGTATTTTAATTCGCAGACAATTTCAAAAGGCTCGTTCAAAGATTTTAATGTTCGATTGTAAAAATCTCTTACTTCGCCTTCCGAATAGGTATTGGAAAGGGAAAGCATTGGATAAATGTGTTCAACCTGAACAAAATTTTTGTTTATATCGCTGCCTACCCGCCGAGTCGGAGAATTTGCGTCGTAATATTCCGGATGTTCGGCTTCTAATTGTTCCAATTCTTTCAATAACCGGTCAAATTCAAAATCGTCAACTTCCGGCTTGGAAAGGACATAGTAACTGTGGTTCAGCCTTTCTATTTGTTTCCTTAGCGCTTCGATTCTTTCGTTTATTGTTTCCATTGAAAACTTTCTATCATAACGTGAATATCCTTATTTATATAGGTCAATACCGGAGCTATCGAGTCACGGTTGAAAGCAGTGTTGAAATACAGAGCGCCTCTGAAAAAATACCGGGCGCTATCGCTGATAACAAACTGAATGGGACTCACCGGATTTCCTTCTATCTCATATACTTGTCCATACACTTTTTGTTCGGGACGACTAAATGCTGTTTCCGTTATCTCTTTTGCTTTTTTCTCGCGTAAATAGGTCATCTTCCGGTTTTCTTCCGACAGAGTCGGGTATTTCGCCGGATTTATTTTGATACAAGAACAAAAAATTTGCGCATTATAACGAGGATAATTCAGTGTAAATTCCATTCCGGTTTTATCTTTTTCCTCCGATGGCTTATTTTTCGGCATACTTTCCGGAAATGCCAGGCTCGAAATGCTGCATTTAAAAAAAGGATTATCGGCATAATCGCGATAAACCGGTTCGGGCAGTTCGATATAAAAATACCCTTTGGGCTTAGGAGAATAATCCGAAGAACAGGAAGCGAATAAGACGACCGGGAAAAAAAACAAAAGTTTAGTCTTCATGTTTCGTAAATTTAACTTTTAAGATACGCTTTTTATCCATTTCCAATATCTGAAAAGTATAGGGTTTATATGCAAGCTCTTCTTTGTTTTCCGGAAAATCGCCTTTGATTTCCAAAATTAATCCCGCCAAAGTTTCCGGTTCATCCGTTAATTTCCCGAATACTTTGGAGTCCAAGCCGGTTGCCCGAAAAAAATCGGTTAATGATATTTTAGCGTCAAATACGTATGAGCCGTCGGCTAAACGTGTGAATTTCGAATCTTCGTCGTCGTATTCGTCGCCGATTTCTCCAACAATTTCTTCCAGAATATCTTCCAATGTTACAATTCCGGAGGTTCCGCCAAATTCATCGACGACTACCGCCAAATGGGTTTTTGTTGTACGAAATTCTTCCAACAAGTCGTCAATTTTCTTATTCTCCGGAACAAAGAAAGCCGGACGAATCAAACTCTGCCAGCGAAATTCGGCATGTTTATCTAAATAAGGCAATAAATCTTTGATATATAATATACCTCTTATATTATCCTGATTTTTTGCATAAACCGGTATCCGGGAATATCCCACTTCTATCACGTAGCGAATCACCTCTTTGAAACTTGTTTTTATATCCAAATCGGCAACATCCATTCGGGAGGTCATTATTTCGACTGCCGTTTTATTGTATAATCCGATAATTCCTTCCAGCATTTCTTTTTCTTCGGTCAATTCTCCCGAAGTTAATTCAAGGGCTTTCGACAATTCATCGACAGAAACGTCAGTCGTTTTTTTCTTGGCTATAAAATTCGCAAAGCGTGTGGAGGTCATTAAAAGCGAAGAAAGCGGACGGGAAACTTTCATCAATCCGTTCAAGATACTTGCCAATTTACGAATCAAAGCCAACGAACGGCTCCGCGCATATATTTTCGGAAGTATTTCACTAAAAAACAGGATTAAAAATGTCAAGAGAATGGTTTCGAAAAGGAAACCGACCAAAGGCGCTCGTGAAAAGTCAATCACTTGATTGATAGCGTAACCGGATAATACAACTACCCCTACATTTGCAAAATTGCTCCAGATAAGAATCGTTGCAAGAAACCGGTCGGCAGATTGTCGCAGAGATTGAATGGTTTTATCAACATCTGCTTCACTTTCTTCTACTTCGTTTTTATCTCCCGGTGAAAAAGAAAAAAAGGCAATTTCAGAAGCAGAAAGAAAAGCCGAAAGGCATAAGAATACTATTGAAATGAAAAGAGCTATTACCGAGCTGATTGAAACAGCCGAGAAATTTATATCCGAAAATAAATGTGAAAATAAATCAGAGTCCAAAATGAAACAATTTAAATATTTTCAATCATGAGCCGGCAGCCGAAAAATAATTTCAACTGCCGACTCACAACTTTTTAGAATGGCAAATCATCAGACGAATCGTCACTCTCGTCTTTTCCCGCCAAAGACGGCATAGAAGGTGGCGACGGCTGCGATGCCGCTACTTGTGTATTTTTTCCCAAAAAAGGTTGAGGACCCGAAACGGCAGTTGTATTTTCCGGTTTCCGATCCAACAATTCTAAGTTATCGCCCCAAATTTCGGTAATGTACCGCTTATTACCGGCGGTATCATCATACGAACGCGTCCGAATTTTACCTTCAATGAAAAGTTTAGAGCCTTTTTTCACAAACTTTTCGGCAATTTCGGCTAAACCTCTCCATAAAACAATGTTGTGCCATTCCGTACGATCGGGAACTTGCGTTCCGTTTGCGGCGGTATAGCCCCTTTCGGTTGTGGCTAATGAGAAATTGGCAACAGCACCTCCGTTGTCAAAATAACGTACTTCGGGATCTTTCCCCACGTTTCCCAATAATATAACTTTGTTTACCGACATAAAATAAAATTTTTAATAATTTATAAGTAAAGTTTTGATTCCGCCACAAATTTAACTACAAATTAATAATCGGCAAAACAAATTATGAAATTTATTTTTGTTAAAAATAATAAATCGTGAACTATGAATTTTTAATTGATGAATTATTAAATGTATGAGGCGAAGGAAGTCTATATCTGTCATTTTTCTCCCGGTAAATTTCCATTAAGCGGTGAATCGGATATTCGTCTATGTCGGCGGGAAGAATGGAAATGAATTTATCCAATGATTCCGTGATTTCTTCTATCGTAACTTCATAAAACCGGGCATATAATATGCGATGAGTCAGTATGTGTTTTTGGTTTTTCAATGCCAATCGAAAACGAAGCGATTCGACCGAAGGAAAAAGCGCCTTAAAATCTTCTCTTTCAACTAAGTCCTCCCATTCCAAAGGGGTTTCGGATTCAATGTTTGGAAATTCATATAAATTTTTCCAGATTCCTTTCTCTTCCCGTTTCGTTAAAAAGATATGATTGCCCCAACGGATATGAAAATAATAAAGATAAATCGTCTTGATTTTTGTCTTATTGCGTTTTACGGGAAAATCAGCGACTTTGCCGGCTGAATATGCGGAACATTGAGCTTCAAACGGACAAGCAGAACAATCGGGCGAAGCGGGAATGCATTGCAGAGCGCCAAATTCCATGATAGCCTGATTAAACAATCCCGCCCGGGACGAATCCATTATTTGCCGCGCCAATTCCGTAAACCGGTTTTTTCCTTTAGCTGTGTCAATCGGGTCTTCAATTGCAAAAAAACGTGATAAAAACCGGAAAACATTTCCATCCACCACCGGATAAGGCGCATTAAATGCCATGGAAGCGATCGCAGCCGCCGTGTATTCGCCAATTCCTTTGAGCGATAGAATCGTCTCGTAGTTTTCGGGAAATATTCCGCCGAAATCGGTTACAATTGTGCGAGCAGCTGCATGCAGGTTTCTCGCCCGGGAATAGTAACCCAATCCCTGCCAAAGTCTCAGCACTTCCTGTTCATCGGCATCCGCCAAAGAGCATACATCGGGAAAACGATCGACCAATCGATTGTAATAAGCCAATCCTTGAACAACCCGCGTTTGCTGTAAAATTATTTCAGATATCCAAATCCTGTAAGGATCACTGATATCCCGCCACGGCAAGAACCGTCTGTGAACTTCGTACCATTCAAAAAGTTTTGAGGTAATAAATACGATATTTTCCATAATTTTCGGCAAAAATAAGCAGATATTTTGAACCGGAGAAAAAAAAATGAAAAAAAGGGGCAATAAACTTTTTTAATTAAGAATATTACATTATATTTGCGGTCGATATTTAACTCACTTTTTAATTTAAATTATTTATGTCATGACAAAAGCAGATATTGTAAGTGCAATTGCGAAGAACACAGGGGTTAGTCGGGCCCATGTACTTGCCGTAGTTGAAGGCTTTATGGATGAAGTAATGAACGCTATGAATAGCGGCAAAAACGTTTATCTAAGAGGATTTGGTTCTTTTGTAGTTAAGAAAAGAGCAGCTAAGGCAGCACGTCACATCAAAAACGAAACCACTATTATTATCCCGGAACGCTTTGTTCCCACGTTCAAACCTTCCCAATACTTCAGCGAGAACTTGAGAAACAGCCTGGAGGGAGAAAAGTAGTTAGTTGAATTTATTAATCGATTTAAATAATTAACAATGCCAAGCGGGAAAAAAAGAAAAAGGCATAAAATGTCTACTCACAAACGCAAGAAAAGACTCAGAAAGAACAGACACAAAAAGAAAAGGTGAAAATTGTTCTTTTCAGCTGAATTGAAGTTAAAGGTTAAACGCGCATCAATGTGCGTTTAACCTTTGACGTTTATTGCATTTTTTTATTACAACTAAAACAGAACTGTATTGTGATCAGCGAATTAGTTATTGACGTTCGTCCCAACGAAATTTCGATAGCCGTTCTCGAAGATAAGAAATTAGTAGAATTTCAAAAAGAGGCGCGCAATATCTCTTTTTCAGTGGGCGACATCTATCTCGGCAAAATTAAAAAATTGATGCCGGGCTTAAATGCTGCATTTGTGGATGTTGGTTACAAAAAAGATGCATTTCTTCACTATCAGGATTTGGGGTTAAATTTTAACCGAATCGACAAATTCCTGAAAACGACACTTTCTGACAAAAAAAAAGTCCACTCTATCAACAAATTCGCTCATTTTCCGGAAGCAAACAAAGAAGGTACAATCATCGATGTCTTCAAGCAAGGCGATGAAGTGTTGGTGCAAATAGCCAAAGAACCTATTTCAACCAAAGGTCCACGATTAACTGCAGAGATTTCATTTGCGGGCAGATTTTTGGTTGTGATTCCCTTCGGAGATAAAGTTTCCGTTTCTCAAAAAATCCAATCCGGAGAAGAACGGGCAAGGTTAAAACAGCTTATTCAAAGTATTAAACCGAAAAATTTTGCAGTTATCGTCCGTACTTCCGCCGAAGGAAAAAGAGTTGCCGAACTGGATTTGGAGCTGAAAACCTTAGTCAAACGATGGGACGACAATATGACCAAATTGCTTAAAGCCAAACTGCCTTCTTTGATTTACGAAGAAACCGGTAGAACCGTCGCTCTTTTGAGAGATATTTTTAACCCCTCGTTTCAAAACATTCACATCAACGACCCGGATGTGTTCAATGAAGTTCATGATTACGTAACCCAAATCGCTCCCGAATGTGCAAAAATCGTTGAATTATACAAAGGAGAAATCCCTATTTTCGATAATTTTGCGTTAACCAAACAAATTAAGTCCGCTTTCGGTAAAATTGTTACTTTCAAAAGCGGTGCTTATCTGATTATTGAACATACCGAAGCTATGCACGTTATTGACGTAAACAGCGGCAATCGTTCCAAATCAAGCACAGGACAGGAGAATACAGCTATTGATGTGAATATGGCTGCCGCAGAAGAAATTGCCCGTCAGTTGCGACTTCGGGACATGGGAGGTATCATCGTGGTCGATTTCATTGATATGCGCGATTCGGATAACCGTCAGAAATTATTCGATTATATACGCACGTTGATGGCTAATGATAGAGCTAAACACAACATTCTTCCAATCAGTAAGTTCGGATTACTGCAAATTACACGGCAACGCGTTCGTCCGGCTATGGATTTCAATATTGCCGAAGTGTGCCCGACTTGTCTGGGTAAAGGAGAAATTAAGTCTTCCATATTATTTATGGATGACTTAGAAAAGAAAATCAAAGGTGTTGTTGAAACATTTAAAGTGAAGAAATTCAAATTACACGTGCATCCCTACATTGCAGCATTTATTAATCAGGGACTCTTTTCCCTGAATATTAAATGGAAATGGAAATATTCCATGGGAATTCGTATTATCCCCGATCAAAGTTTAGGTTTTCTCGAATATAAATTTTTTGACAAGGATAAAGAAGAATTGGATATGAAAGACGAAAATCTTTCGGCATAACATGAAAACTGTTCAAAACTTTTTGAACAGTTTTTTTGTTTATAATAAAGTGAAAAAAAATTAAATTTGCGTAATTTTTATTATATACCGTATCAATAGAATTTACGAAATTTACATTAATTACCTGTTTTTTATGTTGTAACGATACAAGCTATTTATATTATAATGATACAAGCTATGACGATAAGAGAAAAATTAACATCATTTTTACCTTCCCGCAACCGGAAGATTTTTGCCATCATCGTTGGAGGAGTTATTTGCGGATTGGGTGGATATTCGGCTTATGCCTCCCGATTCGGAAGTTATTTGTCCGACGATCCGGCTGCATGTATGAATTGCCACATCATGGCTCCATACTACGCCACGTGGAATCATGGTTCTCACAGTCGAAATACTACTTGCATCGACTGCCATGTTCCTCATGATAACACCGTTCGAAAATGGTTGTTTAAAGGAATGGACGGAATGAGGCATGCCGCCGTTTTTACTGTAAACGGTGAACCGCAAGTTATTCAAGCCGTTGATAAAAGTGCTTCGGTTATCATGAATAATTGTATTCGTTGTCACGAACAATTGAATACTGAATTTGTCAATACAGGAAAAATCAATTACTCAATGGTTAAGACCGGCGAAGGAAAAGCTTGTTGGGATTGCCACAGAGAAGTGCCTCACGGAAAAAACAGCCTCTCCTCTACCCCGAACAATTTGGTTCCCTATCCTAAATCCATTGTCCCCGATTGGCTAAAAAAACTGACAAATTACCGGGAAAAATAACAATTATATTACGAATAGAAAAAAAATAAGAATGGAAAAAAAATTAAAATCATGGCAAGGCCGGCTGTTGTTTTTGGGAGCAATGGTCGTTGTTTTTATTTTAGGACTTTTTGCCGCTTCGATCACCGAACGAAGAGCGGAAATCGCCAGTGTGTTTAACAACAAAAAAGTAGAAATCAAAGGTATTGAATCAAGAAATGAAGTTTTCTACGAAAATTATCCACGAGAATACGAAACGTGGAAACAAACCGCAGACACGACTTTCAAATCTTTACATAACGGGAGTCAAGCGGTTGATATATTGGCTGAACGACCCGATATGGTAATCCTGTGGGCAGGCTATGCTTTTGCAAAAGATTATTTATCGCCGCGCGGGCACATGCATGCCATTGAAGATGTTTATCATTCATTACGTACAGGTGCACCGATGACAGCCGAAGAGGGACCTCAACCCGGAACATGCTGGACGTGCAAAAGTCCCGATGTTCCACGTATGATGCAAGAAGTAGGCGTGGAAAATTTTTATAAAGCCAAATGGGCAGCTTGGGGTTCGGAAATCGTGAATCCGATCGGATGCGCCGATTGTCACGAACCTGTGAATATGAATTTGCAAATCAGCCGTCCGGCTTTAATCGAAGCTTTTCAACGGCAAGGAATTGACATCAAAAAGGCTACACAACAGGAAATGCGGTCTTTGGTTTGCGCGCAATGCCACGTGGAATATTATATGAAAGGCGACGGCAAATACCTGACTTTCCCATGGGACAAAGGTTTCACGGTGGAAGATATGGAAAAATATTATGATGAAATTCAATTTTCCGATTTTACAAATACACTAAGCAAGGCTCCGATTATTAAAGCGCAACATCCTGATTGGGAAATAGCCGAGATGGGTATTCATGCACAAAGGGGCGTTTCCTGCGCCGATTGCCACATGCCCTATAAGAGCGAAGGCGGCGTGAAATACAGCGATCACCATGTCATGAGTCCGCTGGCAAATATTGACCGCACTTGCCAGGTCTGCCACAGAGAAAGTGAAGAAACTTTGCGCCAAAATGTGTATGACCGCCAGGAAAAAGCGCTGGAATTGCGCGATCGTTTGGAAAATGAATTGGCTAAAGCTCATATTGAAGCTAAATTTGCTTGGGACAAAGGCGCTACGGAAGCACAAATGCACGATGTGTTAAAACTCATTCGCCAGGCGATGTGGCGTTGGGATTTTGGAGTAGCTTCTCATGGAGGTTCTTTCCATGCACCGCAAGAAATTCAACGCATTTTAGGACACGGATTAGATAAAGCCTTACAAGCAAGACTGGCGATTGCGAAAGTTCTTGCTAAATCAGGCTATACCGGCGATGTACCTATGCCCGATATCTCTACTAAGGAAAAAGCACAAATGTACATCGGTTTGAATATACCTGCCGAAAAAGCCGCAAAGGAGAAGTTTTTGAATACGATTGTCCCGGAATGGCTGAAAAAAGCCAAAGATAACGGACGATTAATCGAAAAAACTTGATTCTATGCTGAAAAAGCCACGAGAATATATCAAAGGTTGGACGATTTGCGGCGGATTGTTTTTTACGGGAATAGTGTTGCAATTACATTCAGGGAAAATTGTACCTGAATTATTGCATTATCCGGTCAACTTGATTTTCGGAGCTTCGTTTTTCCTGTTCATTTTGACGGTTCATCTGCTTTCGAGGAAATTCAAAGAACTGCAATGGTTTGCGGGATATGCCGCAGCAGTAACCGCATTTGCTTCTTTGCTTTTCTTGGTTATTATCATGGGATTTACACGGCAATTGCCGGCTTCGCATGATCTTTCTCACGAAAGCGGATTTCTTCGTATCGGTTTTAGGCAGATGACCGTGTCGTGGTCTTTTATATTTTTGCTGCTTTATTTTCTATGGATTTTGGGTTTGGTCATTCTAAAACGTCTCAGCAGTTTTAAATGGAAAGACACCGGTTTTATACTCAATCATTCAGGATTATTCATAGCGCTTTTCGGAGCGATATGGGGCAGTTGCGATTTACAACGAATGCGTATGACTGCTTCTTTGAATATGCCCGAATGGCGGGCAACCGACGAAAACAACGAATTGGTTGAACTTCCTTTGGCAATTGAGTTGAAGTCGTTTACAATTGATGAATATCCTCCTGAATTGATGTTACTGGATAATATCACCGGCGAAGCGATGCCTAAGAAGCGACCCCAAACTATTTCCGCCGGTGATGTATTTCCGGTAACCGCCCGATTGATGGATCAGGAAGTGGAAATTACCCGATATCTGCCTTCGGCGGCGGCTGTTTTCAATAAAGATACGATAAATTTCGTTGAATATAACGACGAAGGAGCCACTTGCGCTTTATATGTAAAAACTCGTAATGTAACCGACAATTCTCGGAAACAAGGTTGGATCAGTTGCAGAAATCATTTATTTCGACATGCTTACTTGCGATTAAACGACCAAGTAAGCTTGGTTATGCCGGAGCGTGCTCCCAAGCGTTTTGCTTCCAATGTAACGGTTTATACACAAGCCGGCTATACAAAAGAAGCAGTGATTGAAGTGAATAAACCTTTATCGGTTGAAGGCTGGAAAATATATCAATTAAGCTATGATGAAGCACTCGGCAAATGGAGCCGGCACAGCGTTTTCGAATTGGTAAAAGATCCTTGGTTGCCCGTCGTTTATTTCGGATTCGGAATGATGCTGGCCGGCGCCGTGTTTCTGTTTATTTCAGCTCCCCAAAAAATCTAAGAAGACTATGCAGTGGAATTATTTCATTTATTTTGCTTTTTCATCGGCAGTTTGTTGGGCAACAGCGGCATTTCTTGCTTTCAAACCCCGGCATTATCGCAAATCGGTCGTTTTCACTTTAGCGGGATTATTCATATTCTCCGTGTTTATTGCCGGAATGTGGTTGTCTCTTGAAAGACCTCCCTTACGCACGATGGGCGAAACACGGCTTTGGTATTCATTCTTCTTGCCGATAGCCGGATTAGTTACATTCGTCCGATGGAAATACCAATGGATTCTCTCCTTCAGTAGCTTGCTGTCGTTTGTGTTCATTTGTATTAATTTATTTCGGCCGGAAATGCATAATAAAGCCTTAATGCCGGCTCTGCAAAGTCCTTGGTTCGCACCGCATGTGATTGTATATATGCTTGCTTATGCCGTTTTCGGCGTCGCTGCCGTTTACGCATTGTATCTTTTGATAAAGTCGAATCAACCGGAAAAACAAGCTTCAACCATGGCGTTGTGCGACAACTTGGTTTACGTGGGAACCGCATTTCTCACCGTCGGTATGTTATTCGGCGCTGTTTGGGCTAAAGCGGCATGGGGGCATTATTGGTCGTGGGATCCGAAAGAAACATGGGCGGCAGCCACTTGGATGGGGTATCTGCTCTATATTCATTTTCGCTTACACAAACCGACGGAAAGGAAAATCGCATTCTATTTGCTGATTTTTTCTTTTATTTTACTTCAAATCTGTTGGTTCGGAGTAAATTATCTGTCATCGGCTAAAGGAAACAGCGTGCACGTTTATAGTTGAGAATAGAGAATTAGGAATTAGGAATTAGGAATTAGGAATTAGGAATTAGGAATTATTCGGGAAAATTTTTATTCGTTTTACAAAAATATATGAATTGTATGAAAAAACTTATGATTATTCTTTTCGGTTTGCTGTCAGGCATCCCGATGTTTGCTCAAAACAATGAGAATAAAGACAATGAGCTTAGTATTGGAGCACAGGTTCGCACTCGTGCCGAGTATCGCGACGGAGTTCTCAGTCCGCATGCAGCCGGAGCCGATCCGGCCGGGTTTATCAACGACCGGGCGCGTCTTTCTTTGGATTATAAACGGGATAAACTTTCGTTGGGATTTTCGGTGCAACAAGTCGGCGTTTGGGGACAAGATCCGCAAATTGCTAAATCCGGACGAACGATGCTGAACGAATACTGGGCAAATCTGAATATGGGCGACGGATTTTTTTTGAAGTTGGGACGTCAAGCTTTAATCTATGATGACGAACGTATTTTAGGCGGTTTGGACTGGAATGTGGCCGGACGTTATCACGATGCCTTGAAATTGGCTTATGAAAATCCGATGAATAAATTGCATGCAGTTTTTGCTTTCAACCAAAACGACGAACTCGTCAGCGGTAATTTCTACAATGTGATGAATCCCGGTCCGGGATATAAAACCATGCAAATGCTATGGTATCAGCATATCGGAAGCAAGATGTTTAATCTCTCTCTTCTCTTTATGAATCTCGGATTGGAAACCGGAACGTCACCTGTTTCAAATGTTAAATACTTGCAAACGCTTGGCACTGATTTGTCTTATCAACCGGGAAATTTTCAATTGTTTGGAACATTTTATTATCAAACGGGAAAATCGACGGCAACATCGGTTCCTAAAGACGTTTCGGCTTGGATGTGGGCGCTGAATGCTTCTTATTTAATTAATCCGGCACTGAAACTGCTTGCGGCAAGCGATTATTTAAGCGGCGACGACGGAAAAGATACCAGCAAGTTTAACGCTTTCAATCCATTGTTTGGAACCCATCACAAGTTTTACGGAACAATGGACTATTTTTATGCTTCCAATTTCCTGCCCGGATTAAATCCCGGATTGTGGGACAAACAGTTGGGAATTTCGTATAAAACATCGCCCAAAGTTACACTCGCCTTGAATTACCATCATTTTTCAACCACCACAGATGTTTACGTAAAAGAGGTGAAACAAACGCGGGCATTGGGTTCGGAATGGGATTTACAGCTAACTTGGAATGTGATGAAGGATGTAGGTTTTACCGGCGGTTATTCTACCTTTTTTGGAAACGATGCCCTGAAAGCCGTTAAAGGCGGCGACCCTTCCAAATCGCAGAATTGGGTTTGGGTGTCATTGAATATCAATCCAAAAGTTTTAGTTACCAAGTGGTGATTAAATTTATAAAAATTTTTACGGCTAATATACAATATATGCAAAAAAATACTATATTTGCGCAGTATTAGCCGCAATTATTTTTATGGATATTAACGATATTTTTTCTATAGCGCTTTTCCGTAATTTTACCAAAGAAATGCTGAATAAAGCTTTAGAGCATTTAGAATATAGAATTGACGAATATCCGAAAGGGGAAATTGTTATTCATCAAGGCTCTGTCTGTAAATATCTTCACTTGTTGATCAAAGGTAAATTGAATGTAGATGTGATTGACGTATCGGGCAATGAGGTTCGAGTTGAAACGATCCACGCTCCCCGTTCGTTTGCGACTCCTCACATTTTCGCCGAAAAAAATATTTTCCCTGCAACATTCACCGCAGTCGAAAATGTGACCTTGTTGAGAGCAACCAAGGAATCGGTTTTCGCCTTAATGAATAATATGCCGATATTTCTGCAAAATTTCCTGAATGTCAGTACAGGTTGCAATACCTGTACCTTAACCCGTTTGCGTGTACTTTCTTTTCGCAGTATCAGAGCCCGTTTTGTTTATTATCTTTTCAGTCACCTGAAAGAAAATCCCGATACCATTGAATTGGATGATCACAATATAGTTCAATTAGCCGAATATCTTGGAATTACTCGTCCGGCTTTGTCTAAGGAAATTAAAAAATTGACAGATGAAGGCTATATTTCCTTCTCACGCCGAACAGTAAAAATCCTCAACAGGCAAGCGCTGTCGAATATGCTGTAACATTCCCTCCCCTACTTTTTCTTATCATCAAAAAAGAACCGAAAATAGTTGAGATCGGTAGAAGTGGGCGTTCGAACGTCGGGAGCATCAGGTATATTGTGCTGCTCTAATTTATTAACAAATTGAGCCCAATTATCGGGATTGGTTTTGCGCACATACCTGAAAAAAGCCGACCATTGCGCGGTATTCTCGACGGCTGAATAAACCAAAGGATTGTATTTTTTCAAAAACGCCCAATATGGTTTGAAGGATTCGGTATAGTTGTCCAAAACCTGAAATTGTATCCCTACTTGAGCATTTGTCAGATCATTAAGCGAATCGATCTTTGTTAAGGCATCTTCTATTTTCTGCCATGAGAAGGCGTTAAAAATCTTTTCCTGTTTGTGTTTGCTCAAAGCCGCCACCAGATCGCCCAAGCCGGTTCGCGGATTCAGAGCCGGCACATATTCATCCCCCAATATGATTTTTGAATAATTGTCGATATCATTATAACAGTTGATCAATTGTTCTTGAAGTTTCTTGACTCTATTCTGATCGACTTTCATTTTGGTAAAATAATAATACGGTTGTCCCGATATTTTGAAGCCGGATTCATCTGCATCAAACACAAATTTGATATCCTTATCGGTTAAAACATACGACGTAAATCCTTCGCCTTTAAGCAACTTTTCGGAAATAATTCGATAAAGAATTGAATCTTTGTGCGGAATATAAGACTGTTCGGAAGGAGCCGAAATATAGTTTCGCTGCGCATTGATCGGAATATCCCATTGCAAAATAATCAGATTCAATAAGTCGGCTTGAAATAACCGCAATCCCAACAAATTATCCAAAAAAGCGGGATGAAACCGGCATCGAGCTTCTCGATTGCCGATTGTATCGCCTATTTGCGAGACTACCACGTTATAGGGACTATCGGCGAAACGAACGATGGGAACCAATTGCCAAACGGGCAAATCGGAATAATACGACTTGGCACCGATTCGAATCTGCAAGCGATTAGATGAAAAATCCAAGGAAATGTTTTTATTTTGTATGTTCGCTGCCGGAGAAGCGACCTCTTGAAACGCAATCCCCGCTATATTCATGTGATACGCATAATCACCGACACGAGCTGTCGCTTTTATAACTCGCGCTGTCGTGTCGGAAAACGACTCGTGATAGAGATCCAGAATATTCAAAGCGCTTTGACCGGATACAAAAGAAGAGCAAAATAGCAAAACTGTCAGACAAATTTCTTTCATCGTTTTGAGTGGTTAAGTATTTTAATCAAGCGATTATTTTTTATTTACAAGTAAATCCCTCAACGATTGCGGGAGATAAAAGGTGTTATTTTTATCGACATACACCACCACGCTGTTCAACTTTATTTCTTTTCCGTTGAGTTTCACAATATTGGTGTTGGGTTGAACCTCCAATACATTGTTTCCGTTCGTAACTTTAAGCACAGGCTCCTTGTTTATCGACGAAATTGCACAGTCATAATTGGCAAAGACGTCGGTATGTTTGACAAAATAGGCGCTTGTCAGCGATTCGAGGCTTTGTTTGAATCCCATCGTTTTGCGAAGGTATTGATTCAATTCGATGTTGGTGTGGTTGCCCGTCAAGCGGTTGCGAGTCGGGTCGTAAACCGCCAGGAATACCTCTTCGCCGGTGTGCCCCCCCGTAGTGAATCCGAAGCAGGTGGCATTGAGCAAGATATCTTGCGCCGTTTTTGTCAAAAAAAGACCTTTATTTCGTTCTTCAGCCGAAAGCGTGCTAAGCTTGTAATCGGTGCATTGCAAAATATCGGTATAATCGCTGTCGCTTAACATGATTCCCGTCAATCGATAAAATGTATCCCGCAAATCGGCAGGCTTGGTAGTGTTTATTTTTTCAACGAGTTTTTCGGCGCTGGTCTTGTATTTGGAAACGGCGCCGAATAATTGATCTTTCGTCAAATTGGTATAATCGGGGCATCTTTTTGAACCTATGCTGAATCCGCTGTTGCCGTGGTCGGGAACTATCACCACTACGGTTTTACCGTTTGTTTTGGCAAAATCCAAAGCAACTCCGCATGCCTTGTCAAAAGCAAGCATTTCGGTGATCATGGTCACCGGATCGTTGGCATGCGCCGCCCAATCCACCTTGCTGCCTTCTACCATTAAGAAAAATCCGTTTTTATTTTTCGATAACTTTTCGATGGCTATTTTCGTCATTTCGTCTAAAGAAGGCTCTTTTCCCGAATCACGGTCGATATCGTATGCCATGGCGGTATCTCCGAATAAAGCCCACATTTTGTTGCCTTTGTAATTTCTGAACCCCGCGATGTTATCCTTAAAGACACCGTATCCTTCCTCTTTCAGAAACAGGCTGTCGCTTGAGGTCAAAATGCTTACACCTCCTCCTATCACTACGTCCAATTGATTGTGAACCATTTGCGGGGCAATCCACACATATTTGGATCGATTGTAACTGTGAGAAGCACAATCGGCAGGCGTGGCATGAGGAAATTCGCAAGTGAAAACCAAACCGGTCGATTTGTTTTGAGTGATTCGGGCGGCTTCCAAAACGGTCATCATCGGTTGATAAGCTTTTTCCGCATCCATCGGAATAATGTCATTCAAAGGATCCGCAGGAGGATACGTAGCAACAAATCCCGCACGGCTCGGATAGCCGGTCATGTAGCAGGAGGTTGTAGGCGCCGAATCACCGATAGGCGCATTGGACGAATAGGTTAATATTGTTCCGCAGAGGTAGGGGTCGATATTCAGACGGGTCAAGTCCGGATGATTGTATCGTTGATACCACCGCGCAGCCGAAACAACCGGTAAAGAGGTTCCGTCGGGAATTAATAGAATAACATTCTTTATGGCTTTGTTTTGTCCGGCAAGATTTCCCGCTGCCAAGAAAACCAATACGAAGATGCGGATAATTTGTTTCATCATTATTATTTTTACATTATTATTTTATTCAATATTCGTTGACGTTTCGGCAATGCGAAATTCGCCCGGATGCCGGTTGGAAAGCCTTCGGGATGATTCGGGCCCACGACCCAATCGTAATAATCGCCGTGCATCCACAGCAAACGGTCGGATATGCTTCCGGAGTTGGAAATAATATACGGACGGATATTATTCTTGGTCGAATTGCGTGTGAGGGTGTCGGTTACAAGCGATGCGCCTTTCACCGTATATCGGATGATTTCGTATATGCCTGCTACCGGTACCGAACAATACACCCTGTCGGGGTCGGCGTCGTCCAAGGTCATACCACCACTGTAGCAAAGTTCGTGTCCGGGCGATTGATGAAAATGCCCTCCCGCATCGGTCAGAAAAACGGACGTCCACGCATTGCCGTTCCATTTGAGCCGGTAATAACTGTGCACCGTTTTGTCGTCATTGATTCTAACCATGGCGATAACGGGATTGCCGCCGGCATCATACGATACTTGCCACACCCAATTGCGATAATTGTCGTTATTGACTACGGCATTGGGATAATGGCTTGCATAATCGGTTGTATTGATGCAATGCACACCCGAATCGATGGTCGAAAGCGCGGTTCCGGTCACGTCGGTCAGCGTGATTTGCGCCGGATCGCTGCCGGGAATATTTATATAATTGAAATACACCCAATTCGGGTTTTCATTATCGGGATGTCCGGTGGTGTAGGTCATATAAATTTTATCCCTGCCGTTAGAAATGTACTTGGCATACGGACGCGCTCCGGTCGATTGCACAATTTGCTTGGGTCCCCAGTCGAAAGTAATGGAATCGTTATCCAAATCCGCGATATTCAATCGTCCGATGGTTGGATGCCACCGAATGCCACGCCAGCATAAATAGATATGAGTAGGGTCGTTGGCGAGGATAAACGGCGAGGGATAGGTTGTATTGTCGCGAGTTGCCAATCTGATTTCCTTGCCGAGCGTAGTGATATCGCCGGGTTTTTGCGAGATACGATAATAAAAACAAGCTTCGTCGGTATGCCGGGAGTAAAAAATCATCACTCGCTCATCAGGTAAAACCAAAAATGTAGGATTATTATGGTCGTCGCGTTGAAAATCGGAACGTATCAACACTTCATCGGCACTACCGCTCAGATAATTAATCTGCATTGCCTTCATATTGCCGTGCACGTCGATATATCCGATGTAAGTATTGTCGATGGTATGATTTTCATTTTGATAATGCAATGCCCGCGGGTCGGCAAACCAGCACCAAGCTCCTTCATCGGCGACGGTATAACCTTCGTAAACTTGCTTCGCCATGGAGCATAAAACACTCGCAAACAACAAACAGACAGCTAATATTTTCTTTATCATCGTTTTTTATCTGAAATACCGCAAGGCAAATTTACGCATTTATTACAAAACGAACAAAAAAAAATTTTAGTTAAATTAGTTATTTTTTTTGTTAATTAAAAAAACTTTTATACTTTTGCCCACGAATTACTAACACTTTTTACTGTGATTACTTCTTTCAACAATCGAATCCGAAAGGAAATTTCAGCCCAAAATATTTTAGGTGAAAATGCTATTTTTAACCTTAATTATTTGGTAGTTAGCGGAATTTTCTTAGAGAGAGAGAGAGAGAGAGAGAGAGAGAGAGAGAGAGAATACATAGGCTAATTTTCTGCGCGCCCGCAGGCGCGCAATATAAGATTAGTTCTTTAAATAACAATGGGGGGTCTGTCTTTTTTTTGAAGACGGCTCCCTTTTTTTATGGTGCTTCGCAAGTTGCACCTTTTTTTAACAT
>Ga0123354_10000200_pt1 | contig 51621 bp, 48 predicted proteins | sample TergutLab28metaG_2_FD_97872 | JGI IMG/M metagenome (GOLD analysis project Ga0123354, IMG submission 97872) | Labiotermes labralis P4 segment gut microbial communities from Petit-Saut dam, French Guiana - Lab288 P4 | ecosystem: Host-associated > Arthropoda: Insects > Digestive system > Gut ... | reverse complement strand
GAGATCGATGCGTGGCGGGGGGCCACTGTGGTCCCCTCCGGCGTGCGCGAAAGCGGCACGGACCTGGGTGTTGTAGAACGCGACCATGTCGTCGACGCGATGAGCCAACTTCGGGGCCGAGAAATCGTACATCCAAGCATCGCGGCCGGTTGAAAGACCACGGCTGTGTAGCTGGAAGATGGCCTTGCCCGGCTGCTCTTTTGCACCGATGGGTTGGTACGCGTCGAACACGTCGGTACGCTGGTTGATCCAGTCTCCAGACTCGTTGGGGGCCAGGATTTCCCATGGCAACGAGTCGAGGTCCGAGTCGGCGACGATGCCCAGTTTCTGCTCGCGGGTCAGGTAGTCGCCGATGTCACGGTAGTGAAGAACGGTCGGGCCAGTGTGGCCTGGGTCCTTGACAGCGAGAAGAATGGCGACGGTCGTTCGCGAGCCCGATCCGAAGACGTTGCCCGCCTCGCGTTGGCGGACGTCACCAGCCCCACGCGCGTTGCCACGCAGGTTGTAGACATAGATGGTGCTGAACTCCTCGGCAAGAGACAGTCGCAGACCGTCAGCAGTGTTGCCATCAATGTATCCGCCATTGGAGACGTAGGCGACGATGCCTCGGTCGCCGACCCGGTCAGAAGCCCACCGGATGGCCCGGATGTACGAGTCGTACAGGTTGTTTTTGTTGATTGCGGTCGATTGAGCGGCATATGTCGCCTCAATGCGCGCATCCAGGGACGGATACTTCAGGTTCTGGTTGTCGTCGTTTCCTGAAGTCTGCCCGACGGAGTACGGCGGGTTGCCGACGATGACCGCGATAGGCAGTTTCAATTGGGCGGTGGCGCGGTCGTCGTTGGCGACGAAGACCGTGTTATCTAGGGTGTCGCCGTCTTCGGTCATCTGGAACGTGTCGGTCAGGACGATGCCCTCGAACGGTGTGTACTCGCCGTCGGGTTGCCCGGCCTGGGCGTGGTAGGTGACTTCGATGTTGGCTGCGGCGATGTAGTAGGCCAGCAGGAGGATTTCGTTGGCGTGCAGCTCTTCCGCGTATTTACGGGCCAAGTCTTCGGGGTTGATGAGCCCGGATTCGAGAAGCCGGACGATGAAGGTGCCGGTGCCGGTGAAGGGGTCGAGGACGTGGACGCCTTGGTCGGTGATGCCTTGTCCGAAGTACTCGTGGAGCAGGTGGTCCACGGAGCGGAGGATGAAGTCGACGATCTCGACCGGCGTGTACACGATCCCGAGGGATTCGGATGTCTTCTTGAACGCGAGGCGGAAGAACTTCTCGTACAGTTCCATGAAGACACGCTGTTTGCCTTCGGCGTTGTCGATGCCCTGCACCCGCTCACGCACCGAGTCGTAGAACTTGTCCAGGTTGGTGGTCTCCGAGTCGAGGTTGGAGCCTTCCAGCGCTTCGAGCATGGTCTGCATGACTTGGGCGACAGGGTTGTGGGCCGAGAACTGGTAGTCGTCGAACAGCGCGTCAAAGACCGGTTTGGTGATCATGTGCTGGGAGAGCATGTCGATGGCCTGGGCCTGGTCGATGGAGTTGTTCAGGTTCGCCCGTAACCCGGCCAAGAATGTGTCGAACGCCGCCGTGACCTTCTCACCACCCGAGGCAACCAAATCAGTCAGTCGTGTGGTGTGGGCTTGCACGATGTCGGCGACGTCCTTAGCCCAGTCTTCCCAGTAGCGCCGCGACCCGACCTTGTCGACGATCTTGGCGAAGATCGCGTCACGCCACTCCTCCCAGTCGCCCGGCAACATGCCCTGCACAAACTGGGCCGTCTGATCGGCGGGCTTGCTGCTGGTGTCGTCGCCGTGTTCGCCGCCGGGGACGTCGACGCCGATGACTCTGATCTGGTCGGGCGGGGTGTTGTTCAGTTCGATCTGGTTGATCATCGCGTTGAACCGGGAGTCGTGCGCCCGCAGGGCTTGCAGCACGGACCAGATGATCTTGTAGCGGTCGTTGTTGCGCAGGGCGACTTCGGGTTTCTCCCCGGCGGGGATGCCGATGGGCAAGATGATGTAGCCGTACTTCTTACCCGGTGCCTGCCGCATCACCCTGCCGACGGCTTGCACGACGTCGACTTCGGACTTGCGCGGGTTGAGGAAGATCACGGCGTCGAGGGCGGGGACGTCGACGCCTTCGGCGAGGCAGCGGGCGTTGGTCAGGATGCGGCAGTGCCCTTCTTGGGGTTCGCGGCGCAGCCAGTCCAGGGCGGCGTTGCGCTGCAGGATGTTCATGGTGCCGTCGACGTGATGCACCTCCGGGTCCAACAGGTCCAGGTCGCCGACCTCGACGACACCGTCGTCGGCGACCGTGGTGACGTCCTCGGCCAGCAGATCGGCGTAATGGTCGATCACCTGGCCGAACTCGCCCGCGAAAGTCTGTGACGTCTTGATTGATTGGCAGAACGCGACAGCCCGTTTCATGGGCAGCGGGTCGGAGGGGAAGTCCTGCTCGGGGTCGCCGCGTTTGGAGAGGCCGTTCCAGCAGCCGATGATCTTGGCGGCGTCGGGTAGATTCAGTTCAGCGTTGACGGCGAACGCCGACTGCATCACCCGGGAGACGGCGTTCTCCGGAACGGTCAAGATGAGGACCCGGTAGTCGGAGAGAAGGCCCATGCCGACGGCTTCGCCGAAGTCGAGGCGGTGGAACTCCGGCCCGTACAAGCTCTCATCGTCCATGCTCGCGAGCAACACATCTTGCTCGCGGTCTTGCGCCTTAGCTTTGGAGGCGTCGTCGTAGATGCGCGGCGTGGCCGTCATATACAAGCGCTTCGCCCCGCCGATGTACGTGTCGTCGTGGACCTTGACGAACGCGGACTCGTCCTGGCCGACCAGGGTCGCCCCCGTCGTGCGGTGGGCCTCGTCGCACACGATCAGATCGAACCGGCCCAGACCCTGCTGCTGCGCTTGGTGGATGACGTCTATCGACTGGTAGGTGGAGAACACGACCGTCATCCGGTCGGCTCCGGCGTTGGGGCCGCCTTGGACTTGGTTGATCAGCCGGGCGGGGTCGGTGGTGGCGGGTATCTCCAGGTCGACGACGGAGATGTCCTCGCCCTCACCGCCCTTGTCCTTGCCAACCTTGGCGTCCGAGCAGACCGCGAACGTGCGTAACGGCACCTCCGCCTCGATGGACCACTCCTTCAACGACTGCGACAGCAGTGCGATGGACGGCACGAGGAACAGGACCGTACCGCCCGAACCGACCTGGGCTTCGGCGATCCGCAGACTGGTAAACGTCTTGCCGGTGCCACAGGCCATGATCAACTTGCCCCGGTCGTGATCCGCGAAGCCTGCGATGACCTTGTCGAGGGCTGTCTGCTGGTGCGGGCGCAGCATCTTCTTCGGCTTGAGCGCCATTGCCTCGACGTTGCCGAAGTTGAACTGGTCCCAGTCGACCGAGGAGTCGATCAGGTCGGTCAGGCCGATCCGTTGCACGGGTATCTGTTGGTCGCGGATCGTCTGCTCGGCAGCCGAGTTCCACCGGTCGGTCGACGACACGATCAGCCGTCCCGCGAACGGATGCTTGCCCGACTCCGACAGGAACGTGTCGACGTCGGGTTTGGTGACGTAGTGCTCTGGTGCGTAGAACTTGCATTGGACGGCGACGGGGTCGCCGGTCTCCCGGTCGATGGCGACCAGGTCGATGCCGTGATCCGGGCGGCCCGCGCGCTCGGGCCAGTCAGCCCACATGAACACCCGGTCGAAGCGGGACGCCCACTGGGTATCGACCGTCAGCCAGCGACGGATGAGCCGCTCGAACTTATCGCCCTTGTCCCGCTCAGAGGTCGCCGAGGCAACAAGCTGTTCCAGGAGAGCTTCGACGGAAGACTGCATGGACTCAATATTGTCGCAACCCACGGACAGTTTGTGGATGCCATGCCCCTAACTGGTCAGAACGCCAAACGGGTAGGTTTTCGCGGTCATCGCAGCAGGGTCTTTCCGGGGCAGGAGTCGGCATCGTACATCGAATTACGAAAGCCATTCATTGCGAAATTAACGAGGTTAGGGTACCCTAACTTTCGTGGAAGCCGAACTGTGCCAGCTACCGGAAACGGCGATCATCCCTGACCTGTCGGCCGACCAGGATGCGGCCTTCCGCCTGCCCCTCGTCGCGTTGGCCGGGGTACCCAGCGTTGGCACATCGGCTCTCTTCGACCTGCTGACCGAGTCGACGGCAGCCGTGGGGGACTGGCCAGGTACCACGACCGAGGTCACCCCCGGCCGATGGCGCACCGCGCAAATCGACGCCGACCCGGCTCGGCTCCAGGACTCCACCGATATGACAGTGATCGATCTGCCGGGAGCGTACTCGCTGGAGGGAACCTCGCCGGAGGACCAGGTGACGCGCAGTGTCCTCGCGGATGCAGAAGCGGACAACGCCCCGGATCTGGTCATCGTCGTCGCCGACGCCGGGCAGTTATCGCACAGCCTCTACCTGCTGGCCGAGTTGCGGGAACAGCCCCGCCGGTTGGCAGTGGCATTGACGGCATCCGGCCGACCATCCCGGCACCGGATCGCCATCGACTCAGCCGACCTGTCCGAGGCTCTGGGCGTACCGGTGGCACGGGTGAACCCCCGTCACCACGCCGGGCTCGACGACCTTTCCCAGGTGGTACAAACCGCGTTGGCGGCCCCGGTACCCCCACCCCGTCACCGAGCAGACGAGATCGACGACCCCGAGGACGAGCGGTTCGCGTGGATCGCCAACGTACTCGACCGCACGTCAATTGCCCAACCCAGCCATCGGTCGTTAACAGATCGGGCAGATTGCATCCTGCTGGCCCCGGTTCTCGGACCGCTGGTCTTCCTGGCCGTCATGTGGGCCGTCTTCCAGGTCACGACCGCGGTGGCCACGCCGCTGCAGAACCTCCTGAGCGGACTGTTCGCCGGGCCGGTGTCCAGCGGCGTGTCGTGGGTCCTGTCGGCGGTGGGATTGGGGAACACCTGGGTCGAGGGCTTGCTCGTCCACGGCGTCGTCGCGGGTGTCGGCATGTTGCTCAGTTTCACCCCGCTCCTCGTACTGATGTTCATCCTGCTGGCGTTGCTCGAAGACTCGGGTTACCTGGCGCGCGCGGCCGTCCTGACCGATCGCGTCATGGGCCTCCTGGGCCTGCCTGGCCAGGCCTTCCTGCCGTTGATCGTCGGCTTCGGGTGCAATGTGCCCGCCATCACCGCCGCCCGCGATCTGCCGAACGCCCGGCAGCGCCTGCTGACGATCATGTTGATCCCGTTCACCGCGTGCTCGGGCCGGCTGACGGTCTTCGTGATGATGGGTACCATCTTCTTCGGACGGTGGGCCGGTACCGCGGTGTTCGTCATGTACGTGGTGTCGATCCTCCTCGTCGTACTGGCGGGGCTCATCTGGCGCCGCGCCCTCTGGCGCCGGCTGGGTACCCAGCCACGGGTCGTCGATCTGCCGCCCTACCGCCTGCCGGGCGTACGGCAGACGGCCGCGTCGGTGTGGGCGCGGCTGAAAGACTTTCTGAGGACGGTTTCAGGGATCATCGTGGGAATGGTCACGCTGGTGTGGCTCCTCCAGGCGATTCCGTCCGGCCCGGGGTCCTTCGGCCACGTCGGCGTCGAGGACAGCCTCTTCGCCTGGCTGGCCCGCGGGGTGGCGCCATTGTTCAGCCCGGCCGGTTTTGGGTCCTGGCAGATCGTGTCGGCGCTCGCCGTCGGTTTCGTTGCCAAGGAGGCGATCATCTCAAGCTGGGGGCAGACGTACGCTGCTGCGGCTCCCGCCGATCTGGCGGCCATCGGCGGCCACCTGCGCCTGGCCTTCGAGGCGTCCACCGGCGGGCACGCCCTGGTCGGGGTGGCGGCCTTCATGGTGTACCTCCTGGCTTACACGCCGTGCGCCGCCACGCTGGCCTCCCAGCGGCGTGCCATCGGGTGGCGGTGGACCGCCCTGGGCGTGCTCGTACAGCTTGCCATCGCCTCGCTGCTGGCGATCCTGGTTTTTCAGATCGGGCGGTTGATCTGGTGAAAGGTCCTCTGTCGCAGGTACTCGATGCCTTTGCTGGTCCGGCCCGGTCGGTGGCCGAGATCCAGCGCGCCACCGGGTTGAGCGACGACCTGGTCGAGGCGGCCATCGACCACCTGACCCGGACCGGGCGGTTGCGCGCGGTACCGCTGGCGTCCGGTTGCCCAGCCGACGCTTGCGGCGGGTGCGCGTTGGTGGCGCGTGGCTGCCCCAGACCGGCCACCGGGTTGGTCAGACCCCGTACCATAGAGGGGTGAATGTGGACGTGACGGCCCCGATTGGGATCTTCGATTCCGGGTTCGGCGGGCTGACGGTGGCACGGGCGGTGGTCGATCAGTTGCCGGGCGAGGACATCGTCTACCTGGGTGACACGGCCCGGGCGCCCTATGGCCCGCGGCCGATCGCCGAGGTCCGGCGGTACGCGCTGGGCTGCCTGGACACCCTGGTGGACATGGGAGTGAAAGCCCTTGTCATCGCCTGCAACACCGCGTCGTCGGCCATTCTCGCCGACGCGCGGGAACGGTACGGCCTCCCGCTCACCGAAGTCATCTACCCGGCGGCCCGGCGGGCGGTACGGGTCTCCCGGACGGGCCGGATCGCGGTGCTGTGTACCCAGGCGACCGCCACCTCGGGCGCGTACGACGACGCGCTGGCCGCCGTCGGCGTCCACCTGACCACCGCGGTGTGCCCGCGTTTCGTGGATTTCGTCGAAGCGGGCATCACCAGTGGCGACGAGTTGCTGGCGGCAGCCCGGGAGTACCTCGCGCCGGTGCAGGCCTCGGACGCCGACACGGTGATCCTGGGGTGTACGCACTACCCGCTGTTGTCGGGGGTCATCTCGTACGTCCTGGGCGACGGCGTCAGCCTGGTGTCGTCGGCCCAGGAGTGCGCCGACTCGACGTACGCCCTGCTGGCGCGGGAGGGGTTGCTCCGCCAGGGCGACCGGGGGCGACGGCGGTTCCTGACGACGGGCAATCCCGAACGGTTCGCCCGGATCGGGGCCCGGCTGCTGGGCGATTTCATCGGCCCCGCCGAGGCAGGCGCGGATTCGTCCTATGAGCAGGTTAAGGTTGACCTATGACAAGAAATGACGGACGGTCCGAACGCGAACTGCGGCCGGTTCGCATCACCCGGCGGTGGCTCGACACGGCCGAAGGTTCGGTTTTGGTCGAGTTCGGCGCGACGAAGGTACTGGTGGCGGCCTCGGTGACGCCCGGCGTGCCGCGCTGGCGGAAAGACTCCGGCCTGGGGTGGGTCACCGCCGAGTACGCCATGCTGCCGCGCGCGACCTGGGAGCGCAACGACCGCGAGTCTGTACGGGGGCGATTGTCCGGGCGTACCCAGGAGATTTCCCGCCTGGTCGGGCGCAGCCTGCGCGCGGTCATCGACTACAAGGCGCTGGGGGAGAACACCATCCAGATCGACTGCGATGTGTTGCAGGCCGATGGCGGGACCAGAACCGCCTCCATCACGGGGGCGTACGTCGCACTGGCCGACGCCGTGTCCTGGCTGCGCGACCGCAACCGGTTGGTGTCGGAACCTCTCAAGGATTCGGTGGCGGCGGTGTCGGTGGGTATCGTCGACGGCGTGGCCATGCTCGATCTGCCGTACCAGGAGGACTCCCGGGCCCAGGTCGACCTGAACGTGGTCGCCACCGGCGGCGGACAACTGGTCGAGTTGCAGGGTACGGCCGAGGGCGATCCTTTCACCCGGGCCGAACTCGACGGCCTGCTCGATCTGGGCCTGGCCGGTTGTGCCGAACTGGCCGCGATCCAGCGGGCGAGTCTGGAGTCGGCGTGAAGCTGCTGTTGGCCAGCGGATCGGCCCACAAGATCGTCGAGCTGAGGCGGATTCTTGGGGCCCAGAACGTGCCGGTCGAGGTACTCGGCCTGGCCGATGTCGCGCCCTATCCGGAGCCGGTCGAGAATGGCGCGACCTTCGAGGACAACGCCCTGATCAAGGCGCGAGCTGGTTTCGCGGTCAGCGGCCTGCCGACGCTGGCCGACGATTCCGGCATCGAAGTAGACGTCCTGAACCGCATGCCCGGCGTACGGTCCGCCCGGTGGGCGGGCGCACACGGCCACGACGGGGACAACCTCGATCTGCTGATCCGGCAGGTCGCCGATGTCGAGCCCGCGCGCCGGACCGCCCGGTACGTGGCGGCCATGGCTCTGGTCTGGGACGGCGGGGAAACCGTGGTACGCGGAGTGATCGAGGGGAGCCTAGCGACCGCGCCGCGGGGGAGCCGTGGTTTCGGGTACGATCCGATCTTCCTGCCGGAGGGGCAGGCCCTGACCGCCGCCGAACTGAGCGACGAGGCGAAGGACGCCATCAGCCACCGGGGACGGGCGTTGCGGGCGATGATTCCCCACATCGAGGCGCTGGCCGCGTCAGATGACGGGTCGGCCGCATGAAGCAGTACCTCGACCTGGTGCAGCGGATCCTGGACGACGGGGTCCGCAAGTCCGATCGTACGGGCACCGGTACGTTGTCGGTGTTCGGCCACCAGATGCGGTTCGACCTCGCGGAAGGCTTTCCGCTGCTCACGACCAAGAAAATCCATACCCGGTCGGTGTTCGGCGAGTTGCTGTGGTTCCTGCGGGGCGACACGAACATCGGGTGGCTTCACGACAATGGCATCACGATCTGGGACGAGTGGGCCGATCAGGACGGCGACCTGGGGCCTATCTACGGCTACCAGTGGCGTAGTTGGCCGGCTCCGGATGGCCGGCACATCGACCAGATCGCCCAGGTGATCGACCAGATTCGCACCAATCCCGATTCCCGGCGGCACATCGTCTCGGCGTGGAACGTCGCCGATGTCGGCGAGATGGCCCTGCCGCCGTGCCACACCATGTTCCAGTTCTATGTCGCGGACGGCCGCCTGTCCTGCCAGATGTACCAGCGGTCGGCCGACGTCTTCCTCGGCGTGCCGTTCAACATCGCGTCGTACGCCCTGCTGACCCATCTGGTCGCCCAGGTCACCGGCCTTGGTGTCGGCGAGTTCGTCCACACCCTGGGCGACGCCCATCTCTATCTCAACCACCTGGATCAGGCGCGGCTCCAGTTGGCGCGAACGCCCAGGGCCTTGCCCCGGATTGCGATCAACCCGGCGGTGACGAGCATCGATGCCTTCGAGCTGGCCGACATCCGGCTTGAGGGGTACGACCCGTACCCCGCCATCAAGGCCCCGATCGCGGTGTGAGATGGACGCATCAGCCCTCCCATTTCCCTCGCTGACCGCTATCGCGGCCGTGGCCTCGAACCGGGTGATCGGCGATGGTACGGGGTTGCTGTGGAGCATCCCCGAAGACTTCGCCCGTTTCAAGCAGGTGACGATGTCGGGGGTGCTCGTGATGGGCCGGACGACGTACGAGTCGCTCGGCGGGGCGTTGCGGGGGCGGGTGTCGGTGGTGTTGTCCCAGGACCGGTCGTGGCGGCCCCGGAACACCCGGGGGTGCGAGGTGTACGCCGTGAACAGCGTGATCGAGGCTGTGGCGATGCTGGCCGCCCGCCCGCAGCAACGCTGGTGGTCAGCCGGCGGCGGGCAGGTGTACCGTGCCCTCTGGGGGTACACGACCGACTTGGATCTCACAGAGGTCCACGCCGCGCCGGAGGCCGACGTGACGTTTCCCGAGGTTGCTGCGGACGAGTGGCGTGAGATCAGCCGTGAACCGCGAGCGGGCTTCGACTTCGTGTCGTACACCAGGCGTACCGGCTTCGCGGCTGACGCGCTGAAGGCCTTAGTCGCATATGCGGTCTGAGGCGTCGATCCTGCACCTCGACCTCGACGCCTTCTTCGCCGCCGTCGAGCAGAGAGACAAGCCGAGCCTGCGGGGCAAGCCGGTCATCGTCGGTGGAATTTCTGGCCGGGGAGTGGTGTCGACCGCGTCCTACGAGGCACGCCGGTTTGGGGTACATTCGGCCATGCCGATGCACGAGGCGCGCGAGCTCTGTCCCAACGCGGCTTTCCTGTCGGGCCGTTTCGGCGCCTACCGGGTGGCTTCTCGGCAGGTGATGGGGATACTGCGGGGCTTGTCGCCGCTGGTGGAGCCGATGAGCCTCGACGAGGCCTTTGTCGATCTGGCGGCCGGGGGCCAGCGGGATCTGTCCGTCGACGCTCTGCGCGGGATCGGGGAGAAGCTGAGGCGCGACGTACGGCAGGCCACGGGTGGCTTGGCCGCCTCCGTCGGCGTCGCGTCGAGCAAGTTCATGGCCAAGTTGGCGTCGGAGGACGCCAAACCCGACGGCCTGGTGGTCGTACCCCCGGGAACCGAGGCCGACCGGATCACCTTCTTGAACGTACGCGCCATTCCGGGGGTCGGACCCGCCACGGCCGAGCGGTTGCAGAAACTGGGCATCCATACCGTGGCCGAACTCCGCCAGGCCACCGGCAACGAGTTGAGGCGGGAACTGGGACCGTCGACCGCGGCCTGGCTCACCGCTTTGGCGTACGCTCAGGACGACCGGTCGGTCAGCTCCGCGCGCGAGGTGAAGTCCATCTCGCTGGAAGACACCTTCGCTGCCGATTACACGCGGATCGAGGACCTGGAACCCGTGACGGCCCGTGACGCGGTACTCGTGGCGGGGCGGTTGCGCCGGGCCGGCCTCTTCGCCCGGACCATCACGCTGAAGTTGAAGCTGGCCGATTTCGCGACTCACACCCGTTCGCGGACCCTGCTCGGCGCGGTCGATTCCGACGAGACGATCGCCGCCGTCGCGGTTGCCTTGCTTCACGAACAAAGGCGCCTGTTCCCGCAGGGAATCCGGCTTCTCGGCGTCGGCGTGTCCGGGTTCACGAACGAAGCGCAGGAGGCCCTCTTCGAAGTCAGCGCCTCGCGGACGGATGAGTCCCGGGTGGAGTTGCCGGCGTCGACCGTACGCCACCCGTCGGGCGGGTACCGGCCGGGTGACGACGTCGCCCACGACCTGTACGGTCCGGGCTGGGTGTGGGGTACGGGGCGCGGCCTGGTGACCGTGCGATTCGAAACGGCCAGTACGGGCCCGGGCCCCATCCGGACCTTCCCGGCCGACGATCCCCATCTGCGGTCCACCCCGGTCATGGTCGGCGACGACGAGGATTCCGGCGGGCCCGGCTGGTTGGAAGAGTGACCTCGCCCGACGACTGGGGTCTTGCTACACTGGTTCAGCTAGCCGGAGTGGTGGAATTGGCAGACACGCAGGATTTAGGTTCCTGTCCAGCGATGGGTGAGAGTTCAAGTCTCTTCTCCGGTACAGCGACGCGGGCCGAGAGCAGTGGGAGCTTGCTCGCACTGCCGAGGCCAAGGAAGCTGTTGACGAAGCGGTTCGAGTACGAACCGCTGAGGAGCACCATAGGGGCGCTAAACTAATGCCGTTGGCACTCAAGGAGGCACCATGGCTGATGAGCGTACCGTCGCGGACATCGAGCATGACCTAGCCGTCGCCCGGCAGCGTCTGTCCGAGAATCTGGCCCAACTGGTCACCGAAGTCCATCCGAAAGCCGTGGTCCACCGTACCGTCGCCGAGGGCAAGCGGCAGGCGCGGGAAGCCTGGGCGCAGGGGAAGCAGAAGGTTCAGGACACCTGTGCGCTGGCGTTGCGCCAGTTCAAGGACGAGTCGGGTTGGAAGCCCGAGCGGCTGGCCATCGCCGGCGGTGCCGTCGCGGTCATCGTGACCGTAGTCGTTCTGGTTGCCGCGAAAAAGAAGTGACCGCCCGTGACGCCCAAGACTCCCCAGGAGCCGTTGCCCATTCACATGTTGCACGACCGTGTGCTGGTGTCCACGGAGGCTGAGGGAGAGCACAAATCGGGTGGCGGCATCCTGATCCCGGCCACCGTCAAGATGGGTCACCGGTTGTCCTGGGCGACGGTGGTGGCGATTGGGCCCAACGTACGCTCGGTCAAGGTGTCAGACCGGGTGCTTTTCGATCCCGCCGAAGTCGCCGAGGTCGAGGTGAGGGCCGAAACCTACAGCCTGCTGCGGGAACGCGACCTGCACGCTGTGGCGACGTCGCGGCTGGACGAGGAGCAAACCGGCCTCTATCTCTGAGGTACGCCGTGTTCAGCCGCTGACAGGCAGGGCCGACAATTGCTGTTGTTGGGAGCTTGACATGATCAGTGTCAATGGTTGCCGGGAGACCTCGAACGACAAGGTACCTCTGACCGTCGACGACGCGGTGATGAAGCCAGGCTGAAGATCGTTGTTGGACGTGAAGACCGGTTCGAGCACGTTGGATGCGTCGTCGTAGGCGTAGAAGTCGTAGTAGAGGGTACCGGAGTCGACGGTGATCTCCAGCGTCAGTTGCACCCCGGAGACACCCCACACCGTATTGGTGATTTTCCAGTAGCCGGACGCGTTGTTGTCCGCGAAAGCCACCCCGCCGGTACGGGTCGGCGTGGCGTACGTCGGGTAGGGCGTCGACGGCGACGGCGTGGGCTGCTGGGTCTGGGGCAGGTTGTTGATGATAATGCCAGCACTGATCGCAAGAATCAGGACGACGCCGAGCAGGACGAACCACAGCGTGTTCCGTTTTGGCTTGTAATCATCGATGGACACCGGCGCTGGTTGGGAGGGCAGCAGGGGCTGGGACGCCGTGGGCGGGGGAGGCGGGAGTTCGGCGCGTCCCGGTTGATAGGTGTAACCGGCCAGGATCGGCGGTTCGTCGTCCGGTGTGAAGGCGTGGCGTGGCGGGGCCGAAGGGTTCGGCTGCGACCCGCGGACCGACCGGCGCGGTCCCCCGTTGTTCGACTGCATGGATGCCATCGAAATCAAGACTACGGGATGTGGCGGGCATGTGGATAACTGAGCGGGCGGGTGCCGTCGATTGCCTTTGAAGTTGTTGTGCACCGTATGCCATCGTTCCGGCAGGAGTTATCCACAAGTTGACGCCGTCACAGCACAAGTGAGGGCCGGCCATCCATGGTCGAGGTATGAAGAGAAAACCTGTCGCTGCGGTCGCAACCCTGAGAACCCCCCAGGATGTTCTGGAGGCAATCCCTTGTCTGCTTGGGTTCTACCCGGCCGATTGCGTGGTCGCGGTGGTGGTGAGGTCTCGGGCGGTCCATGTCACAGCCCGCTGGGACCTGGCCGATGCCGAAACGCCCGATGGTCCGGATTGGTTCGCCCAGCGGTTGCTGTGCGATTCCGCCGGTGAGGCGGTCGACGGCGTCAAAGTGTTTCTGGCAGGGTACGGCGAGCGCGACCGGGCGAGCCACGCCGTGCAAGCCGTGCGGGACAAGCTCGGCGGGGCGGTCATCGATGCCGTGGTGGTTGGCCCGGATTCGTGGTGGTTCGCGAATGAGGACGCGCGAGCACCAGGCCGGCCGCTCGCGCGAACGGGGCGATGGTCGGCATTGTCGCCGGGCCCGGTGGCGGCTAGCCGGGCCGACCTGGCCCGGTCCATCGCCGCTCCGTGCGGACAGCGCGAAGATGACATGATGAACGCGCTGGTGCACGCCATCGATCTGATCGATGAGGACGCGCCCGTCGAGGCGGGACGGCGGGTGATCCGGCTGATGGACGCCTGGGTGCGGGACAGCGCGCTGTCCGACGCCGACTTTCTGTCCGCCGGCGTGGCGATGTCGGCCGGTGAGGCCCGGGATGAGGTGTGGCGGCAACTCACCCGGGGCGGGGCGCAGGCCTACCTGCCGTTTTGGATCGAGGTCGCCAGCCGTACCCCGCGGGGAGTCCGGGTGATTGTGCTGGGCGTCACGGGTCTGTTCGCGTGGATGGCCGGCGAGGGCGCGCTCATGAACATCTGTTTGGAGGAAGCCGAGGACACCGATCCAGATTTTTCCTTGATCCGCCTGCTCCGGCAGATTGCCGATGACTGTTTGCCGCCGGCGAGTTGGGACGTGCTGAGCGGGCAGTGGAGCGAAGCGTCGTACGCGGCCGAGCCGGAGCCGTGCTCGATTGGCGCCGGAAACTTGGCCGGGGTGTTATAGCTGGACGTTGAGGAGGTGGCCCACCAGGTAGGTGATGCCCATTGTCATCGCGCCAACCAGGCAGTTACGCAGAACGGCGCGGGGGATCTTGGCTTCGCCCAACCAGGCCGAGACCGAGCCGGTCAGGGCGAGAGCGACGAGCACGGCGCCGATGGTGGCGAAGATTCGAATCGACGCCGGGGTACACACCATGACGACCAGCGGGATCACCGCACCGACGGTGAAGGCGACGAAGGAGGCGAGGGCGGCGATCCACGGCGACGTCTGCTCATGGGCGGAGATGCCGAACCGGGCTTGCGTGTGCGCGGCCACCGCGTCGTGCTTGGTGAAAGCCTGGGCGACATTGGCGGCCAGGTCCGGCGGGAGGCCTTGGCCTTCGTAGATGCCGGTGAGATCGGTCAGGGCTTGCTCAGGCTGGTCGGCGAGGATATCGCGTACCTTTTGGATGGTCGCCAGCTCGGTGTCTTTCTGGCTGGAGACCGAGACGTACTCGCCACCGGCCATCGACAGGGCCCCGGCGACCAAGCCCGCCAGGCCGGCGATGAGCAAGGCGGTGGTGTTGCTCGTGGCACCGGCGACGCCCATGACGATACCGGCGATGGACACGATGCCATCGTTGGCCCCGAGGACGCCCGCTCGCAACCAGTTCAGTTTCGAATGCAGAGATGCCGATGCTTCAGCCATGGCTCTCATTTTGCTCAAGGCGCGACCCGGCCACAACTAAGGATAGGCTTAGTTTCCGCATGACGGGCCGGTCAGCATGACGGGCCGGTTAGGCGGAAGGAGAGGACGTGGGCGACCAGGTGGTACCCGACGGGTACGACGCATTGCAGGCTCAGGAGAAATGGCAGGCGTACTGGGCCGAGCACGAGACGTTCCGTACGCTCGACGACGGCAGCAAGCCGCGCCGGTACGTGCTCGACATGTTCCCTTATCCCTCCGGCGACCTTCACATGGGCCACGCGGAGGCTTTCGTGATGGGCGACGTGGTCGCCCGCTATTGGCGGCTGCAGGGGTACGACGTCATGCATCCCCTCGGGTGGGACTCCTTCGGCCTGCCGGCCGAGAACGCCGCCATCGCCCACGGTACCCATCCGGCGGAGTGGACCTACGCCAACATCGAGACGCAGGCGCGGTCGTTCCGCCGGTACGGCTTGTCGGTGGACTGGTCGCGGCGGTTGCACACCTCCGACGCGGAGTATTACCGCTGGACCCAGTGGCTTTTTTTGCAGTTCTACAACCGGGGTTTGGCGTACCGCAAGGCCAGCTACGTCAACTGGTGCCCGAGTTGCCAGACCGTTCTGGCGAATGAGCAGGTTGTCCAGGGGTTGTGCGAGCGGTGCCATTCCGTCGTGACCAAACGGCAACTGACCCAGTGGTACTTCCGGATCACGGCGTACGCCCAACGCCTGCTCGACGACATGGCCCAGTTGGAGGGGAAGTGGCCGGACCGCGTCTTGTCGATGCAGCGGAACTGGATCGGGCGGTCGCAGGGGGCCTATGTCGATTTCCCGGTCGACGGCCGTACCCAGCCGATCACGGTGTTCACCACGCGGCCCGACACGTTGTACGGGGCGACCTTCATGGTCGTCGCCCCCGATGCCGATCTGGCGGCCGAACTCGTCAGCGACGACTGCCGCACCGCGTTTGAGGAGTACCTCGAACGGACCAAGCAGGCGACCGAGATCGAGCGGCAGTCGACCGAGCGCCCCAAGACCGGTGTTTTCCTCGGCCGGTATGCCACCAATCCGTTGACCGGCCAGAAGATCCCGGTCTGGGCGGCCGACTATGTGCTGAGCGAGTACGGCACGGGCGCCATCATGGCGGTACCCGCCCACGATCAGCGGGACCTGGACTTCGCGCGGACGTACGGCCTGCCCGTAGTGATGGTCATCGACACCGGTGAGGCCGATCCCGCTCGGTCGGGTATCGCCACGGCTGGTGACGGCGCGTACGTCAACTCGGAGGTGTTGAACGGGCTGGCGGACAAACAGTCCGGGATAGCCGCCATCTGCGACAAGCTCGAACGCGATGGGACGGGCAAGGCCGCGGTCACCTACCGGTTGCGCGACTGGTTGTTGTCGCGCCAGCGGTTCTGGGGTTGCCCGATTCCGATCATCCACTGTCCGGTCGACGGCGAGGTGCCGGTGCCGGAAGACCAGTTGCCGGTGGAGTTGCCCGACTTGCGCGGCGCCGAGTTGACGCCCAAGGGTACCTCCCCGTTGGCCAGCGCCACCGACTGGGTCAACACCACCTGCCCGACCTGCGGCGGACCGGCCACCCGCGACGCCGACACCATGGACACCTTCGTCGACTCGTCGTGGTACTACTTCCGGTACTGCTCACCCGGCGATGCGGCGGCGCCCTTCGAGCGGGCCGACGTGGATCGGTGGATGCCGGTCGATCAGTACGTCGGCGGCGTCGAACACGCCATCCTCCACTTGTTGTACTCGCGCTTCTTTACCAAAGTGCTGTCCGATCTCGGCCTGGTCGGTTTCACCGAACCGTTCGTCCGCCTGATGAACCAGGGGCAGGTCATCCTCCAGGGCAAGGCCATGTCGAAGTCGGCCGGCCACCTCGTCGAACTGGGGGAACAGATCGATCAGTACGGCGTGGACGCCATCCGGACGACCGTCGTTTTCGCGGGGCCGCCGGAAGATGACATCGATTGGGCCGATGTGTCGCCCTCCGCCACCCTGCGGTTCCTGCAGCGGGCCTGGCGGATCGCCCGCGATGTGTCGAGCCCAGTTGGTACCGATCCGGCCACCGGTGATGTCGAATTGCGCCGGATCACCCACCGTACCCTGGGCGACGTGACGGACCTGCTCGATCTGCGGCGGTTCAACGTCTGCGTCGCCCGCCTGATGGAACTGGTCAACGCGACCCGCAAGGCCATCGACCAGGGGCCGGGTGCGGCCGATCCCGCGGTCCGGGAAGCCGCCGAGTGGACGGCGATCAGCCTGTCGCTCTTCGCGCCCTACGTGTCCGAAGAGATGTGGGAGATGCTCGGGCACGCGCCGTCCGTCGCCGAGGCGCACTGGCCAACGCCCGACCCGGCGTTGCGGGCCGCTCAAACGGTGACCATGGCCGTTCAGGTACAAGGCAAGGTACGCGCCAAGATCGAGGTCCCGGCCGATATCTCCGAGGCGGCGGCCGAAGCCCTGGCTCTGGGCGATGAGAACGTTCAGCGGTCGTTGGCCGGGCGGTCAGTGGCCAAGGTCATCGTCCGGGCGCCCAAGATGGTATCGATCGTGCCGGTGGGCTGACCGCGAGGACTTTTCCACAGATGTGGTTCACCCCGGCACTTCGGGACGATATGGTGCCACTGTCTAGGGTGTGAGAGCGAAAGCGACCGATCCGGAGCCGGTGTCGTACCTCGCCAGGCTCGGTTTTTCGTTCGATCAGCCAGACGAGGCCACCGGGTCGTTGGCTGCCGTCGCGCCGGGGGCCGGGGCGGACGGCCCTTCGCCGGTGGCGTCACCGACCTGGCCCGGGCGCGTCAGGCGGTTCACCGCCCAGCACGCCAAGGTTTTGTCCGTCATCGCTTTGGCTGCCGTCATCGTGGCCACTTGGATGGTGATGCAGGCCCGGACCGTACCGCTGGCGGCACCGTCGCAGACGCCGGCCTGGACCGTACCGCCGGTACCGGCGACATCGGCACCGCCCTGGCTGGTGCATGTCGTCGGCGCGGTGGCGCATCCCGGAGTGGTCAGCGTACCCGCGGGAGCCCGCGTCATCGACGCGATCCAAGCGGCCGGCGGGTTTACGCAGGACGCCGATCCGGCGAACCTGAATCTGGCGGCCATGCTGGTCGATGGGTGCCAGATCGTCATCGGTACCCGCGACCAGCCCCAGGGTGAACTCCGTCAGGGTGCCAACGGCGATGCCCAGGCCGGTGGTACCTCGTCCAGTGGCGGTGCTGGTACCACTATCAACCTGAATCAGGCGACGGAGGCCGAACTCGACACGCTGCCCGGCGTGGGTCCGGTGACGGCCCAGGCGATTCTGACGTGGCGGGAGAAGAACGGGCCGTTCACGGCCATCACCCAGTTGCAGGAGGTCGACGGGATCGGGCCGAAGACCTATGCCCAGATCGAGCCGTACGTGAGCATATGAGGACTTCGGTGGTGGGCGATGACACCGTCGGCAAGCCGGATCTCAGATTGGCGGTCCCGGCACTGGCGGTCTGGGCGGGCATGTGGGTGGTGACGGGCTGGGTCTGGGGGATCTGGGCCGTCGGTGCAGCCGGGGTGGTCGGTGGTGTGGTCTGCGCCGCCATCGCGTTCCGCCACCGGGGTCGGCCCGCGTCAGCATCTGGGCTGCTGGCCGGGATCATCGCGCTGATGATGGCCTCCTGCGCCGTTGTGGGAGGCCTTCGGGTCTGGAGCGTCGAACATGGGGTACTCGCCGACGCGGCGGCGCGCCGGTCGGTGATCGAGGCCGACGTCACAGTACGGACGTCGCGGCTCTCGGCCTCGTGGGGCATGGTGGTCGTGGACGCCGTGTGCGACCGCGCCACGATTGGCGGCCAGACGTACCGGTCGGGCCAACCGGTGGTGGTGATGGTACCGGGTGGCCAGGCGGCGGCATGGCTCGCCTACCCGGCGGGTACCGTGGTACGGGCCACGGTCCGGCTGGGGGTGTCCGATATCGGCGAGGACGCGGCGGCCGTGCTGTCGGTCCTGGGCGATTCCGAGGTGGTCCGGCCGCCACCGGCGTGGCAGCGGGTCATCGAGTCGATGCGCCGGGGTTTGGTTCAGGCGGTGAGCCGCAACCGGGCAGACCAGGCAGGGTTGGTGCCCGGTCTGGTCGTGGGGGACACCTCGGGGATGTCGTCCACTTTGACCGCTGATTTCCGGGCCACCGGCTTGACCCACCTGACGGCGGTGTCGGGAGCCAATCTGGCCATTTTGCTGTCGTTCTTGTCGGCGTTGGCGCGGCGGTGTGGCGTACGCGGGCACGGGCTGACCGCGATCTCGGTGGTGGGGATCGTCGTCTTCATCGCGCTGTGCCATTCGGAACCCAGCGTTTTGCGAGCGGCGGCGATGGGCGCCGTTTCGCTGGTCGCCGTTGGCCGGGGCGCCCAGGCTGGTTCTGGTATCAGAGGCATGTCGTTGGCCGTCATGGGACTGTGTTGGATCGATCCCTGGATGAGTCGCTCGGTCGGTTTCGTCTTGTCCGTGCTGGCCTGCGCGGGGATCATCGCGTGGGGCCAGGCGTGGACGCGTCGGCTGAGCCGGTGGTTGCCCGAATGGGTCGCCCAGGCCATGGCCATACCCCTGGCCGCGCAGGTGGCCACCCAGCCGGTCATCTGCTGGTTGTCCGGCGCGGTCAGCGTGGCCGGGCTGATGGCCAACGCGGCCGCCGCACCGTGGGTGGCTCCGGCGACCGTGATCGGGTTGGTGGCGGCAGTGGTGTCGGTTGTGAGCCCGGTGGTTGCGGGGTGGGCCGGGTACGCCGCGGGCTGGTCGTCCCAGCCGATCCTGACGATTGGGCAGGGGTTGGCGAGTCTGCCCGGTGCGTCTCATCCCTGGCCGGCCACGCCGATCGGCCTCGCAATAGTCACGGGTGCCTGTATCGTCGCGGTCAAGGTGATACCGGTCGTGCTGAGCCGGGCGTGGGCGGCGTTGGCCGTCACGGTGGTCCTCGTGGCCGCGATGCTGGCGCCGCCCTACCAGCCGGGTTGGCCGGGTACGGGATGGCGAGTCGCCGCGTGCGACGTCGGGCAGGGCGATGCCGTGGTGGTCCGCGCCGATCAGGGTCAGGCGATTCTGATCGACGTCGGTCCTCAGGAGTCGTCGGTGACACGCTGCCTGGCCCAACTCGGAGTCAGGCAGATTCCCCTGCTGGTGTTGACTCATTTCCACGCCGACCACGTCGGCGCCATCGCGGACGTGGTGGGAGCCTTTCCGGTCGGCGCGGCACTGGTCTCGGCCGGTGGCGGGAATGGTGCTCCGGTGGTACAGATGCTCGAAGACCATGGCATCGGCGTGTCGGTGGGGCACACCGGGTTGACGACCCAGATTGCGGGCCTCACCGTCACCGTGGTGTCGGCTTTCCAGTCGGCTGAAACAGCCAGCGACGGGGAAGAATCCGCCTCCGAGAACGACGGTTCGCTGATTGTCCGGGTCGATAGTGCGGACATGAGCTTGCTCGACACCGGCGACGTGGAAGTCGCCGGTCAGCAGGCAGCGTTGGCGAGTTCGCTGGACCTCCGGGTGGATGTGCTGAAGGTACCTCACCATGGTTCGTCGCGGCAGGATCCGGCTTTTCTCCAGGCCACCCAGGCCAGCATCGCCCTCATCAGCGTCGGCCAGGGTAACCCGTACGGCCATCCGGCCGACCGAACGGTGAAGGAGCTCGTCGACGATGGAATGGAGGTGGTACGTACCGATGAACACGGATCCATCGCACTGGCCCACGGGCAAACCTGGACGATCACCACCCAGCGCTGACCCAGCCCACGCCAGGTCCGCCCCAGCTCAGTTCTCCGGGGGACCCGGCGCCGCTTCGCGAGGTCGCTGCGATGAGCGCCGCAGCGCCGCCAGCCTGATGATGAGGTGCTCCAGCGCGAAGTCGGGGTCCTGCGCCGCGCCCTTGATCTGCGCGTCGGCCTGGCTCACGGCGCGAATGGCCCCGGCGATCGCGCGGTCCGACCACGCGCTCGCGCCGGCGGCGATCGTCTCCATCTTCCACGGTGGGGCGCCGATCTCGGCGGCCGACGGTACGTGGCGCCGGGACACCGTCAGGTAGTTGCCCATCTGCCGCAGCGATGCCGCCAAGGCTGAGGTGATCAGGACGTGGGCCACGCCCGTCGACAAAGCCCAGCGCAGTTTCAGAATCGCCTCGCCAACCCGGCCCGCCAGCGCGTCGTCGCTGACCGCGTAGGCCGTGACGGTCGCGCGCCCGGCGAAGTACCGGGTCACGACGCCGATCGGGATCGAGTCGGTGTCCGTATCGGCCACGAGCTGTGACACCGCGGCCGCGAGGCTGCGCGTATCCTGTCCCACCGCGTCGACCAGGCTCTGGGCGGCCTCGGGACGGATGGTCTTGCCGCCGGCCCTGACCTCCTGGGCGACGAACCGGGGCAGGTCTTTGGGCTTGATGGTGGGGCACTCGACCACCCGTACCGCCAACGACGACAGGGTGGCCAGGGTTTTGCCCTGGTTGCCGCCGGCGTGTGACACGATCAGAGCGGTCGTGACGGGTACATCGCCCGCCAAGCGGATCAGTCGTGGCTCGACGTCTTTGGGAAGCTTCTCCGCGCCGATGACGCACGCGATGGTGGCGGAGGAGAAGAGGTCGGTGCCGGCCATCTGATCGAGCAGGCCGGGGGTGAGGTCGGCACCGCTGGCCGTGGTGAGAGCCGCCGTGGGGTCCTCGCCCTGGGCTTCGGCGATCAGGCGGGAGACTGCCCGCTCCGCCAGGAACCGCTCTGGTCCGCTAACCAGTGTCACATGACCAAACATGCCCTTCGCCACGGTCCAAGTATGCCGCAGATGCGCGTCTGGCTGCGCTTCCTACGGCGCGGCGGGTGGCTCTTGGGCCTTGAGGATCTGGTACAGACAGGTGTTGACAGGCACCGGGACGCCTAGTTCATGGCCCATCCGGCAGATCGCCCCGGCGAAAATGTCCACCTCGGTCGGCCGCCCGGCGAGTACATCCTGGGCCATCGAAGTGTACTGGGACGGTCCCAAGGCGGCCAGCACGTCCAGCCAACCGTCGATATCGGTCTGGTCGAGGCCGATGCCCTGGGCTTGGGCGACGGCGACGACCTCGCGTTGCGCCGCCAGCATGAGGTCGCGGGCCGGGGAATCCGGATCCTGGACGATCCGGTACGGCGCGCGCAGGATCGCCGTCACTTGATTGACTCCGGTGTTGACGAGGAACTTCCACCACAGTCGTTTCACCATGTCGGAGGGGATTTCGTAGCGCAACCCGGCCGAATCGAAAAGCTGGGCGACCCATCTGACCGCCTCAGAGTACGGTGCGGAGTTCGTCGGCTCGCCGAAGGCCATGGCGCCCAATGAGGAGTACGTGATGTCGTGGTCGTGGCGTACGGCATCGACGCCGAAGGTGATCGAGAGCAGGGGATGCGACTGCGGGTAGGCGGCGGCGAACTCCTGTTCGGAGGTGATGCCGTTGAGCAGAGAGATGACGATGGTGTTCGGGCCCACGTGACGGCTGACCTGCCGCAGGGCTTCGGCGAAGTGGGTGTACTTGACCCCGAGGATCAGCAGATCGGCGGGTGCGACCGGTTGGGCCGGCCCGACGACGGCGAAATCATGCCGTACGCCGTTAACGCTCACGCCATTGCGTCGGAGCGCCTCGGCTCGCGTCCCGTCGGCGATGACCCGCAGGTCGGTGTCAGCGCTTTGCTGAAACTTGGTGGCGTAGGAGGCTCCCATGGCACCCAGGCCGATGACAGAAATACGGACCATGGCTCTCATCATGCCACGGGCAGGTACGGGTTGGTCGCCCGCTCCACTCGCATGACGGTGGCTGGGCCGTGTCCGGGCAAGATGCGCGCGTCGTCGGGCAGGGCGACTACCACCTCTCGCAGGGTTCGGCGCATGACCGCCGGATCGCCGCCCGGCAGATCGGTGCGTCCGATCGATCCCGCGAACAACACGTCGCCGCTGAAAACCAGGGGAGACTCGTCGCCCGGGTGTTCGCTCACCGTGTAGAGGACACTGCCCTGGGTGTGTCCCGGGGCATGGGTCACGGCGAACGTCAGACCGGCCAGGTGTACCGCGTCTCTCCCATCGAGGAGGTCGACCCGACCCGGCGCCCGCAGTCCATCGGGCCGGCCGAGTCGCAGCCATGTGGCCATGTCAGCGTTGAGTCCGGCGGCTGGGTCGGTCAGGAGGTGGCGGTCCTCGGAGCGTATCCACACCGGTACGGACCAGGCGTCGGCCAGCCCGGCGGCGTCGGCGATATGGTCGACGTGCCCGTGGGTTGCCAGGATGGCTGCCGGTGTCAGGCGGTGACGCGCGAGGAGCGATGTCACGGCCGGGGTAGCCTCCATCCCCGGATCGATGATGACGCACGGGCCGGCCTCCGCCGGTGCCACGATGTAGCAGTTGGCCTGAAGCGGGCCGCACGCAGAAGATATCACGAACACGGTTCTATGATACAGCGCGTTCCTGTGCCTTATGATGAGTGGGGCCGGCGGCGAAGGAGGACGAGGATGCGCAACCCCCTGGTCGTCGTCAGCCAGAAACTCCGGGTGCCCGATCCCTTGTTGCTGATCGGGTTCGTCAGCTACGCCCTGGGGCAGGCGCTGGTGGCCTCCATTGCGGCACCTCCCGGCGTGGGGTCACCGGCCTGGTCCACGTACTGGCCGCTCTCCGCGGTGGAGCGGAGCCTGCCGTTTGTCTTGACCACCGTCATTCTTGCGGTCGGGATGGTCGTGACGTTGGTGTTCTACCGCCGGGACGGCCAGCGCACCGACCTCGCGCAGCCCATGGAGTGACGCCGGACGCCGCTCTGCGACCGGCAGCCGCCACGGTCCGGCGGGCCGTGGGCGCAGGGCATTGTTCCGCGACTGTTTCCATGCCGTTTACTTGGCGGAACCTTTTCCGAAAGGTCGATTGCGTAGCGTGAGTTCCAGCTAGAGAAAGGAACACAACGTGAAGAAATCGATGCTGATGGTGGCTGCGGCCGCCATCGCGTTCTCGCTTGGCGCTTGCGCGGTCAACGAGAACACCCCCGGTACCACCGGTCCGGCGACAGGTCCATCGGCCGCGGCCCAGATGGCCGCGAGTTTGAGCGGTACCATCAACGCGGGCGGATCCACTGCCCAGACCGCCGCACAAGAAGCTTGGCGGGCCGGCTTCCAGAACGCCAACCCCCAGGTCACGGTGAACTACGACCCCACCGGGTCCGGCACCGGGCGGGACAACTTCGCCAACGGGGGATACGTCCTGGCCGGTACCGACGCGGCGTTCGCCGTCGACCAGGCCAGCGGCCCATTCGCGGCCTGCGCCTCTGGATCGGCGCTCGTCGAAGTCCCGGCGTACATCTCGCCGATCGCCATTGCCTTCAACCTGGCGGGTGTGACGACCCTGAACATGGACGCGGACACCATCGCCAAGATTTTCGCCGGTGGGATCACCGTCTGGAACGATCCGGCCATCGCCAGCCAGAACGCGGGTGTGAACCTGCCGGCCACCGCGATCACGCCGGTCCATCGCTCGGATAACTCCGGTACCACTCAGAATTTCACCGATTACCTGGCTCAGGCCGCGTCATCCGCCTGGCCCAATCCATCAGCCCAGGCGTGGCCGTCCGATCTGAAGGGCGAGGCGGCTGAGGGAACTCAGGGTGTCGCCCAGATCATCGCGTCGACACCGGGTGCGGTCGGCTATCTTGATGCCTCACAGGCCACGGGCATGGGTACGGTGGCCGTCAAGGTCGGTACGGCGTACGTGCCTTATTCGGCTGCGGCCGCCGCCAACGCGGTGGGCAAGTCGCCTCTCGAAACCGGTCGGGCCGTCGGTGACGTCGTGGTGGCGCTGGACCGGACACTCACCGATCCGGATGTCTACCCGGTGGTCCTGGTCAGCTACCTGGCCGCCTGCCAGAACTACGCTGATCCCACCACCGGAGCCCTGGTCAAGGCGTACTTGGCTTATGTGGTGTCCGACGCTGGTCAGCAGGCCGCGGCCGCCAACGCCGGGTCCGCCCCGATCAGCAGCGATCCCGCACTGGCCGCCAAGGCCGCTGCCGCCGTCAACGTGATCAACTAGGCCTCGGTCCATGGACATCGCGCTGCTGACCCCTTTGCCGCGCCGCGAACGGGTCGCCAATGGCGGGGCCAAGGCCATCGTGATCGGGGCGAGCCTCCTGGTCGCGGTGGCCTTGGCGGGCGTCGCCAGCTTTTTGGCGGTTCAGGGTTGGCCGGCGCTCTGGGCGGGTGGTGCCGATTTGCCCGCGAACGCGGCGAACCTGTGGCAACTCGTTGTCCCGCTGATCTTCGGGTCGCTCTGGTCATCGCTCTTGGCGTTGGCCATGGCGACGCCGGTGGCGGTCGGGGTGGCTTTGTTCATCACCTGGTACGTACCGAGGAACGTGTCACGATGGCTGGGTGCCGTGGTTGACGTCCTGGCCGCCGTACCGTCGGTCGTCTACGGGCTGTGGGGAATCATGGTCCTGGCACCGGGCATGGCCAGGGTGTACGCCTGGTTGGGTACCCATCTGGGGTGGTTCCCGTTGTTCGCCGGCCAACCGTCGGCGAGCGGACGGACGATCTTCACCGCTGCCCTCGTCCTGGCCATCATGGTCATGCCCATCATGGCTGCCCTGTGCCGGGAGATCTTCTGGCAGACCCCGGCCGCGTCGGTGGAGGCCGCCCAGGGCCTCGGTGCCACCACATGGGAAACAATCCGGTTGGCGGTGCTTCCGTTCGCCCGTTCCGGCATCGTGTCCGGCGCGATGCTCGGGCTGGGCCGGGCGCTGGGCGAAACCATGGCGACGGCCATGATCATCTCGCCGGTACCGTTCTTCGTCGGCGTCAGTCTCATCACCTCGTCCAATCCCAACACCGTCGCGGCGTTCATCGCCCAGAATTTTCCGGAGGCCCACGGGTTGCAAGTCAACGCTCTGATCGCCCTCGGGTTGGTGCTGTTCGTCATCACGTTCCTGGTCAATGCGCTGGCCCGCCGGGTTGCCAAGGGGTACGGAGACCGGCGATGAGCACCTTGTACGCCGCGGCCACACGCCGAAAAGCCACCAACCTGGTGGCCACCATCGTCGTTGTCATCTGTTTTGGGCTGGCTCTCATCCCATTGGCCGGCTTGCTGTGGACCGTCGTCTCACGCGGGTTGGCCCGATTCGATCTGACTTTTTTCACATCGTCGATGCGGGGAGTGGTGGGGGCCGGCGGTGGGGCGATTCACGCCGTCACCGGTACCGCACTCATCACCCTGGCCGCCGTCATCATCAGCGTGCCGATCGGGCTGGGTACGGCGGTGTACCTGGTGGAGTACGGCCGTGGCGTGGTACCGCGCCTGATCCGCTTCCTGACCGATGTCATGACCGGCATCCCCTCCATCGTGGCGGGGCTATTCGCGTACGCCCTCATGGTGATCGTCGCCGGCCCGGGCGCCCGGTCGGGCATCGCCGGAGCAGTCGCCCTGTCCCTGCTGATGATCCCGATCGTGATCAAGTCCAGCGAGGAGATGCTGCGCCTGGTACCCGATGACCTGCGCGAAGCCTCCATCGCCCTGGGCGCGCCCACGTACAAGACCATCGGCACCGTGGTCCTGCCGACCGCCATGTCGGGGATCGTGGCGGGGGTCATGCTCGGAGTGTGCCGCATCATCGGCGAGACCGCGCCGTTGCTCCTGGTGGCCGGTTTCACGGACTCGATGAACCGCAATCTTTTCTCTGGCCGGATGGCGACCCTCCCGGTGTACATCTATTCGCAGTGGCAGAACAAAGGTGCTGATCAGGCGGCGTACAACGACCGCGCCTGGACGGCGGCGCTGCTGCTGATCCTGCTCGTCCTCATCTTCAATCTGGCGTCGCGGGCGGTTGCCCGCTTCTTCGGACCACGTATCCCCACCACCCGCTGACAGGAAACCACTTCTCCTATGACTGATACCATTCCCCAACCAAGCCTGGTCGACGAGTCGAACTCGACCGGCCGTCTGGCCATTGTGTCGTTGTCGGCCTACTACGGCAACTTCCTGGCCTTGAGCGACATCAATCTGACCATCGAACCTCAGGCCATCACCGCCTTCATCGGTCCGTCGGGCTGCGGTAAATCAACGCTGCTGCGGACCATCAACCGGATGCACGAGGTGACGCCGGGCGCGCGCGTACAGGGCTCGGTCCGGCTCGATGGCACCGATTTGTACAATCCGCGGGTCGATCCCGTCAACGTCCGGCGCCGGATCGGCATGGTCTTCCAGCGTCCGAATCCCTTTCCGACCATGTCGATCCGCGACAACGTGATGGCCGGGATCAAACTGCAACACCGGCGCCTGACCAAGTCTTCGGCCGATGACCTCGTCGAGTTGTCCTTGCGGGCGGCCAACCTGTGGGATTCGGTCAAGGACCGGCTGGGGAAGCCGGGGGCGAGCCTGTCCGGTGGCCAGCAGCAGCGTTTGTGTATCGCGCGGGTCATCGCGGTCGAACCGGAGGTCATTCTGATGGACGAGCCTTGTTCGGCGCTTGACCCCATTTCTACCGCCGCCATCGAGGATCTCATGCTCAATCTGCGCCGGGACTACACCGTCGTCATCGTGACTCACAACATGCAACAGGCCGCCCGGGTCTCCGACAAGACGGCTTTCTTCACCGTCACGGATAGCGGCGAACCCGGGCGGTTGGTGGAATACGACGACACGCCGGTGATTTTCTCTCATCCGGCGGTCAAGGCGACCGCCGATTACGTCGCTGGTCGGTTTGGGTGAGATCGTGGGCTACAGTGTTTTCATGGCCAGCCAATCGGCGACACCGCGATCGAGGAAAGCACCGAGTCTCATCGTTGCCACGGTCGAAGCGCTCGGTGGTTTCACCGTCCTCCTCACCAAACGGCACAAGATTGTCTACGCGTCGCAGTTGGCCGAGTCGCTGCTCGCCGGAGCGTCCGATCTGAGCGCCCAGCCGGATCTGATGACGGTCGCCGAGGAGGCGTGGGCCTCGGGGGAGCACATCGTACGCCCATCCCACCTGACGGCGCTCGGCCCCTTCCAAGAGGTGGTGATCCAGGCGGCCGTCATCCAGGATTCCTGGATTCTGTTGAGCGTGACCGACCGTACCGAAGAGGTCCAGGCGATGCAGATCCGGCAAGATTTCGTGTCCAACATCGGCCATGAACTGCGCACCCCGGTGACCTCGGTCGGCTTGATTGCCCAGGCGCTGCACTCGTGCGCCACGGATCCCCAGGCGGTCGAACACTTCGCCCAACGCTTGGAACGGGTGGCGCAGCGGCTGGAACACCTGGCCGATGGGATGCTGGATCTGGCGCAGATCCCGGACAGCCAGTCCGGCCGGTCGGTTCAGCCGCTTGAGGTGGACGATCTGGTTGAGCGGGCGGTGTCCCAGGCCATGGAGGCGGCGCGTATCAAAGGGGTCAAGCTTCGGACCAAGAAGCACGTGGGCGTGCAGGTGATCGGCGATGAGGAAGCACTCACCACCGCCATCGAGAACCTGGTCTCCAACGCGATCTACTATTCGCCGAAGGGCTCGCGGGTGAGCGTGTCCAGCCAGACCGACGAGGCCGAGGGTACCGTGAGCATCCACGTCATCGACCAGGGAATCGGCATCGCGCCCGACGAGCAGGAACGCATCTTCGAACGGTTTTACCGGACCGACCAGGCCCGGTCGCGCCGGGCCGGCGGTACCGGGCTGGGGCTCAGCATCGTCAGGCACACCGCGTTGTCCCACGGCGGTACGGTGAGCGTGGACAGCCAGCCCGGCTCCGGCTCGACGTTCACGCTGACCCTGCCGACGCGTTCCAGTTCACCCATTGACCAGGGCGCTCGGGAGGATGCCATGCCATGACTCGGTTGCTACTGGTGGAGGACTCCGAAGATGTCCGGGAAACCCTCGCCTATCTGTTGACGCGCGAGGGCTACGAGGTACGGCAGGTCGCCGATGGCGCTGCCGCGCTGGACGAAGTCGAGCGGCATCCGCCGGACGTCATCGTGCTGGACCTGATGATTCCGGAGGTATCGGGCATCGAGGTGTGCCGGCGAGTGCGGCTGACCTCGGACGTACCGATCATCATGCTGACCGCCACGGTCGGCGAGGCCAACATCGTCGTGGGACTCGAGTCGGGGGCGGATGACTACATCACGAAGCCCTTCTCCACCCCTGAACTGTTGGCGCGTCTGCGATCGGTCCTGCGCCGGCATCCGGTCGAAGAACCCGAAGCCGTGGTACTGAGCGTCGGGGGGCTGGAGATGGACGTCGAGCGGCACCGGGTGGCGGTCGACCACCGCACCGTCGACATGCCGCTGCGGGAGTTCGAGCTGCTGGAGCTGCTGATGCGCAACGCCGGCCGGGTCTTGACCCGCCGCCAGATCATCGAGCGGGTCTGGGGCTCCGACTACTACGGTGACACGAAAACCCTCGACGTCCACGTACGGCGGCTGCGCGCCAAGATCGAGCCGGATCCCGCCCGGCCGTGCCGGTTGGTGACCGTGCGGGGACTGGGGTACCAGCTTGAAGCCGCGTGAGGGGCGGCCGAGTTGGCCAGTCGCGATGGTGCGGGGCGGGGAAAGGCCCTAAGGTATGCAGGGTGACCGATCAATGGTTTAGCCACTTCTGGACCAATCCCAAGCGCGTGCCTGCCGACCTGGCCTTCGGACAGTTCTCGCCAGCCCATTTCGCGGCCCTGGCCGTACTCGCCGTCGTGGTGGCCGCAATCGTCTGGGGGTACTGCCGGGCGAACCCGCGGCAACGCCGGATCATCCGGCTGGTGTTGGGGTTGGTGATCATCGGGCTGGAACTGTTCCGGCAGGTGGCCTTTCTCGGGTACGGCATCTATGACCCGTCGATTTTGCCGCTGCACCTGTGCGCGGTCGCCGAGTTCGCCGTCCTGGTCGACGCCATCAGGCCGAATTCCTGGGCGCGGGAGTACTGCTACGCTCTGGGGTCCTGGGGACCGGTGTGCGCGGTGCTTTTCCCCGATTGGGCCAACCAGCCCATTTTCAATATCTACACCTGGCAATCCTTCCTGATCCACGCCTGCCTGCTGGGGTACATCCTCATGCTGCTCGTCAGCCGGGAGTTCCGGCCCAGTGCCCGCCACCTATGGAAAGTGATTATCATCATGGCCGTCGCCGTGGCCGCGGCGGTGGCCGCCAACCACGTGTGGGGGACGAACTTCTGGTTCCTCAATGTGGGATCACCGGGGTCGCCGCTGGAACCGATCCAGCAGTTCGCCGGTGCGTTCTACATCCCGGTCGTCGCGGTGCTGCTGGCCATCGTCTGGGTGATCATGTACCTGCCCTGGCGCCGCCGGGTGCTGGGGACGCCTCCGGCGGCCGCTGAGTAGCTAATCGGCCTTACTCGCGTCCGGTACGGCGCAATACGCTGCTGAACTTTTCGGCGGCGGCCACGACCGCGGGGGCGTGCAGGCGGCCGGGGGAGCGGGTCAACCGCTCGATCGGCCCGGACACCGACACCGCGGCGATGATCTTCCCGCCCGGTGACCGTACCGGTGCCGACACCGATGCCACACCGGCTTCGCGCTCGCCGACCGACTGGGCCCAGCCGCGATGGCGGACGGTGGCGAGGGTTTCCGCCGTGAAATTGGACTGGATCAGGCCACGCTGGATACGCTCGGGTTCCTCCCAGGCCAGCAGGACCTGGGCGGCGGACCCGGCTTTCATGGTGTATTGCGCGCCGACCGGCACGGTGTCGCGCAACCCGGCCGGGCGTTCGGCGGCCGCCACACAGATTCGGACATCGCCCTGCCGCCGGAAGAGCTGGGAGGACTCCCCGGTGATATCCCGCAACCGGGCCAGAATCGGGCCGGCGGTCGAGAGGAGCCGGTCTTCGCCGGCCGATTGGGCCAACTCGGCGAGCCGGGGACCGAGCACGAACCGTCCGTTGAGATCCCGGCCGACCAGGCGGTGGTATTCCAGGGCGACTGCCAGGCGGTGGGCGGTTGGCCGGGCCAGCCCGGTGACGGAGACCAGGCCGGCTAAGGTCATGGGTCCAGACTCAAGGGCGGTGAGTACGGCGGCAGCCTTGTCGAGTACGCCGACACCGGATGAAATGTCCATATGCTGATACTAGCGTCTTAACATGTGAGAAGTCTAGTTGAATGGGGTATGAGGAAAGGACGGGACATGCCACGGACGCTGAGCCAGAAAGTATGGGACGATCATATCGTCAAAGCGGGGACGAATGGGGAACCCGATCTGCTGTACATCGACCTTCACCTGTGCCACGAGGTGACCAGTCCACAGGCGTTCGACGGCTTGCGCCTGGCGGGCCGGCGCGTGCGCCGTCCGGACCTGACGTTGGCCACCGAGGATCACAACACGCCGACCGAGCACATCCTCGCCCCGATCGCCGATCCGGTCTCCCGCCTCCAGATCGAAACGCTGCGCCGGAATGCCCAAGACTTCGGTCTGCGCCTGCATTCGCTGGGCGACCGGGACCAGGGGGTGGTCCACATCATCGGGCCGCAACTGGGACTGACGCAGCCTGGCATGACCATCGTCTGCGGCGATTCCCACACCTCGACGCATGGCGCCTTCGGCGCGCTGGCCTTCGGCATGGGTACCTCGGAGGTCGAGCACGTACTGGCCACTCAGACGTTGCCGCAGGCCAAGCCGAAGACCATGGCGGTGACCGTGACCGGGCGTCTGCCCGATGCGGTGACGGCGAAGGACCTGATCCTCACCCACATTTCCCAGGTCGGTACCGGGGGCGGGACCGGGTACGTCGCAGAGTACCGTGGCGACACCATCGAAGCGATGTCGATGGAGGGCCGCATGACGATGTGCAACATGAGCATCGAGTGGGGTGCCCGCGCGGGGATGGTGGCCCCGGACCAGACCACGGTCGAGTACCTGCGGGGCCGTCCCCATGCGCCGCAAGGCGCGCTCTGGGACGAGGCCCTGGCGTACTGGGCGACGCTGAAATCCGATCCGGATGCCCACTTCGACCGTGAGGTGACGATCGACGCGACCCAATTGACACCCTTCGTCACCTGGGGGACCAACCCCGGACAAGGCGTCGGCCTGGACGGCGAGGTACCCGCGCCCGAGGATTTCGCCGATCCGGTCGCGCGGGCGGCCGCCGAGCGGGCTCTGGCGTACATGGGCTTGGCTCCAGGCACGCGGATGCGCGACATCGCGGTTGACACGGTCTTCCTGGGGTCCTGCACCAACGGGCGAATCGAGGATCTGCGCCTGGCGGCGAGCCTTATCAAGGGCCGCCGGGTGGCCGACGGCATTCGGATGCTGGTGGTTCCCGGATCGGCGCGGGTCCGCGCCCAGGCGATGGCCGAAGGCCTGGATCGCGTGTTCACCGACGCCGGGGCCGAATGGCGCGAGGCCGGATGCTCGATGTGCCTCGGCATGAACCCGGACACCCTGGCCCCGGGCGAGCGGTCGGCCTCGACCTCGAACCGCAACTTCGAGGGCCGTCAGGGCAAGGGCGGCCGTACCCATCTGGTGTCGCCGGCCGTCGCCGCGGCCACCGCCGTCACCGGCCATCTGTCCGATCCACGGGATCTGTAAGGAGATCGCAATGCAGAAGTTCTCGACTCACACCGGCATCGGGGTGCCGTTGCGCCGGTCCAACGTCGACACCGACCAGATCATTCCGGCCGTCTACCTGAAGCGGGTGACGCGGACCGGTTTCGAGGACGGGCTGTTCTCGGCTTGGCGGGCCGACCCCGGCTTCGTCTTGAACCAAGCACCCTACCGCCACGGCTCGATCCTGGTCGCCGGTGCCGACTTCGGTACGGGGTCCTCCCGCGAGCACGCGGTTTGGGCCCTGATGGACTACGGCTTCAAGGTCGTGATCTCGCCCCGGTTCGGCGACATCTTCCGGGGCAACTCCGGCAAAGCCGGCTTGGTGACCGCCGTCGTACCCGAGGATGTGGTCGAGGCCTTGTGGACGGCGCTGGAGGCGACGCCTGGTCTGGAGCTGACCGTCGATCTGAACAGCCGGAGCATCGCGGCGGGGGACCGGGTCTATGAGTTTTCCATCGACGACTACACCCGCTACTGCCTGCTCAATGGACTGGACGACATCTCGATGACGTTGCAGGCGGAAAGCCGGATCGTCGCCTTCGAAGCCGGGCGTCCGGCGTTCCTGCCGACGACTCTGCCTGCGCGTACGGCCGATTAGCCGGAGTTTCGCCCGTCCTTACCAGACGGAACCGGGTTAGGCTGGTCCCATGAACGAGACGCTGGCCGATGTCGGAGAATTCGGTTTGATCGACCGGTTGACCAAGGATGTGGTACGCGGTCCGCAGGTCGGTCTGGGTCCGGGCGACGATGGGGCGGTGCTGAGCGTCGACGGATCGCTGGTCGTCTCCACCGATGTCATGAACGAAAACGTCCATTTCCGCACCGACTGGGTATCGCCGTTCGACGTGGGGCACCGGTGCGTTGGCCGGGCGGTGGCGGACATCGAGGCCATGGGCGCCGTCCCTACCGGGGTGTTGATCGCGCTGTCCGCCCCGAAGGACCTGGAACTGGACTGGGCCGACAAGTTCATGGCGGGAGTGCTCGAAGAGTGCGACAGCGCCCACCTCAGCCTGATCGGTGGCGACATGTCGACCGCCGGGAATATCCACATCGCGGTGACGGCGCTCGGCGAGACGCGCGGCAAACCGGTCATCCGCCGCGACGGGGCGCAGCCTGGCGATGCCGTGGCGTACAAGGGCCGCCTTGGCTGGGCGGGCGCGGGCCTGGCGGTTCTGACCAGGGGCTTCCGGTCGCCCCGGGCGGTGGTGGCGGCGTACCGGCGCCCGCAGGTGCCCTATGGCGCCGGTGTCGAGGCCGGACGCTCCGGTGCCACCTCGCTGATCGATGTTTCGGATGGCCTGGTGGCCGACCTGGATCACATCGCCCAGCGGTCGTCGGTCGTCGTCGAGGTGGAGTCGGGCTGTTTGACCGTGCCGGAACCGTTGCAGACCGTCGCCCGGGCCACCGGCCGCGATCCGCTGGGTTTGGTGCTCGCGGGCGGGGACGACCACGCGCTGGTCGGTACCTTCCCCTTCGGCGAGGTCCCGCAAACCTGGACCGTCATCGGACGGGTCGAACCGTTGGACGGACGCGACGCCGGCGTACTGGTCGACGGCGAGACCTGGCTTGGCGGCTCGGGGTGGACCCATTTCTAGCCTGCCCGGCTGACGGCGTGGGAACCGATCCAGCCGCCGGGCATGGCGTAGTCTCGCCATCATGCCGAGTGGTGTTCCCTCTGGGTCGCGTGCGCCTGCAACCCGTTCTCGCAAAGCGAGCAGTACGCGCAGTTCCCGCGCCCCCGCTCGTACCCCGGCTCGTACCCCTCGCCGGGGTGTGTTGCCGACGCTGGGCCACGGTATCGCCCGCCTCTGGAACGCTCTGGCCAGGGGACTCGGATCGATCGTCAGGGGGATCGGGCGCGGCGCGAAGGACATCGACCCCGCAGTACGCCGCGATGGCGTGGGTTTGCTCCTGCTGGCCATCGGCATCGTCTGCGCGGCGGTTTTCTGGTTCTGGATTCCAGGCCTCATACCGCGGATGATCCGTCTGGGGATCACGACCGTCATCGGTGTGGCCGCCTACGCCGTGCCCGCGGTGGCCCTGCTCGCGTGTGTGGTGGTTTTCCGCCATCGCCGGGCATCGTCGGGCGCCCGGGTGGCGCTGGGCTGGACCGCGCTCACCCTGGGCTTGCTGGGCTTGCTGCACATCGCCTGTGGCTTACCCCACCCGTCCGACATGGCCGGCGTACGCGACGCGGGCGGGATCGTCGGGTACGTCGTCTCGTCCATTCTGGCCCAGCCGTTGTCGGTCTGGGTGGCGGTACCGCTCCTGATCATCCTGACCGTCTTCGGGATCATCGTCGTCATCGGCAAGCCCATCTCGGCGATCGTCACCGGTACCGTCGACCGGGCCCAACGCCTGATCTCGGCCCGTTCGGGTACCGCGCCGGCCGCCAGCGAGCCGCCTGCCGCTGAGTCCGATCAGCCCGAACCGGACGACACGGACGACACGGACGCCCCGGTCCCGGTGGCGCCGCCGCCTCGCCGCAAGCCGCCGGTACGTCCCGCCGACCCCGTACCGCTGCGCTCCGATCCCGCCGTGGTCCAGGGTGTGGCCTATCACCTGCCCGATCCAGGGCTGCTCAGCCGTGGCAGCGTGCCCAAGGCGAAGACGCAAGACTCGGATATCATCGTCGCGGCGGTGCAAGACGTCCTGCACGAGTTCGACATCGACGCCACGGTGACGGGCTACACACGCGGGCCGACCGTGACCCGGTACGAGGTGGAGTTGGGCACGGGGGTCAAGGTGGAGAAGGTGACGGCCCTCTCCCGCAACATCGCCTACGCGGTGGCCTCGTCTGAGGTGCGCATCCTGTCGCCGATCCCCGGGAAGTCGGCCATCGGCATCGAGATTCCCAACCGGGACAAGGAAATCGTCTCGCTCGGCGATGTGCTGCGCTCGCCGGTGGCGCGGGCGGACGCCCACCCGCTGACGGTCGGCCTCGGCAAAGACGTGGAGGGCGAGTTCGTGATCGCCAACCTGGCCAAGATGCCGCACCTGCTGGTGGCCGGGGCCACCGGGTCGGGCAAGTCCAGTTTCATCAATTCGATGATCACCTCGATCATGATGCGGGCCACTCCCGACGAGGTGCGCATGATGCTGATTGATCCCAAGCGGGTCGAGTTGACCCACTACGAAGGCATCCCGCACCTGGTCACCCCGATCATCACGAGTCCCAAAAAGGCGGCGGAAGCCCTGCAGTGGGTCGTCAAAGAGATGCAGATGCGCTATGACGACCTGGCGGCCTTCGGGTTCCGCCACATCGACGATTTCAACCGGGCGGTACGCTCGGGCGGGTTGCAACCGCTGCCCGGCAGCGAGCGGGAAATCTCGGCCTATCCCTACCTGCTGATCGTGGTGGACGAGCTGTCCGACCTGATGATGGTCGCCCCCAAGGATGTGGAGGACTCGATCGTCAGGATCACCCAGTTGGCGCGGGCGGCCGGCATCCATCTCGTGCTGGCCACCCAACGGCCCTCGACCGACGTGGTGACCGGGCTGATCAAGGCGAATGTACCCTCGAAGCTCGCCTTCGCCACCAGTTCGATGGTCGACTCGCGGGTGATCCTCGACCAGCCGGGCGCCGAGAAGCTGGTCGGGCAGGGCGATGCCCTCTTCTTGCCGCAGGGCGCCTCCAAGCCGACCCGGATTCAGGGCGCCTGGGTCACCGAGCAGGAGATCAAGGCGGTGGTGGGCGCGGTGTCCGACCAAGTCCGCCCGCGGTACCGCGACGACATCCAGGCCACTCCCAGCTCCACCCGGGTGGCGGCCGACGACATCGGCGACGACCGCGATCTGGTCATCGAGGCGGCACGGTTGGTGATCAACCTCCAACTCGGGTCGACCTCCATGCTCCAGCGCAAGCTACGGGTCGGTTTCGCCAAGGCCGGCCGGTTGATGGACATCCTCGAAACGCGGGGCGTCGTCGGGCCCTCCGAAGGATCCAAGCCGCGCGAGGTACTGGTCAAACCGGAAGTCCTGGACGATATCCTGGCTTCCCTGGGAGCGTGACGGTGTGGGTACCGCCCTGCACATCGTGGGTCTGGGTTGTGCCCGCAACGATGTCGACGCCGAGGAATTGGCGGCGCGCTTCGCCGGTGCGGGCTTCGACCTGGTGGACGAGCCCGAACGGGCGGCGGTGGTGGTCGTCAACACCTGCGGGTTCATCGAGGCCGCCAAGGCCGAGTCGATCGACGAGATTCTGTCGGCTGCCCAGTTGAAGGCCGACGGCACGGTTCGGACGGTGATCGCCACCGGTTGCCTGGCGGAGCGCTACGGCGCCGACCTGGCCGCGAGTCTGCCTGAAGCCGATGCCGTCATCGGTTTCGACGGGTACGACGCCATCGCGGACACCGTACGCCAGGTCATGGCCGGGCGTACCGTGACCGCCCACCGTCCGGTCGACCGCCGCCGGGCGCTGCCGCTGGCGCCCGCCCAGCGCCAGCCGGCGGGCGAGGGGAAAATGCCGGCCTGGCTTCCCGCGCAGCGCCATCGGCTGGGGGATTCGCCGATGGCGCCGCTGAAAATCGCCTCCGGGTGCGACCGCCGGTGTGCCTTTTGCGCCATTCCCAGTTTTCGGGGTGCCTTGGTCTCCCGGCCGGTGGCCGACATCACCCGCGAAGCAGCCTGGCTGGCCAGTCAGGGCGTCAAAGAGCTCTTTCTCGTCAGCGAGAACACGACCTCGTACGGCAAGGATCTGGACCGGGCCGACACTCTTGAGTTGCTCCTGGCGAAGCTCAGCGCGATCGACGGGATCGAGTGGATCAGGCTCAGCTACTTGCAGCCGGCCGAGGTACGCCCGTCGCTCGTCGACGCCATCGCCGCCACGCCCAAGGTCGTGCCGTACTTCGATCTGCCGTTCCAGCACGCCGCCGGACCGCTGCTGCGGCGTATGAGGCGATTCGGCGACGCCGAGTCCTTCCTGGACCTGCTCGCCACGGTACGGCGGGCCGTTCCGGCGGCCGGAATCCGCAGCAACGTCATCGTGGGGTTCCCCGGCGAAACCGAGGCCGATGTGGACACCCTGCGGCAGTTCCTGGGCGACGCGGGCCTCGACGCGGTCGGCGTCTTCCCGTACTCCGACGAGGACGGTACCGAGGCGGCCACGCTGGACGGGCATCTGGACGCCGATGAGATTCGCGATCGTACGGCCGACGTCGCGGCGCTGGCCGACACGCTGATGGCGGTCCGGGCGGAGGAGCGTATCGGCGAAGTCGTCAGCGTCCTGATCGAGTCGGGCGATGACGCAGCCGACGCCGGCCGGGCCGGTCAGCAGGGGCCCGAGGACGGGCGTACCACCGTGGCGCGCGCCGGATCGGCCAGGCGGCGTCCCGGGGACATCGTCACCGGTACCATCACCGCCACCGACGGAGTCGACTGGCTGGTGAGCCCGCAGTCGGAATTGAACGGGGGCGCCGTGAGTCGGCGGCATGCCCCGGGTCAGGGATGTGACAGAATGCAGGTAGAGCGAAAGTGAGCGGTTATGGCTGACCCTGCGAAGGCGGTTCCCCTGGTCAACGTCCCCAACGCGTTGACGGTGGTCCGCTTGATCCTGGTACCGGTCTTCGGCTGGATGCTCCTCGCCCACCCGCATGACGTCACCTGGCGGTGGATCACCATGGCCGTGTTCGTCATCGCTTTGCTGACCGACTTGGCCGATGGGAAAATCGCCCGCAAGTACCAGTTAATCACCAATTTTGGCAAGCTGGCGGACCCGATCGCGGACAAGGCCATCACCGGTATGGCGATGGTGGGGCTGTCGGTCATCGGCGAGTTGTGGTGGTGGGTGACGATTGTCATCTTGATTCGCGAGTGGGGAATCACGATCATGCGGTTCCTGATCGTGAAGTACGGGGTACAAGCCGCCGACAAGTTGGGCAAGATGAAGACCCTCACCCAGACCATCGCCCTGGTGGGGTTGCTGGCGCCTTTCCTGATGTACATGACGGACCCCGCCACGCCGCGGGGATGGTACTGGATCTGCTTCATTCTGCACTGGGTGTCCCTGGTGGCGATGGGCGTGGCCCTGATCCTCACCGTGGTGTCGGGCGTGAATTACGTCATCGGCGCCCAACGGCTGCGCCGCGATTGGCTGGCCCGCCAGAACCCGGCCCAGCCGGATGGACTGGTCCAGAGCGATTCCGATGCCGGCGACTCCCGTTGAGGTCATTGGCCGTCTGACCGAGCTGGGCGCCACGGTGGCGACCTGCGAATCGATCACCGGCGGACTGATTTGCGGCGCTCTGACATCGGTCGCCGGATCGTCGGCGGTGGTACGCGGGGGGCTGATCACGTACGCCACCGACGTGAAAACGTCGCTGGCTGGGGTCAGTCCCGACGTGATCGCGGCGTACGGGGTCGTCTCGGCCGAGGTCGCCAGCGCCATGGCCGCGGGTGCGCGCCGGGCGTGTGGCGCCGATTGGGGCGTCGCCGTCACCGGCGTGGCTGGCCCCGGGCCGTCCGATGGGGTGCCCCCCGGTACGGTGTGGCTGGCGGTAGCCGGCCCGGCGGACTCGTCGGTCGTCTGCCTGCACCAGACGGGGGACCGGGCCGCGGTCAGGCAGGCCACCGTCGACACTGCCCTGGCGATGTTGCTGGATCTGCTGTGCCGCTGAGTGGCTGGCTGGCGAGCGGTACACTGAGGCGTATGCCCGAGTGCCGCACCATTCTTCTGCGCGAAGCCATTGGCGAGACGATCCGCGATCTTCGGCTGCAGGCCGGACGTACGTTGCGCGACGTGTCGGCCAGCGCCCAAGTCAGTCCCGGTTATCTTTCGCAGATCGAGCGCGGCCAGAAGGAGGCGTCGTCCGAAGTCGTGTCGTGCATCGCCAGGGCGCTGCACACCAGCGTGGGGGAGTTGATGGGGGAGGTCGCTGACCGGATCATGGCCTATGAGTCCGATGCCGTGGTACCTCTGCGCGCCCGGCTGGCCGCCTGACATGCGGGAAGCCGAGTTGTGGTCCCGCCTGGAGGACGTCCTCGGACCGGTCTACGCCCATGCCTGGGCCGACCTGGTGGTGATGTCGGACTTGGGCGGACGGTGCGTGACCGAAGCGATCGCCGCCGGGATCGATTTCAAGGCCATCTGGCGGGCGGCGTGGGCCCAACTCGAACTGCCTGACTCATGTCGATGAGCCCGGTCTTGCGACACGCCGGTCGTACAGTTGGAGTCGAACAATTGTTCGAATAGGCTGAAGCGAGTGAGAAGAAGTTATCCACAGGCGAGTGTGGAAGTGCGCAAAATGTCGGACTCCGGCTCTATGGTTCTAGAAGGATGATGATTTTCGTCAAACCCCGCCTGTCGGACACACAGAAAGAGGTACACAATGGCCGCCACCGATCGTGAGAAGGCTCTGGAGGCCGCGCTGGCCCAGATCGAGAAACAGCACGGCAAAGGCTCCGTGATGCGACTGGGCGAGCGGGTCCACCAACCGATCGAGGTGATCCCGACCGGATCGATCGCGCTCGACGTCGCCTTGGGCATCGGCGGACTGCCACGTGGGCGGATCGTCGAAATCTACGGCCCGGAGTCCAGCGGGAAGACGACGCTGGCCCTGCATGCGATCGCGAATGCCCAGGCGGCCGGCGGTATCTGCGCGTTCATCGACGCCGAACACGCGCTCGATCCCGATTACGCTCATAAGTTGGGCGTGAACACCGACGAGTTGCTGGTCAGCCAGCCCGACAATGGCGAGCAGGCGCTCGAGATCTCCGACACCCTTGTCCGGTCCGGAGCGCTGGCTCTCCTCGTGATCGACTCGGTGGCGGCGTTGACCCCGCGCGCCGAGATCGAGGGCGAGATGGGCGACTCGCACGTCGGCCTGCAAGCGCGGTTGATGAGCCAGGCGTTGCGGAAGATGGCGGGTGCCTTGTCGACCGCGAAGACCACCGCGATCTTCATCAACCAATTGCGGGAGAAGATCGGGGTGATGTTCGGATCCCCTGAGACGACCACCGGTGGACGGGCTCTGAAGTTTTACGCTTCGGTGCGGCTCGACGTACGCCGGATCGAGGGTCTGAAAGACGGCGCCGACACGGTGGGCAATCGCACCCGGGTCAAGGTCGTCAAAAACAAGGTTGCTCCGCCCTTCAAGCAGGCCGAGTTCGACATTCTGTACGGCGAGGGGATCTCCCGCGAAGGCAGTCTGATCGATCTGGGCGTCGAGCAATCCATCGTCCGCAAGGCCGGGTCATGGTTCACCTACGGCGACGAACAACTCGGGCAGGGCAAAGAGAACGCGCGGGCCTTCCTGAAAGCCCATCCGGAGTTGAGCAGTGAGATCGAAGCGAAAATCCTGACCGTCTTCGGTATCGGGGAGACCGTCCCCGAAGGGGTGGACCCGGCGACGGGTGAAGTGGCTTTTTAGGCCCGGGGGCGTGCGACGATGCCTACTGCCAGCCACGAGACGGCCGAAGACCGGCAAGCCACCATTGCTCGCCTGAGGACGATGATGGCGGCTGAGACCGTGTCACCGGCGGTGGCGGACGATAACGACGACCCGCCAGGTCTGCCCGATGACAGTACCGATATCACCGATGTCGAGCAGGCAAAAGCGATTGGATTGCGGCGGCTGGCGGTACGGGAGCGCAGCGTCCTGGAGTTGCGGCAGGACCTGAGGCGCCGCCACGTGGCCGATCCGGTCATCGACGAGGTAATTGGCCGCTTCACTGAGGTGGGTTTGCTGGACGACACCCGATTCGCCCGCGCCTGGGTCACCGAGCGCCAAACGGGCAAGTCAGTTTCGCGGTCGGTGCTGAGCCGCGAGTTGGCGGCGAAGGGCATTCCCCGCGAGGTCGGCGCCGCTGTACTCGACGATGTCCGGCCCGAAGCCGAGGTCGCCCTCGATCTGGCGCGCAAGAAGATCCGTGCGATGTCCGGGTTGGACCGGGCGACGGCAACCAGGCGGCTGGCCGCCCAGTTGGCCAGACGCGGTTTCGCCGACTCGGTGGTGCGGAAAACCGTTCGGCAGGTCGTGGACGACATGATGATGGAGCGTGAGGTTGGTAACATCGTGGGCGATGAATGACCCGAAAACTTACCAGATCATCACCTATGGCTGCCAGATGAACGCCCACGATTCCGAGCGGATCGCCGGGCTGCTCGATCAGGCCGGCTATCAACCTGTCGTCGGCGAAGGTGTGCCCGATGTCGTCGTCTTCAACACCTGTGCCGTACGGGAGAACGCCGACAACCGGCTTTACGGCAATCTCGGGCACCTGGCACCCCTGAAACAACAGCATCCGGGTTTGCAGATCGCTGTCGGCGGCTGCATGGCCCAGAAGGACAAGGCTGTCGTGCTGGAACGCGCGCCGTGGGTGGACGTGGTGTTCGGTACGCACAACCTCGCCCACCTGCCCATGCTCCTGGCCAGGGCGCGGGCGGAGAGCCAAGCTCAAGTCGAAATCCTGGATTCGCTCGTGACGTTTCCCTCGACCCTGCCCGCCCGGCGTGAGTCCGCCTACGCCGCGTGGGTCACCATCTCGGTCGGGTGCAACAACACCTGTACCTTCTGCATCGTGCCGTCCGTACGCGGGCAGGAGACGGACCGCCGGCCCGACGACATTCTGGCCGAGATTCGCATGCTGGTGGACCAAGGTGTGCAGGAAGTGACGCTGCTGGGCCAGAACGTCAACACCTATGGCGTGGAGTTCGGCGACCGCGATGCCTTCGCCACGTTGCTGCGGTCCTGTGGCCAGATCGACGGGCTCCGGCGCGTCCGGTTCGCCTCGCCCCATCCGGCGTACTTCACCGACTCTGTGATCGCCGCCATGGCGGAAACCGGCAACGTCACGCCGAGTCTGCACATGCCGGCGCAGTCGGGGTCGGACCGGATACTGAAAAGCATGCGCCGGGCGTACCGGCGGGACCGTTTCCTGGCGATTCTGGAAGCCGTCCGCGCGCGCATCCCCGATGCGGCGGTCACCACCGACATCATCGTAGGGTTCCCGTCCGAGACCGAAGAAGATTTCCAGGCCACCCTGGACCTGGTACGCGAGGCCCGTTTCGCGGCGGCCTTCACCTTCCAGTACTCGATCCGGCCGGGCACGCCAGCCGGGTCGATGGCGGACCAGGTTCCGCATGAGGTCGTCCAGGAGCGGTACGACCGGCTGGTGGAACTAGTCGACGAGATTGCCTGGGCGGAGAACAAGCGTTTGGTCGGGACCCAGGTCGAGGTGTTGTTCGCCACGGGCGAGGGGCGCAAGGACGACCGGACACGCCGTATGTCAGGCCGGGCGCTGGATAACCGGCTGGTTCACGTGGCCGTACCCGATGACCCGGCGGCGCGCCCACGGCCGGGTGATGTCGCCACCGCCACGGTCACCTATGCGGCGCCGCACCACCTGATCGCGGATACCGGCTTCTCGGGTTTGATCCGAACCGCCGGCGGCGATGCTTTCGCCGCCCAAAGAAGTGGAGATTAAATTGATATGACAGATACGAACGACTTGACGGACCTGCCCGAGATCGGCGCCGTGACCGCCCGTGAACTGATCGCCGTCGGCATCGACCAGGCGGCGATCCTGCGGGAGGTCGGTGCCAAAGCGGCGTTCCTGCGCATCCGCTCCCAACTCGATCCCGGCGCCTGCATCATGTTGCTGACCGGCTTGCAAGCAGCCGTCGAAGGCGTCCGGTCCGCCGAACTCGATCCGGCGACCAAGGCAGAGTTGCGGCAGTGGTTGAAGGGTCTTGACTGACGTACGCCGGGGCTAACGGTCGGCCTGATCGGAATCTGGCTCTTTGAGCGGACCGTTCAGCAGGCGCTGGCGGACCTCTGCCCGCAGTACCTTGCCCAGCATCGAGGTGGGGAAGGCGTCGAGTACGACGACCTGGCGGGGTACCTTGTAGCCGGTCAGGCGTTCGCGGCAGAAGGATCGTACGGCCTCGGCGTCGACCTTCGCTCCCGTCTTGGCCAGCACAGCGGCGGCCACGCTCTCACCGACCCGGGCGTCCGGTATCCCGACGACCGCGGCGTCTTCGATGTCGGGGTAACTCCGCAGAACGCCCTCGACCTCGGTGGGCGAGACGTTGAACCCGCCCGTGATGATGAGTTCTTTCTTGCGGTCGACGATGGTCGTGAAGCCGTCGGCGTCCTGGGTCACGATGTCGCCCGTACGCAGCCACCCGCCCGGCAGCAGGGTCGCTTCGGTTTCCGCGGGATTGTTCCAGTACCCCTGGAAGACCTGCGGCCCGGCGATCAGCAGTTCACCGGGCGTACCGACCGCGACGTCCACCGTCGGGTCGTCGGGATCGACCACCCGCATGCGCGTGGACGGGAAGGGAATGCCGATGGTACCGGTACGCCTGGTTTTCCAGAATGGGTTGCCCAGGGCGACGGGCGAAGCCTCGGTCATGCCGTAACCCTCGACCAGCAGGCCGCCGGACACCGACTCCCACAGATCGACGGTCGATTCCGGCAGCGTCATGGCGCCGGAGATGCAGTACTTGGCCGATCGTAAGGACACCTGCTCGGCCCGCGCGGCGCTGGCGGTCTTCTCGAAGATCGGCGGGACGGCGCAGTAGACGGTCGGCGGATGTTTCTTGGCCGCGCTCAGCACCAGACCGACATCGAAAGTGGGGAACAGGTGGATGCGGGCCCGCTTGAGGACGCCGTAGATGCCGAACAACAACAGCCCGAAAGCGTGGAACATCGGCAGGACGGCGTAGAAGGTCTCCGCGCCATCGCGGGCGCCGTGCATCCAGGCGGCGCCTTGACGAGCGTTGGCGTACAGGTTGTAGTGCGTCAGCATGGCGCCTTTGGGCGACCCGGTGGTGCCCGAGGTGTACTGGATCGCCGCCACATCGTGGACGCCCGGCCGCGGGAACTTGGCATCCAGGCCGGGGTTGTTCAGTAGTTTCTTCCAGGTGGTCGTGGCTCCGGTCGGCCGGCCGGTCAGCGCGGCGCGTTTGCGGCGCAAGGCCGGGATCGGCAGCCGCAGTGCCCATCGTAAATGGGCGGGGAACTCGTCGAGAAGGTTGACGGACACGATGTGGTCGATAGTGATATCGTCAGGTTGCCGGCGGAGGTTCGGTACGGCGGCGTCCCAGCAGACGACAAGCCGCGCGGCGTGATCCTCGAACATGTGGCGCAGTTCACGGGCGGTGTACAGGGGGTTGTGCTCGACGACGATCGCCCCGAGCCGGAGTATGGCATAGAAAGCGACGAAGTGCTGGGGGCAGTTCGGCAGGAGGAGGGCGACGCGGTCGCCGGGACGGACCCCCAGACGGCGCAACCCCTCGGCGGCCCGGGAAATCTGGTCGCCAAAGCTTTGGTACGTCGTCGTGCGGCCGAAAAAGTCCATTGCGACGTTGCGCGGCGCCCCGGCAATCGCCGTTTCGGCCATGTCGACCAGCGAATCGGTCGGCAACGCGATCTCGGCGGGTACGCCGGGCTGGTAGAAGTCGGTGAAACTCATGGCAGGTCTCCTTGTCGTCCGCTGGCAGGCTGGTCGGTGAATGCCCGACGTCACGTCCTCGGTTGCCTACACAACCGTAAGTTACGCTACCGTAAGTTAGCCTGCGATGCGAAACCACGGTGGGGCGGCCGGGGCTCGAACCCGGGACCGGAGGATTATGAGTCCTCAGCTCTGACCAGCTGAGCTACCGCCCCTCGTCCGGACCGAGTGTACCAAACCAATCGTCAGCAAGGGGAGACGCCAGGCGCCAGACGAGCCACCCGTTGGTGTCAGAGCCGTGAGGGAGTCGAGGGTGCTTGGCCCGGCCCGGATTCACCAGGCGATGGCGAACCCCGGGTGGGGGATGGTGAGCCGGTCGTCGGCGAGGGTGAACCGGTCGTCGGGGATGGTGAGCCGCTGGTGGGGGACGGTGAGCCGGAGGTCGGGGACGGTGACCCGCTCGTGGGGGGTGGCGATGAGGTTTCGGAGGATGTCGTCTGCTCGGTGGGCGGCGGCGAGCCGGTTTCAGGGGAGGTCGTCTGACTGGTGGGCGGCGGCGAGCCGGTGGCGGTTTCCTGGGCAGTGGGCGGAATCGGCGGCGGCGGCGGGGTCGGCGGGGCCTGGGAGAAGATCAGGATGGCGATCAGGACGGCAATGGCCGCCAGCAGCAACATGAGCAACCACGACGCCAGAACCGTCAGCCTCCCGCCGCGTTCGCGCCGGCCAGGCCAGGGCAGCGGCCATACCCGGGTCAGCCCGGGGCTCACCCGATCGGTCCAGTGGAGACGGTAATCGGGTCCGGCCGGACTACCCTGTTGGGGAAGCCGGCTGAGATCGACCTCGTCCAGGATGCGTTTGGCCTCGGCGACGGCTCGGGGGGTCTGGTCGAACGCCAGGGCCACCCAGGGCGACTGGACCGCCGCCGCCGACTCGGGATCGTCGGCCTCGCTGCGGAATTTGCTGCCGAGACGACCGGTATCCTGTTGCAGGCCACCGCGCGCGATCACCGTGTCGATGTCCATCCGATCGACCTGACCGGCCAGGCGGTCCCGGGCCGCGGGATCCTCCGACGCTCCCTGGCTCAGCAGGATCAGCATGACCGGGTCCGTGCCGTTATCTTCGTAGGCCAGGTAGGCGACCCCGGACTCGGTGGTCGCCAATCGGGCGGCCGGCCAGAAGTCACCGATCTTGGACGGATCGACTGGGAAGAGAGGATAGGTGGTGACCCCGCTGGGAAGTTGGCTGACATCGGCCACCGCAGCCGTTTCACCGGTCGCCGCGACATCCGCGACGATCCCAGAAGGCTCTGGGGTCAGGTCGGGCGATGTCGGTGTGGTCATAGTGGGCGGCGTCCTTTCAGCGTGTGAATCCTCAGGTTCTAGTGTGCCCCATCAGGCCAGCTTTCTGTGTTTATTCTCAGACCAGAGCGGGCAAAATAACTCTTCAGACGGTATCGTTGAACGAGTAACACAGTCGCCAAGGAGGATTTGTGACCTCGACACCAGTTCAGCCCGTGAAGCAGTCTGCCCAAGCGGCATCCAAGGTCCTGGCCGATGCCATCGCCCAGGTACAGCGGGTGATCGTTGGCCAGGAGCACATGGTCGAACAGCTCATGGTGGCCCTGCTGGCGAAGGGGCATTGCCTGCTTGAGGGCGTTCCCGGAACGGCGAAAACCCTGGCGGTCCGGTCGTTCGCGACGGTGGTCGGCGGAGAGTTCGCCCGCATCCAGTTCACGCCCGACCTTGTACCGTCCGATATCGTCGGTACGCGGATCTATTCGGCCCGCAAAGAGAGCTTCGATATCCAACTGGGACCGGTCTTCGTGAACTTCGTCCTCGCCGATGAGATCAACCGCGCACCAGCCAAGGTACAGTCCGCCATGTTGGAAATCATGGCGGAGAAGCAGGTCTCCATCGGGGGGCACACGTACCCGGCCAAGAATCCTTTTATCGTGATCGCCACCCAGAACCCCATCGAGTCGGAGGGTGTCTACCCGTTGCCAGAGGCCCAACGCGACCGTTTTCTGCTTAAAGTGGACGTCGACTATCCGCGCGGCAACGAGGAGTTCGAGATCCTACGCCGTATGTCGGTCCAGGCCCCCGAGCCCAATCCCGTACTCAGCCCCGACGTCGTTTTGCAACTCCAGGATCGGGCGGCCCAGGTCTTCGTCCACAATCTGGTGGCGGAGTACATCGTGCGCTTGGTGCTGGCCACCCGTAACCCGGCGGACTTCGGTATGCCGGATCTGTCGAACGTGATTTCGATCGGCTGCTCCTCCCGGGCCACCCTGGGCTTGGTGTCCGCGTCGCGCGCTCTGGCGCTCATCCACGGCCGCGATTATGTCCTGCCGACCGATGTTCAGGCCGTCGCCAAGGATGTCATGGCCCATCGTCTGCTCCTCACGTTCGACGCCATCGCCGACGACGTCGCGCCCGCTCAAGTGGTCGAACGCATCATCGCCATGGTGCCGCCGCCAACACCCGTGTGGAATCAAGCTCCGGCTGTGCCCACGCCGCCGAGGCCTTGATGACCGAGGTCGCCTTCGCCCCTCCAGCTCCGCTCCAGGCGGCTGTGTCGACGGTGGTCCGCGAGCCATCGGGCGCCACGCTGCCCCTGAGCAAGCTCGCTCCCGAGGCCGCTTTGAAACGGCTCGAGTTGACGATCGTCCGCCGGCTGGAGGGTTTTCTACAGGGCGATCACCTGGGGTTGTTGCCGGGCCCGGGATCGGATACCAACGACGCCCGTCTGTACGTACCTGGACAAGACGACATCCGGCACATGGATTGGGCGGTGACGGCCCGAACCACCATTCCGCACGTCCGGGACACCATCGCCGACCGCGAACTCGAGGTGTGGGCCCTGCTCGACGTGACTCCGTCGATGAACTGGGGTACGAGCGGGGTCACCAAACGCGATCTGGGGATCGCCGCCATCGCCACCATCGGGTTCCTGTCTCAGAAAGTCGGTGATCGTTTCGGAGGGTTGGTCATGGACCCGACCCGGATCAAGCGGATTCCGGCGCGCTCGGGACGTACGGCATTGTACGGGTTGTTGCGCACGATGTTGACCACGCCGATTGTGCACGACAACACCGAAGGCCCGATGGATCTCGCCGCCGGCATCGACCAGATGGCCCGTACTCAGCGCCGCCGGGGACTGCGCGTCGTGGTGTCGGACTTTCTGACCACGGGCGACGCCGAGTTGGATCCCAACGTGGAAACCGCCTGGGAAAGGCCCCTGCGGAAGTTGTCGGTTCGCAACCAGGTCATTTGCGTCGAAACCGTCGACCGGCGCGAGGTGGAGTTCCCCGACCTGGGGGAGATCCTGATCCGCGATCCGGAGACGCACTTCGACCGGTACGTCGACACCTCGGATGCCGCGGCGCGGGCCCGTCTGAACGCCGCCACGCTCGCCCAGCGCGACCGGATCCGTATCTCGATCCGGCGGGCCGGCGCGGCCCACATCCAATTGCGGACCGACCGGGACTGGGTCGAGGACATCGCGCGCTTCGTGCTGGCCTATCGGCGTATCGCCAGCCAGTTGCACACGCCGCCCCAGGGGGTGAGCAAATGATCCTGGCCATTCCGTTCTATGGGTTCGAGGCGCCCAGTCGCCTGTGGATCCTGCTGGTGATCCCGCTGCTCGTGGCGGCGTACATCGTCATCGTCCGGCGCCGCTCCCAGCAGGGGATGCGGTATCCGAACACGACGGTGTTGGGCGAGGTTTTGCCCAAACAATCGCAGTGGCTGCGCCATGTGATCGTCGCCTTGTCCGTCCTGTCCATGTTGGCGCTCGGCTTCGCCTGGGCACGGCCGTTGGGCATCGACCAGGTACCGCGCGAGCGTGCCACGGTCGTCATCGTGGTCGACGTGTCGTGGTCCATGACCGCCACCGACGTGGCGCCGACGCGGCTCGACGCCGCCAAGACCGCCGCGATCAATTTCGTCAATGCTTTGCCGGACGGGTACAACGTCGCCTTGGTCAGCTTGTCCGGGAACCCCGCGGTACGGCTGCCGCCGGTCACCGATCACGACGCCGCCATCCGGGCCATTCAGGCGCTAACGCCCCAGGATTCGTCCGCCATCGGCGACGGGCTCATCGCCGCGCTGTCGGCCGTCGACCTGGCTCCCCCGGGTACCGATGGGTCGGTGGCCCCGGCCATGATCGTGCTGCTCTCGGACGGCGCCAACACCAACGGACAGTCACCGTTGCAAGGTGCCCAAGAGGCGGCTGACAAGGGCGTACCGGTGTACACCATCGCCTTCGGGACGGATAACGGGTACGTCGACCTGGATGGCCAACGCAACCCGGTACCGCCCGACCGCACGCTCATGAACCAGATCGCTCAAATTACCAAGGGCCAGGCGTACTCAGCTGATAATCTCAGCCAGTTGGATGGTGCCTACAAGCGAATTCATTCTGAGATCGGTTACGAAAACACGAAAAAGGAAGTCACTGCGACAGCGGCCGGGATCAGCCTGATCTTCGCGTTCGCAGCCGCTGTCGGCGCGGTGATGCTGGGGGTGAAGTTCCGATGATGTTGTTGGCGATTGGATTCCTGCGCCCGGAGCGGCTGTGGGCGTTGGCAGTCGTCCCGGTGCTGCTGTTGGCCTATGTGATCTGGAGCGTGGCCAAGCGCGCCAGGGTGTCGGCTGACCGGAGCGCCCTGGAGATCCTGTTTCCCAAACGGCGAGCCTGGAAACGGCACGTGGCGGTGATCGCCGCCATCGGCACTCTGGCGTCGCTGACCCTGGCGTGGGCCACGCCCAATGGGTACGTGGACGTGCCAAAGGACCGCGCCACCGTCTTCGTGGTCATGGATGTGTCGAAGTCGATGGCGGCCACCGATGTCGCCCCGAACCGGCTGGCAGCGGCGCAGGACGCCGCCAAGCAGTTTGTCAACGAACTGCCAACCGGGTTCAACGTCGCAGTGATCTCCTTCGCCGCCACTGCGACCTTGCTTGTACCGCCGACCACTGACCGGGGAGCGGCCGACACTGCCATCGACAACTTCAAGATGAATGCCTCGACCGCCATCGGTGAGGGCATCTACTCCGCGCTCGACGCGCTGGTGCTGATCCCACCCGATCCGAAGCACCCCAACGATCCGGCGCCCGCCGTGATCGTGTTGTTGTCGGACGGCGAGCAGAACACGGGCCGGGATTGGAAGACCGCGGCCCAGCAGTCCAAGGATGAGGGGATTCCGATCTTCACCATCGCCTACGGGACGCCCAACGGGTACATCATCGACCAAGGCCAGCGCAATCCGGTACCGGTGAACAAAGACGAGTTGCGGTCCATCGCCACGATCTCCGGCGGCAAGGCCTACTCGGCGGACTCGCTCAGCCAGTTGAAGGATGTGTACTCCGGGATCTCCCGGTCGATCGGCTATGTCCAGGAGAAGACGGAGATCACCGAGCGATTCGTCGGCTACGCGGTCGGCCTGGGCGTGATCGCCCTCCTCGGGGTCATGTCGCTGGCGGCGCGATGGCCGTGACCCCGCCGCACTCGGTCGCCGAAGCCTACGCGGTGGTGAGGGACGAGATTCGCCGCGCCTGCGTGGCCGCTGGACGCGATGAGACGACCGTACGGCTGTTGCCGGTGTCGAAAACCCAGCCCGCTGCCCGGTTGCGGGAGGCGATGGCCGCCGGGGCGACCCAGTTCGGCGAGAACCGGGTGCAGGAGATGACCGCCAAGGCGGCCGAACTGGGCAACGGCGTGTCCTGGGTACTGATCGGCCACTTGCAGCGCAACAAGGTCGCCGCCGCTTGTACGGTGATGGATGAGTTGCAATCCCTCGATTCGCTGGAGTTGGCGCGGGCCCTGGAGGCCCAGTACGCCGCCACCAGACCGGGCGACCAGTTGGCCGTCCTCGTGGAAGTCAACACGTCGGCCGAGACCAGCAAATCGGGCGTACGCGCCGATGCGGCGATGGAATTCACGCGGGCTTTGCGCGATTACCCGCACCTGCGGCCTCAGGGTCTCATGACGGTGGCCCATCCGGACCCTGAGCTGGCGAGCCGGGGCTTCGCCTGCCTGGCCGGTCTGCAAGCCCGGTTGCGCGACCGTGACGGCGGCGGCTGGAACGAACTGTCCATGGGCATGAGCGGGGATTTCGCCTCGGCGATCGCCCATGGATCGACCTGTGTCAGGATCGGTACCGCCATCTTCGGGCAGCGGGCGGCCCGGTAACGTCCGAGTGAGAGTCCATTCAATGGGCTTTGCTTGAAGTCACCGGCCCCGGGGCCGTTTACCTGGCGTTGACATGGCCGGAGGATACTAAGAAGATCGGTCTGTTGGTACGGTCTGAAGAGGGGTGACTGGTGGGCGCCGTGTTAGTCATTGATGACGATCCGCACATTCGTGAGTTGGTATCGGCCTTGCTGGATAACGCCGGCTTCGCCTGCAAACTAGCTGAGAATGGACGCCAAGGCTTGCGCATTTTGGGGGAGACCCAGATTGATGCCTGCGTGGTCGATGAGATGATGCCAGAGATGACAGGGCTGGAGTTTTGCCGATTGGCCCGTCGTTATTACGCCGACTTGCCCTTGCTGATGCTGACTGCCAAGAGTCAGATCCGTGATAAGGAGCGAGGCTTCGATGCCGGGATAGACGATTACCTAGTCAAACCCTTTGAAGGCTCGGAGTTGGTCATGCGTGTGAGGGCGCTACTGCGCCGTTACCGCAAGATCGCCGGTCAAACCGTCCACGCCGGCCGGTTGCTCCTGGACAGTGGCAGCCATGTCGCCATACTGGACGACCAGACAGTGGAGTTGCCGCTCAAAGAGTTCGACCTCTTGTTCGTGCTGGCCGGCCACAAGGGCCGTACCCTGACGAGAGAGTTCGTCTTGGACGAGGTTTGGGGCTATGACTTCGATGGCACCGCCCGTACCCTCGACGTTCATATCAACCGTCTGCGGGACCGCTTCACGGAAGACGACGGTTTCAGGATCGTGACGGTGCGCGGACTGGGCTACCGGCTTGAGGATGTCCATGTCTGAGTCGGCTTCTCCGCGGTCGAATCAACGTCGCAAGTCCGGATCTTCACGTTCGGGCAAGCCTCGGCGTCCGGTCTGGGGTTCGGTTT
>Ga0123354_10000198_pt1 | contig 51692 bp, 58 predicted proteins | sample TergutLab28metaG_2_FD_97872 | JGI IMG/M metagenome (GOLD analysis project Ga0123354, IMG submission 97872) | Labiotermes labralis P4 segment gut microbial communities from Petit-Saut dam, French Guiana - Lab288 P4 | ecosystem: Host-associated > Arthropoda: Insects > Digestive system > Gut ... | reverse complement strand
CCGCCTCTGGAGTATAGTATAGCTTTTAAAAAGGCTCCTCCAAGCCTCCGAAGACTCCATGGGCCTCAAAGGGCTGTCGTTCACCTTTTTAAAAGCTATACTATACTCCAGAGGCTACTTTGCCGAAAAGTGTTAACCAGTAACCAAAATAATAAGAGTTGTGCCAGAGTTCTTGACAATTAATCAGATAAAATATATTATATATATAAAGTAGATGAAAAGAGGAATTATTTTATGGAAGTTGTTGTAATAACTGGCCTGTCTGGCTCTGGCAAAACCACTGCAATTAAAATTTTTGAAGATATAGGTTATTTTTGTGTAGACAATATGTTACCAGAATTATTCGAACAATTTGTGGACATATATATGCAAAGACAAATTAATCTTAAAAATATAGCAGTTGGAATAGATATACGTTCTGGAGAATCATTTGAAAGCATATTAGATGTTATTTCTAAACCTAAAAGTAATGTAAATTATAAAATATTATTTTTAGATGCAAGTGATGAAATTCTTGTAAAAAGATTCAAAGAAAATAGAAGAACTCATCCTTTAGCTTTAAATAAAAGGCTTATAGATGGTGTAATAGAAGAAAGAGAAAAGCTAAGCATACTAAGAGAAAAAGCGGATTATTTAATTGATACTACCAGGATGTTAACTAAAGATTTAAAAGAAGAAATAACAAGAATATTTTTAAACGCCAAAAAAACAAATAGTTTGTTAATAAATATTTTATCTTTTGGTTTTAAGTATGGTGTTCCAAATGATGTAGATTTAATATTTGATGTTAGATTTTTACCAAATCCATTTTACATAGAAGAACTAAAACAAAAAACTGGAGAAGATAAAGAAGTTCAAGATTATGTGCTAAATTTTGATGATACAAAAATATTTATGGATAAATTATCAGATATGTTGGATTTTTTAATTCCAAATTACATAAAAGAAGGAAAGTCTCAATTGGTAGTTGGAATAGGCTGTACAGGAGGACAACATAGGTCGGTAACAATAGCAATAGAGTTATGCCGTATATTAAAAGATAAAAACTATAATGTGGTTCTACATCATAAAGAATTAATGAGGCAATAAAAAATAGAGTGTGTCCTAGATTACACTCTATTCCTTATTTATTATTGTCCCATTTGCTTCTTTACTTCTTCAGCAAAATTTTCTTCTTTTTTTTCTAAGCCTTCGCCAACTTCAAATCGAATAAATGAAGTAACATTAGCACCAACTTCTTCTAAGTATTTTTCTACAGTTTTATTATCATCCATAACGAAACTTTGTGAAAGTAATGAATATGTTTGATCAAGTTCTGTATTATCCTTAATAAATTTTTCTAATTGGCCTGGTATAATTTTATTCCAAATTGCCTCTGGTTTGCCTTGCTTTTTCAATTCAGCTTCTAAATTAGCTTTTACTTCTGCAATTACTTCTGGTGTTAGTTGAAATCTAGATACATAAGTTGGTACACGAAGTAATGGCTTACCTGTACGCTTGTTATCTTCATTTTGAATTTCAATACTTGCTTTAATAGCTTTAGTTTCATCTTCAACAAATTTTACATCTAACTCTGTATATGATAATACTTGTGGATTCATAGCAGCAATATGCATTGCAAGTCCTTTTGCCACTTCTTCAGACCCTTTAGATAGGTCAACTAAAACTCCTATCTTTCCATTGCCATGTACATAACTTCCTACTAAACCATCTGTTTCAAATCTTTTAAACCTTCTTATAGACATGTTTTCGCCTATTGTTGCAATTTTATCTGTCAATACAGCCTGAATTGTGTTTCCTTCTGATGTGGTTTTTTCTAATAAATCAGCTACATCTTTTGGATTTTGTTTAGCAATTTCCAATGCTACCATTGCAACAAATTTTTGAAAATCTTCATTTTTTGCTACAAAATCAGTTTCTGAATTAACTTCTACTACAACTCCTACCTTCTTATCGTCAGAAACATATGTTGCAACTAATCCTTCCGCTGCAATTCTATCAGCTTTTTTGGCAGCTTTTGCTATCCCTCTTTCTCTTAATAGCTCTACTGCTTTTTCCATGTCTCCATCTGTTTCTGTTAAAACTTTTTTGCAGTCCATCATACCTGCACCTGTCTTTTCCCTTAAATTTTTAACCATATCTGCACTAATCATGTTTTTTCACAAACCCCTTTCTCTCGCATTTTTGCAAGTTTTACTCTAATATATTAAATATAACTTTTATTCTTACTACGTTTCTAAATTTTATTTTTTAGTTTTTGTTACTTTTGCCGTTTTAGTTTTTGCTTCTTTTTTAGGTTTTTCTTCTTCAACTACTTTTTTACTGTCTTCTGAGTCTATTTCAGCTTCTTCTGAAACTTCTTCTGAAGTTTTTTCATCTTCTTTTTTCTCTTCAACTGCCATAACTACATCTTCGATAATTGCATCTTTATCTTCAACAGTTTCAGCCAATATTACAGTAGTTACGTCTTCAGTAGTTTTTTCTACTACTGTTGTAGTTACATCATCAATGGTTTCTGATACTACAGTTGTAGTTGTTACTGCTGGTTCTGATGTTTCATTCAATATCTCGGCCACTTCATCTATTGCTTCACTTATTAACTCTTCTGTTTTTTCTGCATCAGTTTCTTCAACATTCATGGTAATTTGAACGCCTTCTCTACCTTCAATAACAGCATTTGCCATTACATCTGCAATTAATTTTACAGCTCTAATAGCATCGTCATTTCCTGGTATAGGATAATCTAAATCGTCTGGATTACAGTTTGTATCTATTAACCCTATTAATGGTATATTTAATTTTCTAGCTTCTAATATAGCTATTCTTTCCTTTTTTGGATCTACTACAAAAAGAATTCCTGGAATTTTTGTCATGTTTTTAATTCCTCCAAGATTTTTTTCTAGTTTTTCCATCTCATTCTTTAATTTTGCAACTTCTTTTTTAGGTAGTACATCAAATGTACCGTCTTCTTGCATTGTTTCTAATTTTTTAAGTCTTTCAACCCTTGATTTAATAGTATCAAAGTTTGTAAGCATTCCACCTAACCATCTTTGGTCAACATAGTACATACTACATTTTTGTGCTGCTTCCTTTATGCATTCGCTAGCTTGTTTTTTTGTTCCAACAAATAGAACTGTTTTTCCTTCTGCTGCTTGAGTTTTTAAAAACTCATACGCTTCGTCTAATTTTTTTGATGTTTTTTGTAAATCGATAATATGGATTCCGTTTCTAGCTTGAAATATATATTCAGCCATTTTAGGGTCCCATCTTCTTGTTTGGTGTCCAAAATGAACACCTGCTTCTAATAGTTGTTTCATTGCAATTACTGCCATTTTAAAATTCCTCCTTTTATTTGTTTTTAACCTCCATTAGATTTCAACCGCATTAGACAACTTGCAAAATACAAGCACAGACCAATGCTAATCTTAATGTGCGTTTTTTTATAACTTTTAAATTATATCAAATTTTTTTGGAAAACACAAGGGGTCGAAGAAAAAATTTTTTTCTTTTGTTACTAGTTAATGTTTTAGCCTAAAACTTTCGCCTCTGGAGTATAGTATAACTTACTTCTGTTACTAGTTAATGGTTTTTAGAAAATGTAGGGGCGAACATTGTTCGTCCGAGACTAGAGGAATTTGATAAAATTATTGAAAAATGAGATAATTATAGTGCAGGACGAACAATGTTCGCCTCTACATTTTAATGGTTTATGTATAAGCAAAAGGACACTCTATTACAGAATGTCCTTTCGTTGTTCGTTGCAGGGTTACAGGTTTGTCTAAGGCCTGTATTTACTCCAGTCAAAATCTTTAAAGTCATGAGAAAAAAAATACCATTGTTTTTTTTGGTCAGCAGTCATTTTGTGTTCCTTTGCTTTTTTATAAGCAATAAACATCACTTGAGCCGTGTATGGATTTCGGCTTCGATTACAATAATCAACTATACCTTTTTTACAAAGGATTCCGTGTTCATCTAAAATCTCAAAATGCAAATTTTCATCAACTGCTGGTTCAAAGGTTGTTCGCATAGTTGGTTTTATAACCTGCTGGTTACTAAACACATCAAACAACTCGGAATAAGCAAACCTCAAAAACATATTTGCCGAATCTTCCTTCTCTTCTTGACAAACAAACCGATCCACATCCTTATTCCTCGCGATTCTCACTACCTCTTTCCATACATTCCGAAGCCCCTTAATGAATGACATACCGTTTCTCCTTTGCCTAATTTAGGCAATTGAATGAACTATCACTAAACATCTAATTTATGATATTTTATCACGGTTGTCATAATAAGTCAATCCCTTCAATCTACAATCTCCTCATGCACATACCTCTTCCCACGCATGAATGAAGCAATTGCCGCTATAGCCGATAATGCGGCAGAAATATAAAATGCAATATGCAAGCTAGACATAACTGCTGGAGCAATAGCATTTGGGAAGAATGAATTACTCATAAGCGTTTTTTGTGTTGAATCTGGCAAACTTGACATTACTTCTGGACTAATTAAAGAACCCATTGGGTCATAGCCCAAAAATGCTGTAAATAGTGCTGCTGTAGGAGGCATGTTTGAAATTTGCTGTGCTATTGGAGTAGGAACCCCTGCTTTTGTAAGGCTATCATTTAACGTTGCTGGTAAACTACTAGCAAGCCCTATAATCAAAATTGTAAAATATATCGCCATGCTTAAAGCAGCACCCGTATTTTGAAATGTAGCACGCATTCCAGAACAAACGCCTCTTTCTGCTGCTGGAACAGAGTTCATTATAGCACTTGTATTAGGTGCAGCAAACATTCCCATTCCAATTCCAAGCAATAGAAGTATTACAAAAAATCCAGCATATCCAAAATTTACAGGAAGTGTATTTAACAATAAAAATCCTATTATTGATATAACCATGCCACCTGTTGCAAAAAAACGTGCACCATGTTTATCTGAAAGCTTTCCACATAATGGTCCCATTATGAAAAAGCCTCCCATCATAGGTAACATATAAATACCTGACCACAATGGCGTTGACTCAAAGCTATATCCATGTAGCGGAAGCCAAATTCCTTGCAACCAAATAACTAGCATAAATTGTAATCCTCCACGTGCTATAGAAGAAAGAAATAAACTTGTATTTCCGTGCTGCAAATGCACGAATCTTAAATAATTTCAAATTAAACATTGGCATTTCTACTTTAAGTTCAATAAATATGAATGCAACCAAAAGAATAACTCCCAATATTAATCCAATTATAACAAATGGATTTCCCCAGCCCATATTTGCAGAGCCATATGGCATTATGCCTTTTGTAAGTGCTATAAGAAATAATATGAGACCTCCTGCGAAAGTGATATTGCCCGGCCAGTCTATTTTTTCTGTCTTTTTTGGTTTAGATTGTTCTTTTAACATTATGTAAGCCCAAACTGTACCAAAAATACCAATTGGTACACTAATTAAGAAAATTAATCTCCAATCGATAGCTGAAAGTATTCCACCTAAAACTAAACCGATTAATGTTCCTCCAATACCTGCAATTTGGTTAATGCCTAATGCAAAGCCTCGTTCCTTTGAAGTAAAAGCATCTGTAATAATTGCCGCACTGTTTGCCATCAGGAATCCTGCACCAACTCCTTGCAACAATCGAAAGACAATCATAATCACCAGACCATTTTCTCCATTAGCTGGTGTAAAATAAAGTAGTATAGATGCAACTGTAAAGATTGCAAATCCAAGGTTATATAGTCGTACTCGACCAAACATATCTGATAGTCTTCCCAAAGTAACGAGTAATGTTGCGGTTACCACGGTAAATCCCATAAGCATCCAAAGCATGTAGTTTGCTCCTTGCGTTGAAAGTGGGTTAACGTTCATTCCTCTAAATATTGCGGGTAGAGAAATTAAGATAATGTTGCTGTTTATTGATGCCATTAAGGCTCCTAGTGTTGTGTTTGAGAGTGCAACCCATTTGTAATGCACTTTTTTCTTTTCTTCTTTTGTTTGTGTTTTGTTTTCTGAATTTTCAATTTCGTTTTTCATGATTTGTTTCCTTTCTTATATCATTCCCAAAATATTGCCTTCGTCATCCACATCTATCTTTGTTGCCAGTGATTCTTTCGGCAACCCTGGCATTGTCATTACATCTCCACATAAAACTACAATAAATTCTGCACCGTTGTTAACTCGTATATCTGTTACTGTAATTGTAAAGCCAGTTGGTCTTCCCAGTATATCTTTATTATCTGTAAGAGACACTGGTGTTTTAGCAACACAAATCGGATAATTGGAATTTTTTATTTTTGCAAGTTTTTCTTCTGCCGACGGTAAATATGTTACACCATCTGCACCATAAATGTTTTTAGCAATTGTTTCTATTTTTTCTTTTGGAGTTAAGCTTTCATCGTATAAAAACTTAAAATTGGTTGGTTTTTCGCATAACTGAGTAACTTTTTGGGCTAAATCTACTGAACCTGCCGACCCTTCTAGGTGTGCGGTTGAAAGCGAATATTCTACTTCATATTTTTTACATATTTCAACTATTACATCAATTTCACTTTTTGTATCTGCTTCAAATTTATTTATACATACAATCATTGGTACTCCAAACGATTTTACGTTTTCAATATGTTTTTCTAAATTTACAACACCACGTTTTAGGGCTTCAACATCTTCTTGTTTTAAATTTTTACATCCCCCATTATATTTCAATGCTTTAATCGTGGCAACCAAAACGACACAGTTTGGCTTTAATTCGGCTTTTCTGCATTTTATATCCATGAATTTTTCTGCACCTAAGTCTGAGCCAAATCCTGCCTCCGTAACGCAGTAATCTCCTAGCTTTAGTGCCATTTTTGTAGCAATTATAGAATTGCAGCCATGAGCAATATTGGCAAATGGTCCACCATGAATTAGGCATGGTGTATGTTCTGTTGTTTGAACCAAATTTGGATTAATTGCATCCTTCAATAATGCTGCCATAGCACCTTGTACGTTTAAGTCTTTAACAAATACTTCTTCATCTTTACTGTTATAACCCACAACAATATTGCCTAGTCTATTTTTCAAATCAATCAAATTCTCACTTAGGCAAAATACAGCCATAATTTCGCTTGCAACAGTTATGTTAAATTTTTCATCTCTATATGTATTTTTACCAGTTTTAATTTTCACATTTCTTAATGCTCTATCGTTCATATCTAGACATCTGTTGAAAGTAATTTTTTGTATATCAAGCTCGTTCCCTTGAAAAATATGATTGTCTATTACCGCTGCTAATAAATTATTAGCTGAAGTTATTGCATGAAAATCTCCATTAAAGTGAAGATTAATGTCTTCCATCGGTAAAACTTGCGAATATCCGCCACCAGTTGCCCCTCCTTTTATTCCAAAGACTGGACCGAGCGATGGTTCTCTTAGTGCAAGTATAGCGTTTTTATTTAACTTGTTTAAGGCAAGGGCTAAACCTATTGACATTGTGGTTTTTCCTTCCCCTGTTGGTGTGGGATTTATTGAAGTAACTAGAATTAATTTTCCGTTTTCTTTATTTTTTAATTTTTTGAAAATCTTGTTATCAATTTTTGCTTTATATTTTCCATATTGGTGTATGTATTCCTCGTCTATGTTTAATTTTTCTACTATTTTTTGAATATTTTCTAATTTAATTTTTTTAGCTATTTCTATATCAGTTAGCATGTTTTCCTCCTTATTATTGTACTAATTATTTCCTAATAACCAATTTTTTAAATTAATCTGCTTTACGCCTTCGTGATTACCTTCAAAATCATCAAGCGTTATTAAAAATTTTTGGTATTCGTCCTTTGTTTTACGTAACGGAGTAAGTTCACGTTTTAAAACATCATTATCTAAAACAGTTGTTGATACTTGATAATATTCTTTTGTATTTAATTTTGTTGCAACAAAGTCTATTTCTAAATCATCAACTTTACCTATATTAACTCTATAACCACGCCTTAACAATTCCAAAAATACAATGTTTTCTATTTGATGCCCTACATCTAAGTTTTCTGATGAAAGAAGAACATTTCTTAACCCAGTATCTACCACATAATATTTACTATTTGTTTTTAATACAGTTTTTCCTTTAACATTATATCTATCTACTTTATAAAACAGAAAACTATCACAAAGTGCTTTAATATATTTGTCTACCGTTTTTTGTAATATTGGTCGTCCACCTTTAACTACTTCCTTTGTTACATTGCTTGTAGAAATAAAACTGCCTACATTTCCTGCAAGAAATTTTGTTATTTTTTCTAAAATTGTTATATCGCTTATTCCATTGCGTTTTGTAACATCTTTTACTAAAATAGTATTATAAATGCCGAGTAATATTTGGTCATATGCCTGTACATCAAATTCAGTTTTAGTTAAGATTGGAAATGCTCCATAATTTAGATATCTATTAAATAATTCTGATTTTTCTAAATTAGGAAATGCCGTTTTAAACTCTTTAAAAGAAAGCGGTAGCATTTTTATTTCTACATATCTGCCTGTAAGAAGTGTTGCAAGTTCTCTTGAAAGCATATCTGCATTTGAGCCTGTAATATATACATCTGTATTTTTTTTAACATAAAGACTATCAATTGCTTTTTCGAAATTTTCACACATTTGCACTTCATCTATAAAAAAATACGTTGTTTTTTCTTTCAATATTTGTGAAATTAAGAAATCATATAATGCTTTTTCATCTAGTAAATGCTCATTTTCCTTTTCTTCCAAATTAATTGCTACTATTTGATTATCTTCAACTCCAGTAGATTTTAAATATTCAATATACAAATCAAATAATGTAGATTTTCCGCATCGTCTAACACCAGTTACAACCTTTATTAAGTCAACATCCCTAAATTTTTTTAAATTTTCTAAATATTCATATCTATCAATTAAATTTAACATTTTACACCTCATGAAAGTAGTATAACAAAAAAGTTTTAAAATTGTCAAGTTTTTTGTCTTAAGGAACAAAAAGTTTTAAAAAACAAAAGTTTTTATTCCATTTCTTCTGACATGTTACCAACTGTCTCCTAAATTAATTATATGTATTTTATCATAAAACATCAAATTTTACTACTATTTTTTTTTATTTTCCCGCTGTATAGCCTGTTGAAAAGGCGATTTGCAGATTAAATCCGCCTGTTAGTGCATCTAAATCCATTACTTCACCAGCAAAAAATAATCCTTTTACAAGTTTAGATTCTAGTGTTTTTGGATTAATTTCTTTTACATCTACTCCCCCACATGTTATAATTGCGGTTTCTATTGGCATTAGAGCATTTATATTCACTTTGAAGTTTTTTAGTAATTTTATTAAAGTTTCTCTTTCCATTTTTGTTATTTGATTTACTTTTTTATCGACTGGGATATTTGATAACTCTATAATTATTGGTATTAACTTTTGAGGAAGCAATTCACTTAAACTATTTTTGAACTCTCTATTAATATTTTTTTCAAAGTCCCTACATAACCTCTTGTCTAGTACATCTTCTGTCAATGCCGGTTTTAAATCAATTGTTATATAAACCTTATTATTTTTTAGCTTAGTTTCCAAATTATCTAACCTATTTATTTTGCTACTTGCAGATAAAATAATTGGTCCTGTTACTCCAAAATGTGAAAATAGCATTTCGCCAAAGTCTGTATAGATGCATTTGTTTTCATCAAACACTTTTATTTCAACATTTTTCAATGTTAATCCTTGTAAATTTTTGCATAATTTATCGTTACTTTTTAATCCAACTAATCCGCCTTTTGGCTCTACAATTTTATGCCCTAATGATTTTGCTAAGCTATAGCCATCACCCGTGCTACCAGTTCCTGGGTAGCTTTTTCCTCCTGTGGCTATTATGCATTTATCACATGAGATTTCTGTTTTGTTGTTTCCGACCTTCGACCTCTGTAATAACGCTCACTGATGTTATTTTCTGCTCGCCGTGTGGTTTCGGGCGAACAATGTTCGCCCCTACATCTGACATTCGCTCACCGCATGGTTTCGGGCGAACAATGTTCGCCCCTACATCTGACATTCGCTCACCGTATGGTTTCGGACGAACAATGTTCGCCCCTACATTCGATATTTGCTCGCCGTATAGTCTCGGATGAACAATGTTCGCCCCTACATGCTCCGTAGATTAATTTTTTCTACAGACGTATTATACATTATTTTTACATTAGATTTTTCTAATTCCTTTTTCAATGAATTAACTAGTTCGCTGGCATTATCGCTTTTTAAAAAGAATCTATTTCCTCGTTCAAGTTTGGTTTCAATTCCTAAGTTATTAAAAAACTCTAATGTGTCTGTATTGCTGAAATTATTAAAACTGCTGTACATAAATTTACTGTTTACACATATGTTTTTTTGAAAAAAATCAAAATCACCGTTGAATGTCAGGTTACACCTGCCTTTCCCAGTTATTTTCATTTTTTTACCTAACTCATTATTTTTCTCAATTAATGTTACATTATGTCCTTGTTTGACTGATGTAAGTGCCGCAATACATCCTGCTGCTCCACCGCCTATTATAACTACATTCATTATTTTTCGTTCCCCTATTTCAATAATTGTTACTATTTTACTAGTTCTTCTTCCTTTGTTTTCTCTTTAGAATTATTCATAGTTAATTCTTTTATGTATGCATATTTTGTATCTTCATAATTTAAGTACTGATTTAATAATTCATTACAATATTTTGATAATTCACTTGCTCTTCCTTGCTGATGTTCTCCATAAATAAAAGGATTTACATATCTTTTTTTGCATTCTAATGATATGCTATAAACATCATTAACTGGAGAGTCACTTCTGCCAATATTGGTCAAGTTCATAAATACATCTAGCATCTCAACAAGTTTATTATTATTGGAATTTTTTATCAAATTTAATATTTCATTTTCTGATAATTTATACAAATCTTCAAATTTAAAAAGTTTATAATTTGTTGCCTGTTTTAAAATATCTCCTACTAAATACATATATATTTTGTCCTCATTTTTTTGCATAGAAATGCTATATTCAAGAATACCTTCAAAAAATTTTTCACAACTATTAATGTTTTTAAATGATATTTCTTGTTCCTGATTTTCATTATATCCTACAATAATATCATCGTAAAAACTTTCTATATCAGATAATTCCCAAGTTTTCCTCCATACTAAACATGTCGATAAAACGCCTTCTAATCTATCTACACATAATTTTGGTTTTTTATTTTCAACAATAGGAAAGTTCTTAATGTTTTTAAAAATATTAATATCAATGTTATCATTTTTTAATAATTGTAATGTTGGCACATCGTTATTAATAACATCATATATATTTTTTTCAGCTGATTCCTGAGTTTCTATATCTTGTAACATATAATCTACACAATGGCTAAAAGCAGGCGTTCCACAATCGTGGAACAATGCTAATAAAGTTTGATTTTCATCCTTTGTTAAATGCCAAGCTATACATGCACAGGCAATGCTGTGGTCTAATCTTGAATACCAATATTTCACGTCGAAAAATTCTAATTTGGTGTAATCACAACCACAAAAATGCCCAACGCCACTTAATCGCTTTAGGACAGGTGAATCTATATATTTAAGAATGAATTCTGGAAAATTGTTTTTACATAGTAGACTAAAATATTTATTTAATTCTTCATTATTACTGATTACAGGCGATTGCATTTTTATATTCCATCCTTTATATTAATTTAATTATTATTCTGCTCGAATCTCCACGAATCCTTGCACATATCCTCCAAAGTCTTAGTCGTCACCCAACCTAACTCTGTTCGTGCTTTTGTTGCATCTGCATAACAAACGGCAATATCCCCTGGTCTTCGACTAACTATCTTATAATTAATCTTCAAATTATTTACTTTTTCAAATGCATTAATAATATCCAAAACACTGTAGCCTACGCCAGTTCCTAAATTATATATAAAGACTCCGCTAGTGTTTTTAATTTTTTCTAATGATTTAACATGACCTAATGCCAAGTCTACAACATGGATATAATCTCTTATTCCAGTCCCATCTGGTGTATCGTAATCATTACCAAATACTGACAAACACTCTAGTTTACCTGCTGCAACTTTATTTATATATGGCATTAAATTATTTGGTATTCCATTTGGGTTTTCTCCAATCAATCCACTTTCATGTGCTCCAATTGGATTAAAATATCTTAAAAGAACTACACTCCATGTTTTATCTGATTCGTATAAATCTTTTAAAATGTATTCAATCATTTCTTTTGTTCTGCCATAAACATTAAATGCAGATACTTTCATATTTTCTGTAATTGGTAATTTTTCTGAAATTCCATACACTGTTGCTGAGGAACTAAAAATTATTTTCTTAACATTATTTTCCTTCATAACTTCTAATAAACAAATTGTTCCATTTACATTATTATCGTAATATTCCAATGGCTTTTCAGTGGACTCCCCTACCGCTTTTAATCCAGCAAAATGAATAACTTCTTCCACATTATTTTCTTTAAAAATTTTATCTATCCCTTCTTTATCTCGTATGTCTGCATTATATACTTTTACATCTTTTCCTGTTATTTTTTTTACATTTTCAATGCTTGACATTTTACTATTTGAAAAATTATCTACAATTACTATTTCTTTATCTAAATTTAATAATTCTACAGCCGTATGGCTTCCAATATATCCCGCTCCGCCTGTTAACAATACTGACATAAAATTCTGACCTCCGATTTCCGATTTCTGACCTCCAAATTAGTATATCATATAAAATAATTGTATACAAGAAAATTTTGGAGGAATAATAAAAATACGACTACTAGTTAACACTTTAGCCTAAAATTTCCGCCTCTGGAGTATAGTATAGCTTTTAAAAAGGCTCCTCCAGGTCAAGGGGTAATCCGTATGCCTCAAAGGGCTGTCGTTCACCTTTTTAAAAGCTATACTATACTCCAAAGGCTAATTTGCTGAAAGGTGTTAATTAGCAACAAAACATGGTTACTAATCAAAATTTTTCCGCAAAGTAGCTTGGGGTTGTTAGTATATATTTTTAAAAAGCGTACGACAGCCCTTTGAGGCCCACTTAAGTCTTCGGAGGCTTGGAGGAGCTTTTTAAAAATATATACTAACAACCCCAAGCGGATATTTTAGTAAAACCCATTAATTTAGTAACAAAATACGAAGGGAACGATTAAAAATTATGAAAAATTCAACAATAACCAAAATTATAACAATCATTGGACTAGCCTTATTATTCACATCAATAATAATGATTATTTGGATAAACGCCCCAATAACAAGTAGATCCAGAGTTATTTCATTATTACAAAAAACTACAACAAGCAATAATTTATATGCGAAAATGACCACTTTATCAGATAATAGTAATAATGTAACCGAAAGCGAGTTCTTTAAAAAAGATAATCTACAATTAATGAAAATTAATAGTCCAATTGTAAACGAAACAATTTGCACTAACACTAGTAACAACGAAATTATACGAATTGATAATTCAAGTTTAATTGCAGTTAAAACAAATCCAGCGAATATGGAAAAAACAGTTAATTATGAATATGTGCCAAGCTATATCATGGATACAAATACATCCTTTAAGTACATCACTCAGGAAAACTTCAACAATGTAAAATGTGTTGTTGCAGAATTTGCATATACCGATTCATCAACAGGTTCTGCCATTACACACAAATTATGGATTGATAGAAATGATGGTACTGTACAAAAAGACGAACGTACAGAAATTAATCCAGCTAATCAAACTATTAAATCAGTAACAACTTATGAAACCGAATTTGGAGTGGTAAATCAATCTGAAGTTGCAACTCCAGATTTAAGTAATTATACTTTAGCCAGATATTAAATTATTACTAATTAATGGTTTTGTGATAAACTAGCTTTCGGTGGTTAGTATACTTAAAGTACGTAGAATAGCACGAGTGGTAGGTATATCTTTTTAAAAAACTGCCCGACAGCCCTTTGAGGCATACGGATTACCCCTTGACCTGGAGGGAGTTTTTTAAAAAGATATACCTACCACGGGAGCGGAATATTGTAGGCAATTTCTTATGGAAAGTACAACATATACTAACCACCGAAAGCGGACACTTCATAGAAAAACTTTAGCCAGATATTAAATTATTATAATTTTATTATTCTTTTTTAGCCATTTATCTATTTCCGAATAATTAGGTATGTATTTTTTAACTAAATCATAAAAATCTTTGCTGTGATTTGCATGTACTATATGGCACAGTTCATGCACCATTATTGCATCAGCTACAATTTTGGGCAACATTATAAGCCTGCTACTAAAACGTATTGCCTTTGTTTTTTTAACACAACTTCCATACCTAGTTTTTGCATCCCTTACAGTAAAAGTGTTATATTTTATCCCTGTAACTTTGCTCCAATATGGCAATCTCTCTTGTACTAAAACCTTTGTATTAATTTTAAATAATTCCTTTATTCCTTTATCTATTGTATACTTTATATCTTCTTCTACGCCGTTTGGTACTACTATATTAATTTGTTTCTCATCTTCTTTTATTTTTATGCGAATTTGTTTAGTTTCACTTATTTCTCGCACTACCTCAAATTCTTCACCTTTGTAAAAAATTTTTTCTCCTGTTTGCCAATGCTTTCTGTTATCACTACTATTTTTTATACCCTTTAAATATGCATTATAAATGAAATCCTCATTTTTCTTTATAATTGGAGCTAGGTTTTTATTACTAAATCTATTCGGCTTGGTTATTATTATTTTGTTATTTTTGAAAAATATTTTTACCGATTTTGAAGTTTTATAACTCTTTATCACTATTGGTATTTGTATGTCTTTTATTATAATATATTCACCGTTCATTTATTTTTTACCTCTTGAAATTTTATTTATTTTATCATAAAACCAATGTAATTGACAATATTAACAAAAACATGTATAATAATAGCAAATGTTTTATGGTCTCTCACCAACAATTGTTGCAGTGAGAAAGTGGGCTAATTCAATAATAGGATGACTGCTATGCATAATACAATTGAAGATATTCTATGGAAACGGCTTTTATTGACAGAAAAAAGATTTATTGATTTGAATCAACAATTAACCACTTGGATGTCCAAATTTTATGAGAATCACTCATTTATACATCCAGTTCAATGTATGAAAATTATTCAAGATATTAATTTACAACATTGGTATATTAAAACTCAGTATAACGATGGATGTTACAATAATTCTGATTATGTCAAAGCAAAAGCTGAAACAGTTTTGAGAATGGGAGAGCAACTATTAACAACCCTTGACACATATATGAGTCTTATTGCCCCATATATGATGGATAACTATAATCCTAATTCTAATTAGTTGATTTTTAAAAATACTGGCTCTAAATTTTAGAGCCAGTATTTTTTATATAGAAATCAACTACAATGGTCCGCTACCGTGGTGGGTATATATTTTTAAAAAACTCCCTCCAAGCCTCCGAAGACTCCATGGGCCTCAAAGGGCTGTCGGGCAGTTTTTTAAAAATATATACCTACCACTCACGCTACTCTACATTCTATAGTAACCCAATTTATAAAATTACTCCTTTCACATTTGAAAGAATAACTTTACTTTCTGGAAATGTGGGTATTCTTGCTAAACTATAACTAAAATCTTGTTCTGGAAACTGATATTTTATATTGTTCACAAGAAAGTCTAATGTTGTTTTCATAAGCGTAGTTGTAATTCCTTCCCCTGGGCAACGATGCCCTGTTGCAGGATCACTTCCCCCTTGAGGAATAAAAGTAAACATATTTCCATCCCAGTTTTTAAAACGTTCCGGCTCAAAAGTAAATGGTTCATTCCATATTTTAGAATCATGATTAATGCCATATACATCAAGTAATACAAGAGTTTCCTTGGTAAAATCACAATTATTCCAATTAAAATCTTTTTTAACCCTAGCTCCAACAAACGGTGTAAATGGGAAAAAGCGTCTAACCTCTTGCACAAACATTTCAAAATATTCTTCATTGCTATGAATTAAAAATTGTCTATCATGTGGATTATCGTGAAGTGCCACTATCATAAATGCGATATAGGTAGAAATTGCAACAATTGGACGAATTATATTAATTAGTTCAATCGCAGCCATTTTTTCATCTAGCATATTTCCGTCTAAGTCTCTGTAAAAGGCAAATGCATGTAATGCTGTATCTTCTTGCACATTTAATTTTCCTAAACGAACATTAGAAATTATTCCCTGTATCCAATCTTCAGCACGAGTTCTGGCTTTTTTACCACTCCAGTAGCGAAGTCCAACTCCGCCAAATCCATCAATCATTGCAGCAAAATCGTTAGCTCTATCTTCGATTTCCGAATCTGCCAAAGGAACTCCTGCCCACTCACATGCAACTTGACACAGTTTGTTTTTTGCTTCATCAAAAAGTACAATTTGCTGCGAATTCTCCCAAACACTAATAGAATTCATTAATTTCTCCATCATTAATGTGGAAAGTTTTTCTTGATTAAGCTTACCCGTTAACGACATAAATAAATGTTTTCGATGAAGATGGGCTTCTCCATCCATGCCTTGTATTGCGTTTTCTCCAAAGAGAGTTTTTTGTACACGTTTTGGTGCGGTATTTTTCCTTTCAAAATTATTTGAATCATAAAAGATTTTTGCCGCCTCTTCACCAGTCATACAAATAACTTCTTCTCCTAAAAGATGAGTCTTAAATATATCTGTTTTAAGTTCATCACACCTATTTTTTATAAACATATATCCTTCTTGCTTAAGTGCTAATGTGCTATCTATGGTTTTCTCATGAGGAATTTTTTCATTTTCCGTATTAGACATAAATCATTTCTCCTTTTTTACATAGTATTTGTAAAATTGGAAAATTTATACAGGGTTATTGTTGAGTATATAAACCGTAGTTGTCGTCTGTCGCAAAATTAGAGCACAATTGTACTAAATTAGTAATAAGTTCATCTTTTGATGTGCCATAACTATATTGCCTGTTTAAATCGAATACATCTTGAAAATATCCAGGTTCAACCTTATTTCCGTTTAGGTCAAGAAGCTCATAATTAATATTTTGTGCTTCTGTGTATGTTGATGGTTTAGTCATATTTACTGGCAAATTTTCGGTCTCAAAAGTATCTTGAATTGTATTGTATTCTACTTCCGTTCCTTGCACATTGCCACAGATACAAAGATTAATTTCTGGCAATGGTAAAATAATATCATATCCATCTATTATTTTCTGAAAATTGCTATCTATAACAAAACATTTATTATTTTCATCTTCAACAATATATCTATCTTCTGAGATACGACCTATTGCTTTATATTTTTGAAAAGTATTGTTTCTATAATTTATTATAGATTCACAATTTTGATTATAATCCTGTAATAATATCAAGCTATCTGTAACATCTAAAATTCTATAATTTCCTTCTATTGTATGTTTTGTTCCATCCTGTGAAAACCAACCTTGCTCTCCAATACTTGTACTAAAAAACGGTATTCCTCCATTTGAAAACAAAGAAGTACCTAATACTTCACAATCTAAAGTAATTGTATCATTTGGATTATTTTTATTCACTAATTCGTATTTTTCTGTTGAACCATCATCTGACAGATTTACTACAATATCATATGTATCTGTATAATGATACTTTATAGGATAAACAGAAGTATCTTTATTATATGATTCAAGAGAATTTATTGTATTCATTTCTCGCGACCTAATTTGCATTAATATAAAAAAATATGAATTGGAATTTGAAGGCGAATCCTGAGAAAAAACATAATTTAAATAAGAGAAAGTATCCGTAGAACCGCCTGACTGTATATAATTTAAATGGTTTATATCTGAAGAAATTCCTAAAAGCATATTTGATGCTAAATAATTACCATTAAAAAAAGATTTAAACACAGCAAGTTTTGTTTCATCTTTTGTAATAATTTCTGTCATTCCATTTTCAATAATTAATGCTATACTGTACTTTTTCCCATTATTATCAATTTCATTAAAAGGAGTAGCATAGTCATATTTAAAATCAATTACAACTTTGCCATTTTGATTAACATAACCATATTTTCCATTTCTTTTTACATTAATATAAACATCATTATTGGTATCTTGCAATGTACTCCAAATATTATCATTTGGAATGATTTCGTCTTCATTATATTTATGTTTATATATTACTTTTCCTATCAGCGGATAAATTGAAAAAGCTATAATTAATACAAAACTCAAAGCAATAATGATTATAGAAGTTATGCCAATATATTTTTTTGTTATATTCTCATTTTTTCTTTTAATACCTTGAATGAGTGCTAATATTCCTAATACGATGAACAGTCCACAAAATATGTTAGTCTCGAAAATTTCAAAGCCGTAATCAGAACCGTATAATATCACATACTAGTAATATTGTTGATATGAGGAGCAACAATGCGCAGTTAATTCCAAATTTTCTCTTAATACCTTGAATAATAGCTAATATCACTGATACAATGAACATTCCCAAAAATATGTAACTGCAGAAATTTTCAAATTTGTAATTATAACCATATATATTATAATACATATTAAATATTATCAATATTATTGATATAAAGAGCAATGCGTAGTTAATTCCAAATAACTTGATTTTTCTATTCCTTATAATCATATATAGATTAACAATCCCTGTCAAAGCAATAATTAACGCTAACCCAATCAACAGCCAATATGCAGTCTTTGCTTCATAAAGATTTTGCAAACTAAACTCTCCTATAATTGAATTTTGGCGAATGCTTCCGATATATAGGATTTTCGGTAAATAACTTTACCAATATCATTGTTATTCCAACCATAATATTCGCACATGCTACAATTTTATTTTCCGTTTGTTTCTTCACTTTTTTATCCCCCATTGTTACGATTTATATGTTATATTCATATAATAATTAATTAACTCAAAATATTTGACAAATTTAAAAAATATATGTATAATAAGTGTAGTAAATGGAAAACCACAAACGTGGTTGCCGTTATGTATGTTAAAAACAACATATCGCCGACAAAGACAGATGTGTTGTTTTTTATTGGTTAATTGCTCTTACCTATTATGTATGTTAATACGATAATTAAGGCAACAGCTACAATAGAGACTACCACAAGGGCAGAAAAAGTTAAGACTAATAATTGTATTAATAATTCTTCTATCATAAGCCTCACCTCCTTATTGGAGGCAACCACATCTGCTTATTCCCATTTTCTACATTCATATAATATATGAAATTGTCAAATAAGTCAATAGAATTTTTAAAAAAACTTCATTTCTGGTTAACAGTTTTCAGCAAAGTAGCCTCCTTAAGTATAGTATAGCTTTTAAAAAGGTGAACGACAGCCCTTTGAGGCCCACTTAAGTCTTCGGAGGCTTGGAGGAGCCTTTTTAAAAGCTATACTATACTTAAGGAGGCGGAAGTTTTAGGCTAAAGTGTTAAACAGTAACCAACCGTAACAAGAGATATCCTAAACTTCTTGACTTTTGCAAAAATAAATTATATAATTGCCTAAAATTTAATTGTGGGGGACATTTCTTGGAGGTTATTTATGTTCAAAAATCCCTTTACAATTTTACTAGTTGCCATCGTAGTGTTATTGATTCTTATTTCATGTTTATTTATCCCTATTTTGGCTAATTCCAATTCTAATGCTAATATTAATTTTATTATTTCATCCCAACCCGCTTCTCCGCCTAAAATTGAAACCATAACCCTTACAAGTAATTTTGAATGGCCTGCTCCTGGGTATAAAACAATCACTTGCGGATTTGGTTACAGAGTAGCTCCTGCCACTGGAGCTTCAACTTATCATGGAGGAATCGATATTGCAGCTCCTACTGGTGCAAAGCTAATTGCAACCTTTTCTGGCAAAGTAATTTTTACTGGCTTTGCTGGTGCAAATGGTTACGAAATTCTTATTGAAAATGGTGACTTTACCGCCACATATGGACACGTTTCTCCTAACTACATAGTTAAGAAAAATCAATATGTCGCAAAAGGTGAAGTTATTCGGCAAAGTAGGTCCTTTTAACATATATACCGTGCCTAATAACCCATTCAAAGATTCATTTGGAAATCCAACAAATGGAGCAACAACTGGACCACACCTGCATTTTGCCATAAAAAAGAAAGGGCAAGCTATTAACCCTTTAAATTATTTATAACTGTCATTCTGAGATTTTCTACAATGCCTAACTCTCGAAGAATCTAACAATTGTAAAAGATTCTTCGTAAGATAGACTCTGTAGTAACGCTCAGAATGACATCAAATTATAGCATATCATCCTCTTCACAATGGCAATCACCCGTACATCCTGAACAACCGCAATCACTATCATCTTCATCCCAATCTAACTCAATTATATTTTTACATTCTGGGCATTCCATTTCGCCATTATCGTGTAAATTTTCTATTTCTATAAAACAATCATTTGCACAATATGGACAAACTATTCTTAAATCCGATATTTGATCATCCATATAAAAATCTTTCTCAATTTTATCTATACTATTTCCTAACTTTTCAATTTTTTCTTCAAAATATGCTTGTTTATCACATATTGCTCCCATTCTAGCCTCGTATAATTCTCTTAATAAATAAACTTCATTAAAGAAAGACATAAATAAAGTAACCATTTCTGATTTTATATATTCTAAATCTTCCTTATTTTTAATTCTTTCATCTAAGTTTTTTATTATATTCTTATATTGATCTTCTAAATTCATAAACTCTCCTTTAAACTCTTTCCATGTAATAACCAGTACGTGTGTCTATTCTAATAATATTACCTATTTCTATGAATAGTGGTACACTTATTGTCATCCCAGTTTCTACTGTTGCTGGCTTTGTTGCACTAGATGAAGTGTTGCCAGCGAATCCTGGCTCTGTATATGTAACTTCTAATTCAACAAATAAAGGTGGTTCCACTGTAAATATCTTTCCTTTGTATGATAATGTTGAAACATTCATGTTTTCTTTTATGTATTTTAATGTGTCACCTAATTGTTCTTTCGTTAATGCAATTTGTTCATATGTTTCTATATTCATAAAATGATACATTTCTCCGTCATTATATAGATATTGCATTTCTTCTTTTACTATTTCTGCTCCTGCAAATTTTTCTGATGGATTTAAGGTTTTTTCTATAACTGCTCCTGTCATTATATTTTTAATTTTTATCCTTACAAAAGCTGGTCCTTTACCTGGTTTAACATGTTGAAATTCTACTACTCTAAAAACATTATTATCCATTTCAAATGTTATTCCATTTCTTAAATCTCCTGCTAAATAATATGCTGCCATTAATATTTTCCCTCCTAAACTAATAACATTTATTTTACTATATTTTCATTCATTTTGCAATAGGCTTTATATCACAATATAATTTTTCTCTGATTTTGTTAGTTCTATACAGTTATTTTTCTTAACCCAAACCGTATCTTCTATTCTTACTCCAAAGCTTCCTGCCATATATGCACCTGGTTCAATAGCCAATACCATATTTTCTTTTATTGTATGCATATTTTTTGTACCTATAAATGGCATCTCATGGCATTCCAAGCCAATACCGTGACCACACGCATGCAATACGTTGTACCTTTTTAATGAAAAATTGTTTTCTACCATTAATGCTATATCTTTTATTAATTTACCTTCACATAATTCATTAAGCACAAATTTTTGATTCTCTAATACCATATCATAGACTGCTTTAATGTTATTTGGTATATTATCTACAAAAATCGTTCTAGTCATATCTGAGCAATATCCATTATATTTACATCCCATATCAATTAATATAACGTCTCCACTTTGTATTGCTCTACTTGTTGTCATTGCATGTGGTTTTGAAGAATTTGGTCCGAGATGCTACAATTGGCTTAAATGCAACGTCTTCTGCTCCATTTTTTCTAAAAAATGATTCTATTTCAAATCCTATATCTTTTTCTTTTTTACCTTTTTTTATAAATGTTAACAAATGTTCAAAACATTTGTCAGTAATTTCACACGCTTTTCTTATATTTTCAATTTCTTCTTCATCTTTTATTGCTCTTATTTTTTCTATAACATTTTCAGTTTCAACTAAATTATTACATTTATAAGTATATTGTATATTTTGATATTGAGCATATGTTAAATGGTTTTCTTCTATTCCTACATTTTCACAAAACATAAAGAAATTTTCATAATCATCAGGAATATAGTCTCTTACATTGGCAATTATTACTTCATCACTTATTGTAATTGTATTGTTTGCATCTTCAATATATCTACTATCTGTTAAAAATATATTTTCTTTTTTTGTTAAAAGTAACATACCTTCTGCATGTAAATTAGTTAAATACAAAATATTATTGGGGTTTGAAATTATCATACCATCAATGTTTTTTAATTTTAATTTCTCTCTTAAATATTGAATTTTTTGATTCATACAAATAGCTCCTCTTCTTTTTTATTCTGTACTCTGTAAGTTGCTGAGGTGTGGTATATCTTTTTTAAAAACCATCCGACAGCCCTTTGAGGCGTGGGAATACCCGTGAGCTTGGAGGGTGGTTTTTAAAAAAGATATACCACACCTCAGCAACTGGTCTTATGAATACATCCCCAACGTAAATATTTTTAAAAGCGTATCTATTACCATATTATTTGGTACAAATATCACTATAACTGTGGAAACAACTATGAATGGTCCAAAAGGAATATACGAGTCCTTTATTTTCTTTATCTTCCTATATATAATAATTACTATACTGACAACTGCAGCTATTAAAAATGCTAATGCTATAATCACTATAGTATTTATAAGCCCAAAGAATAGTCCCAATGCTCCCATCAATTTAACATCGCCCATTCCCATTGCTTCCTTGCCTGCAATTAATGCTCCTACAACATTTAGTAGTAAGAAAACGCCTCCACCAACTAACATTCCGAAAACTGGATCTAATGCTTGACTGAAGTTTGATACACTTGATATGCCTTGTACAAAACATACTACTAAGCCTACTTCAAATAATGTTAAATTTAATCTGTTTGGTATTATGGTTAGTTTTATATCTATAACAAATACTAAAATCAACATTGGTATAAGTGCTAAATATTTTATAAGCATAAGATTTGAAATAAAATTAGGATTTATTCCAAATATACATAATAGACTTAAATACAATATTGCATTTATAATTCCTAAGTAATAGTATGATGACTTAAAACCAGCCTTATATTCTAAAAATATTTTTTTTGAAAATATTTTTTTATTTTGTGGTAATCTTTCAGCACACCATCCTAAAAATAAACCTATCCCAAAACCAACTACCGCAAAAATGATGTACCATAATATATATATATCGTTTATGTACATGTTTTTTCTCCTTTATTTATTTCAATATGCCTTTCATCATTTTTTCTTCTTTATTATATAACATATTGAATACAATTGTAAATAAAATATTTATACTATGATTTATATTTTTTTAAATATCTGTCTATTATTTTTTGTTCTAATCCTCTTTTTATCCTTGTTGCCCACATTTCATTTTTGCCAACTGGTTTAACAAGTATCGAGTACATTCCGCATTCTATTTGCTCCAATTATATCGGTAAAAATTTGGTCTCCAACTACTGCAATATTTTTTGTTTCTAATTGTAATAATTTTTTTGCTTTCTTAAATCCTGATTTTAATGGTTTTCTTGCAAAATTTATATATCCCAAGTTTAGTTCTTTTGCTGCTTTTGCTACTTTATCAACCTTATTTGTGTTTGAAAGTATACATATTTTTATATTAGACTTCTTTAAATTTTCACACCATTCTTTTACTCCATTTGCCAGGTTCCTATCAAAGTCTATTATAGTGTTGTCTAGGTCTAGGATTAGACCCTTTATGTTGTTTTTGTTTAACATTTCCAGGGTTATTTCTGTTATTGAATTTAAGTATAGGTTTGGATATAACATGATTTTTCCTCTTTTCCAGCAAAATTGCACAAGACTGCCTCTAAGCCAATTTCCAAGTCTATATTCCCCACCTTACTTCTTTCATCTAACTCTATTAGATGGTTAAGAAATATTCTTAATTGTTTTTCTGAAAAGTATTTTGCTTGGGTTTTATATTTATTTATTAAAAACATTTGGTTTGGTTTTAATTCTAACACATTTGCCACATTAATTCCACTATTTTGTGCTAATTTGACTAAATATATTTTTTTGAAATTTCTATATAACATTATTAAAATCATTTGTATAGGCTCTTTTAAATATAGCAAATCATGCAATGTTTCTAATGATTTATTTATGTTTTTATTACCTAAGTAATTAATTAAATCAAAAACTACGCTGTCTATTGCTGGTGTTGCAAGTGTTTCAACATCTTTTGTAGTTATTGTTCCACCATCGCCTACATATTCAATTAATTTTCGTATTTCGTTTATTAAAACTTGCATTGATGTTCCAGAAACTTCTATTAATTTATTTAATGTTTTTTCATCTATGTTTACTTTATATAACGCAGTTATTTTCTTTAGCCTTTTTATTATTGAAATCGGTTTTAGTTTTTCAAAGTTGCATATAGCTCCATGTTTTTCTACTGTTTCCAGTAGTTTTATTTTGTCTGCATTTTCATCTATTATTAGTAAAATTACCGTATCTTTTATTTGGTTTATGTTTGTTTCTATATAATTTTGTAGGTCTTCTTGCAAAAATGAAATATTTGTTTTTTTAGTTTTTGCTTCTTTTTTTAATATACCTGTTTTTTTTAAAATTATTAATTTTTTTTCATAGCCAAATGATGGCGTTTCAAGTTCGCTTATTACGTTTGATACGCTGTTTTCATCTAAAACAACGTAGTTAATTCCATCTATTATTTGACCAAATATTTTTTTTATTTTGTTAACACAGTTTTCAAGCAGATATTGTTCTTCTCCGTAAAATGCATATATTGGTCTTAGTGTTTTTGTTTCCAGCTCTTGTTCTAGTTTTTCTAATTGCATGATAGGCTCCTTCTATAGTTGATTCTTAATATAATCAAACCTTTTCTTATGACTTATAATTTTTCTGCGAATTTACAAGAATGTGCATGACAAATTGCTGCGGCGATGCTGTCTGTTGTGTCGTCAAGCTTTGGCAGGTTATCTATATTCAATATAGTCTTAATCATTCTTTGTACTTGGGTTTTGTCCGCTCTTCCATAGCCTACAACCGCCTGTTTTATTTGTAGTGGGGTGTATTCAAACGTGGCAATATTCCTTTTGCAACCAACAATTAACACAACTCCTCTTGCCTCTGCTACTTGAATTGCAGTTTTTGTATTTTGATTGAAAAATAGTTCTTCCACTGAAATTGCATCAGGCTTATATTCTTCAATAATCATATTTAAGTCGTCGAAAATTTTTGTAAGCCTTAATGGGAATGATACTCCAGCTTTTGTGGTAATTGCACCACTTGTGATTAATGAAAATTTATTTCCTATGTAATCAACTATACTATATCCTGTTATGGCAAAACCTGGGTCAATACCTAGTATTCGCATGCGTTTTAAGCTCCTTATTCTACATCATATATATTTTTAGCATATTTTAATAAAAAATTTGACAAATCAAAAAAAATTTAGAAATCCCCATGCTACTTTATTTCAAAGTCTTTTTCTTCCCTATTGCAAATTTTTTGTAGTTCTTGAATAACAACTAATGCTTCTCTTGCAAAATATTTATTTCTAGGATTTTCAGTTCTATTATTTAATATTAAACTAGAGGCATTATTTATATCTACTAAAAAAGTAATGAAATTACCACTCTTTTCAGATTCAGTTAAAGAAATCTTTTCGCTGTTAATACTATAATTATTCAGTTCTATTAAATAATAATATGTAGTACTTACTCTATCTACATTGCAATTACTCTTTCTATCAGGATAATTTTTTATTAATTGTTTAACTACTATACTTGGTTTTTTATTTTCTAAAAATATTTCTATTCCTAACTCTTGTTTTATCTCTCTTTTTAAAGCATCTTCCTTAAGTTCTCCATCTTCAATTCCACCGCCAGGGAATAAATAAACTCCATTATAATTTGCTAATATTATCTTATTTTTAGAGCTAATCAAAACAGCCCTAATCTTTGTTTGTTTTTTAATAATTTTATCTTCTACCAAATTATCATCATTATAAATAATTTCTTTCACTTAGTTTTTTACTCCTTTACCACTACCCTCAGCAATTCTGCCACACTCCAAGCTTGTGCCAACGCACCTCTTTGTGTATACGGTGCTTTTGAATCAAATACTTCTGGCACTTGCCCGATACATCCATTTTTTAATGTTTCTGTGTAAAATGTTTTTACCAAATCTTCCACAAATTTTGTGTGTTGCTCTTTCAACTCTTTTTTGGTTTTTACATCCTTTTCATACTTAATAACATTTTTAAATGCATCGTTATACATTCCTAACAACCATACCCATGTAGGTCCTTGATGGTATGACATGTCTCTTCTAAAGCTGTCTCCCTCATATGTTTCTACATAATCCTTTTCACCTTTGGCTAAGGTTTTTAAGCCACATGGTTTTAATAATTTTTGTGTAACTGTATCAAATATGGTTTTTATTAGGTCAATGTTCGAATCGTCCAAATAGGCGATGGAATCATGGGTATTTGGGCGAACGCAGTTCGCCCCTACAGCTAATATTGGGTGTGTTAGTGCTAATGCAAATATTTGATTAGGTCGTATCTTGCTGTCGCCCAACACATCGTATAGGCATTTTTTCTTCTTATTATAAAACTTTTCTACAAATGATGTTTTTGTTTTCTTTGAAATTTCAACAAGCTTAGCCTTTTCTTCATCTCCGAATTTAATTGATAAATCTTCCATAATTTTCAGTGCATTATACCAAAGTGCATTAATTTCAACAGCTTTGCCATTTCTAGGTGTTACAACGTAGTTCCCAATTTTTGCATCCATCCATGTATTTTGTGTAAACTCTGTTCCACTTACTAAAAGCCCGTCTTCATCTAAATAAATATTGTTGTCGTCAAAAGTTATTCCGTTGGTGTAATTTTCTATTATTATTTTTAATGAAGGATATATTTTTTCTTTGATAAATTTGTAATCTTCGGTATATTTTAGGTATTTACTTACTTGTTCAAAAAGTAGCAATCCACTATCTACGCTATTATATAAAGGTCTATTATCGAAGCCTGAATATCCATTTGGAACTAGTCCATACTTTATATCTTTTACACTCATTCGTAGAATTTCTTTTGCCAAATTAAACCTTTTTGTAATTAAAAACAATCCTTCAAACGAAATTAAAGTATCTCTTCCCCAATCCAAAAACCACGGATAGCCTGCAATTACTGTGTGTAATCTACAGTTTGGTCGATACACTATAAAATCGTCAGTTGCCTTAATTAATGTTTCTACTAACTCACCCTTTAAGTCTTTTGAAATGTTAATTTTACTATTTTTTAAAACCTTGTTTTTCCTTGAATTTTGCTCTACAAAAACTTTCTTTACATCTAATTCATCAATATTTTCATTTAATGAACAAATAAAGCTTATTTCTTTTGTCTCCCCTTTCGGTATAACTACTTCACACACCCCAGATACCACATGATTTTCCTTTGGATAGAAACCTCTTTTTTCTTCTTCAATATAGTACATATTTTTGAAAACATCGTTATAATGCTGAGTGTATTCACCTTCTGAAAACTTCATGTATACTGGTGTTTCTATAAAATCATTAATAACAACTTTTATCTTTTTACCTTTAATTTCTTGTTTTAACATGAAGTCTTCGTTTAGCGACATTAAATGAAAATCTCTGAAGTTTAAAACTGGTGCCAATGTTAGTTTTACATCTGTTTTTTCCTTATTTTGAATCTTATATACTACACACACCGTATTTTCTAAGTATTTTATACTAACTCTTTTTTCTATTTTTACTTTTTCTACTTGGTACGTAAAAATAGGGAAGTTTTCTTTTTCAAATGCCACCTGATATTTGTATCCATCTGAAACATAATCTTCACACATATTTGTATATAAGTTATGTTTTTCATCCCCTATAATTATGCTTTCATCCAATTTTGAAAGTATTAAAAACCTTCTTGCTGGCGGAACCAACGGTGCAACTAGCAGTCCATGATATTTTCTAGTGTTTAATCCAATTATCGTCGAACTACTAAACCCTCCAATTCCATTTGTTACCAACCATTCTTTTTTTATTGCTTCAGTTAATTCTAGATTTTCATTTGTAAATTTCATTATTTTTCTCTCCCTCGTTTATTTTCTTCTTCTAATACTTTTTTTACCCTTTCTAATGCTTCATAATTTTTTAAATTCTTTAATCTGGTTTTTTCACTATTTTTTATAGATTCCATCCTTTCTTGATACTTTTTAGTAAATTTGCTTGTCTTTTTTAATCTTTCTGCTTTATTTCTTCGCTTTTTTATTTCATTATTTTTAATTTTTTTATTACTTTTTATTTCTTTTTCACGTTCTTTTACTGGTTTTTGTTTTGAATTTAACAATAGGTATTGCTCTTCATTATGCTTATCTTTATACCTTAAATCATTACAAATTAATTCTATTATTGTTGAAGCAGTAAGTTCTGGGTCATGTCTAATAACTTCACCTTTTACAAAACCTAAATCTTTTTTTATAACGGTAGCTCCTCTTTCATTTATAGATTTTACATTATATGCCACTAAGTCTGAACCCTTTAAATTATACATTTTTATAAATTCTGGCGTTATTTCTCCTGTATCACAAATGCAAAAATCTATTACTCCCTTACCAATGTGTTCATATATTGCATCTATATGGTCTGAAACGCTGTAATCATCTGTCTGCCCAGGTTGTGTCATTATGTTTGAAACGTAAATCTTCATAGCTTTGCTTTCTTTAATACTTTTCGCAACTCCTCTAATTAAAAGGTTAGGTATTATATTTGTATATAAAGAACCAGGACCAATTATTATTGCATCTGCTTCTTCTATACTTTCTAGTACGCCTGGAGATGGTCTTGCATTAGTTGGTTTTACATACACTTTATGTATTGGCGAAATTTTTTTCCAAGCCATTTCAGCAATATTTTCCCTATTTTGGATAGTTGTTCCATCCCTTAGTTCTGCTTCAATATTAACTTTATCTAATGTTACAGGCAGTATTTTTCCCGTTATTTTAAGTATGTTATCAGTTGATTCTATACTACTTGCCAAATCTCCATATATAGCCTGCATCACACCTAGATACAATTCACCAAAATAAACTCCGTTTTTTTTCTCATTACCTAAATCATAACTTAATAGCTTTTCCATTAAAATTTCATCATTAGACAATCCTATAATTGCCTCCTTTATATCTGGGAACTTTAGCATTTCTATTTGTTCTCTATAGTATTGCGGATCTCTAGTTACTTCTGTGGCATTTATTATCGCAGTAATATTATTGGTATATTGCTTTAAACCTTTTAGTATGCTACTCAAGCCTGTTCCGCCACCGATTACTACTACTTTAGGTCCTTTGTCATATATATCTTTATTAAAAATTAATTTTTGTACATCTGCTAATTCTTCTTCAATTTCTGCTTCTATTAAAATTTCTAATGTCCTTTTTTGCATGTATATTAAACCTAGAATTACCATTGTAAATCCAATTACAAATGAAACAGCAGTTTTTACAACTTCTTGAACCCCCATTTGTTTATCAACTACTATTAGTGATATTCCATAACATAATAATACTATGCCTAATAAGATTACTATCATCCATCTTTTTAACTTTGTGCTGGATTTGAACCATGTTAAAAATCCTTTCACGTTTTTTACCTCCTACTCAATACTACATCCGCTCTCAGAGGTCAGTATATGCTTTTTGAAAAAAGCTCCTCCAAGCCTCTGGAGAATCCATGGGCCTCAAAGGGCTGTCGTTCGCTTTTTTCAAAAAGCATATACTGACCTCTGAGAGCTACTTTATTACAATTTCATTAAACTGAAAATTTAGTCCTCCCCTAAAACTATTATTTCTAGTTCTAAGTTTTTGTCAAATTTTTTCTTTACTTTTTCTTTTACATATTCACTTAAGCTCAATACGTCCTTAGCAGTTGCATTTCCTGTATTTATAATAAAACCCGCATGTAAATCAGATACCATTGCTCCGCCAATTTTATGTCCTTTCAAGCCACACTCATCAATTATCTTTGCAGTTATAAAATCATTACCTCTTTTAAATGTGCTTCCAGCACTTGGAAATTGAAGAGGCTGTTTTTCTTTTCTTAGTTTCATAAGTTCATCCATTTTAGCTTGTATTTCTTGCTTTTTGCCAACTTCAAGTTCAATTGTTGAAAATAAAATTATATCCTTATTATCTGAAAATATACTATGTCTATATTTAAATTCATGTTCTGCATTGTTAAATGTTTTTATTTCTAATTTTTCATTAATATATGTACTTGAAGCTAAAACATCTTTTATTTCTCCACCATATGCCCCTGCATTCATTTTAACCGCTCCGCCAATTGTTCCTGGGATTCCATATGCAAATTCTAATCCTGTTAGACTATTATCAGCTGCAATTGCTGCTACTTTAGAAAATAACACTCCAGCTCCCACAGTTATGTGAGTGCCTTGTACTTCTACATCATCAATTGCTATTTTCAGTACAACTCCTCTAATGCCTCCATCTCTTACTAATACATTTGTACCATTGCCAATAATAGTTAATTTTATTTTTTTTTCTTTACTAAAGTTTATTGCTTCTTTAACATCTTCAACTGTTTTTGCAACCATGTAAAAATCTGCAGGTCCGCCTATTTTAAAACTAGTATGTTTACTCATTAGTTCATCTTGTAAAATTTCCAATTAACTTTCCTCCTGCTACACAAAATTACCTGTTCTATTATATTTTTTAAATTTTTATTTATGAGTTTTAATGATAAATCTACTTTAATTTACAATATAATATTCTTCTAAAGTATATATTAAAAAGTAAAAAAAAGCAACATTTTAATGGATTTTTTTAAAACAAATTCTTTAACTTAAACGCATCTCTTTCGGCTATGTGTTGCAGTAAAAATTTGGCTTTTTCTGTTTCAACTGCTGCATTTTCACTATAATCTATTTTTACAGAAGATTTAATATTGGTAAATGCTATTTCAATTTGGTCAATTTCACTGTGCATTACAAATATTTCCCACTTTTTTTTGCTTTTTTCCCATTCACTTTCTACATCATTAATCAAATTATTTATATCTTTATTATATTTTATATCTTTTGAATTAGTTGTTATTTTATCGCTCAATGTACTTAGTTTTTCAACTAAGCTATCACTACTTTTTGTTATATAACTTTGTAGTACAAAATTGCATACTAATATTGCTAATATTATAAAACAAACGATAAGAATTTCTTTTAGCATGATTTATTCCTTTCCTTGTAAAAACTCAACTGCAATAGTCCGCTTGCGGTGGGTAGTATATGATTTTAAAAAAGCTCCTCCAAGCCTCCGAAGACTCCATGGGCCTCAATGGGCTGTCGCACGCTTTTTTAAAATCATATACTACCCACCGCAAGCTACTCTACATATTTCATTTTCCTTTTCCTTGGCAAAAAATTTGACCACTACCATCATATGTTACAAGTAGTGCATCTTCTGGTTTTATATTGAATTTTCCTACTTCATTTTCTAACCAAAGATAATCTTTTCCTATCAAACGTAAATTTTCGTATAACACTCTTCCATCAATTACCAAATCATATGATAATCCTTCATATTGTGGTGTTATGTTAAAATCTTTTGGAATTGCATTTCTTTTATCTGGCTTTTCTACTACAGTCATTTGTCCGCTCGTTTCTAGTATTGCATACTCTACATCTCCAATATTTACAATATCTTTTTCCCTTAACCTTTCCTGCAATTCGTTTATGGTGAATCTCTCTTTTTTTAATGCACTCTCATCTATCTTTCCTCTGTGTATTAATATTCGTGGTTTTCCACAAATTAATCCTCTCATTTTTATGCTTTTGAAATTTGCAATTGAAATAATAAGATGCATTACTAATAATGCTAATATTGGAATTATTCCGTTTGTTATTGGAATTCCCGTATCTGTCATTGGGATTGAAGCTACTTCTGCAATCATAATCGCTACAATTAATTCAAAAGGTTGAAGTTGTCCTATTTCTCGTTTTCCCATAATCCTCATTACAATTAAAACAACCAAATATAATATTATTACTCTTACAAATGTACTTAGCATAAGTCTCCTTAAAAATATTTATATATAAATATTTTTCCAAATAAATTGAAAAATATGCTTGATACTGATTTTGAATAAAAATTTTTTTTATGTGAATAATATACACTATAAAATATTGTTAACAATATTTTTTAAGAGGAGGTTTTTCAAATGGCAAATAATCAAACAAATACTAGAACCACTGGCAATACAGCTTGGCAAATAATAGGAAGACTTATCGTAGCAGCCATTGTTCTTGGAATTACAGCTTTTTTTACACCTGGTTTTCATATTAATAATATATGGTCATTAGCTTTAGCGGCTGTAGTTTTATCTGTTATGGATTACTTAATAGTAAAATTTACTGGCTTAGAAGCAAGTCCTTTTGGTAAAGGATTCGTAGGCTTTGTTTTGTCGGTTGTAATTCTATATGTTACTCAATTTTTTGTAGCAGGATACACCATATCATGGCTAGCTGCTATAATAGGTGCTCTAGTATATGGAATAGTTGCTTATTTAATACCAGGCGACCAAAATACAATGTAAATTTTTTTACAAAATAAAGTAGAACAAAAAATACACAGTGCTGGAGCACCGTGTATTTTTTATTGGTAATATACCAAATGAAAAATTTCTTAAAATACTTATTCTGGAAATATTGTTGAATATTTCCTTCTACATTTCAATCATACACTATTTTTTTCTGTGTCAAGCATTTTTTTAAATATTTGTATCATAAATTATTCCCCTATTTTGTAAATATATGTAACATTTTGGTTACAATTCTATTACATTTTGACGCAACTTATTGACAACAAACTTTAATATAATGTAAACTAAAAGTAATTATTAACAAAGGAGAAAAGTTTCATGGAAAGTAAAAAGGTTTTAACTGCAAAGATTTTAATTGCAATAATAGTAGTATTAGTGATTTTAGTTTTGGGGCTTGGTGCATATATCATGTTTCTTACAAAGAATAACACTAAGAATCAATCTGCAGAATTAAGCAATAATGCTTCTCAAAACTCAAATACAGTAAGTACAATAGGAAATTCAAATACGACAGATACAAATGCGACAAACATAACAGGAGATGCAAATGCAACAGACCCATATTCAAATTATCCTAATTTTGCTTGGACGAGAACAACAAGTATAAATTATCCTGCAACTGACCCATCTTTTAATCCATCCTTTTTATCCGCATGGATTGATAATTCTGGCATAATAAACGTATCCTTTCCCGCAGATGATTCTTTCCCAAAAAAGGATATAACAATAGATTCTTTCCCAGAAAAAGCTAAGTACATAAAATATATGACAGTTGGTCAAGCCGCTCAAACTGGAGATTTCTTCGTTTTGACAGAAAGTAATAATTTATATATTATTTCTGAAATTTATGGTTACACTGGTTATTATGATAATGTCACTCCTGATATTCAGAAAATCGCATCAAATATAATTGATATATATATTTATAATAATATTCAGTTTTATGAAAATTCAGAGCCTAGCCTTTATAATGAAACGTATGTGTCACGGAACACTTACTGGAATTTATGCATTAACTGGAGATGGAAAATTACTTAGTATAAATGAAAGTTATGATTCAAGCAAAGATAAAACTAATTATGTATTAGGATTATCATATGAAGACTGCACTTCTATTAAAGGTGTTACACATATAGATAGCTTTGTTGCTTTGCAAATAACAAAAGATGATTATTTAAGGGATGGAAGCGACATACAAGCAAATTATATATTAGACAGTAACAATAATAAAATTACTGTGAAATACTTGTTTGAAGCATACTCGCAAGACACATATTACTATTATATTGTTACATTAGATAATAAAATATATTACATTTTAGAAAACGATATTGATAATGATAATTATAATTCAGCCAAATTATTAAATAACAAAACCGTTAATGGTATAAGTTATGATGATAATAATTCCGTTATTACTGTAACTTACACTGATAACACAATAGATAAATTTAATTGTGGTGATGCTACAAATAAATATGGATTCTAATGTAACGTAAATATGATTAAAATAATTAATGAGGTGTAATTTGTATGTCTGAATTAGAAAAAATTAGTGAAAAAATTAAACCAGTTGCGAAAAAATATAACCTTACTTATGTATGGATATTTGGTTCTTATGTGAGAAAAAACCAAAAACCAAATAGTGATATAGATATTCTTGTAAAAACAGAGGATGTGGCAGAAGGTTTTAAAATAGTAGAAGTTAAGTTTGCTTTAGAAAAAGTTTTAGAAAAAGAAGTAGATATTATTACCACAGGAAGTATAAAAGGCTCTTTACTTGAAGGAGAAGACCTTGAAGAGGTGCTTATATATAGTTCAAATAACAAACGATAACTATTTAAGAGATCGTAACACGATATACAAGCAGATTATATGGTAGACAATAACAATACTACCGTTACAATAGCATATAATGATGGTACATCTAAACAATTTGATTCTGGTGCAGATTATAGTTTGAAATATTCAAAGTATGGATTTTAAATATGCAGTTTTTCATATTTTATTTATATAATCACTTCCGCCATAAAATATATGTACAACATATACGATTTTTTTCTCTTCGTCAATCGTATATAATATAACATAATTGTCAACAACTAATCTCCTATACCTTCGTTTCGTACCTTCGTACTTTTTTATTTCTACATATATTTTTGGCGAATATTTTAAATTAATAATTTTTTGTTCTGTTTTTATTAATAATTTTTTTGCTGAATCTTCCGCACATAGATTTTTACTAATATAGTTATATATTTTGTCTAACTCCTTATCGTATTCTTCTGTAAATTCTATTTCATATGTTGATTCATCAGTTTCCATACCTCACCCTCAACTCCATAAAATACTTGTCGGCTGGTATGGTTCTACCTTTTTCTATATCTTCTTCTGATTTTTGCAAATGTTTTATAATTTCTAATTCGTTTAATTTTTCAAAATATTCTTCCATATCAATAATTACAACTCGACTTTTATTATCTCTTTTTACTATTATTGGCTCATCTATATTATCATATTTATTTAAGGTAGATTCAATTTCCCTCACTGTAATTTCCCTTTGCATAAAAAGTCACCTTCCTCATATAATATTTATTGCCTTAAGCAATCTCATTTATCTTTATATCTCTAACATGAGATATCTTTTCCCATGCCATTCTAGGCTTTATTAAACATTTTATATTTATAAATAACCATGAACCAAGAAATAACGGATAAAGTACTAATCCTTTAAGCATCGGCCTAATTGGTTTTTTATCAAGTGCCATTATTATTACACCAACTATTATTGGGAATATAAACGTTGCCATTAAATACCTGGCATAGTTCATGTATAAGCCGTAAGCATCCATTCCACCCATTAAGTATATTGCAAAATTCACTGCAGCTAATACTAACGTTATCATCATCATTGGAATACCAAATATATATAAAAATCCATCAAAACTCATCAATGTTTTATTTTTTGCGATTCCTGTTACCAAACCTTTTGTATAATGCTTAACACATTGTATATGTCCTGTTGTCCATCTTTCTCTTTGTTTCCATGATTGAATAAACTTTATTGGCTGCTCATCATATACTTTTGCTTCCAATGCCCAACCCACTTTTCTACCTTTAATTATATTTTGTAGAGAAAATTCAATATCCTCTGTTAATGTCCTTGTGTTCCATCCCATTTCTTTTAACACGCTCATTTTTACCATAAATCCAGTCCCATTTATCAGTGGTGATAATCCTAAGTTATATCTTGCCAAATGGTAAAATCTATTCATTGTCCAATAGAATATTGCATATCCGGCTGAAACCCATGTATCTGTTGGATTTTTAATATCTCTATATCCTTGAACTATTTCTTCACCTTGGCAAAGTTTTTTATTCATATTATTGAAAAACTCTGGCGTTACTATATTATCTGCATCGAACACGCAAAATGCATCATAATCAAGATTTTCTTCTACCTTTGCATTTAAAAACCATTGAAGTGCATAGCCTTTAGTTTTTTTGCTTTCATCAAATCTTTCGCAAACTTTCGCTCCAGCTTTTCTTGCAACTTCTGCTGTATTATCTGTACAATTATCTGCAATCACATATATATCCAGTAATTCTTTAGGATAATTTTGCTGCTTTAAGCTTTCTATCAAACTTTCTATTACGGCAGATTCATTATGTGCAGGAATTACGGCCATAAATTTATGTTCTTTATTTACTAGCAATGGTTTATCCTTTAACTTAATTAATGATGTTGCGCTAATTATTATTTGATATAACCAGTATATGGTTATAACCCATACTAATGCATCTTGTAAGATATACAAATATTCCATTTCTTTCCCCCTATTCTATCCTCATCAAACTAATTTTTCCTTCGTTGTCCACATCTAATACTTTTACTTTAATGTTATCGCCAACGTGCAAAACGTCTTCTACCCTTTGTACTCTTTCTTTTGAAATTTTAGAAATGTGTACAAGTCCTTCTTTTCCTGCACCTAAATCAACAAATGCTCCAAATGTTCTTATACTATCCACGATTCCGTCGTAGATTTCACCTGCTTTAATTTCTCTGGTTACTAGTTCTACCATCTTGCGTGCTAGTTCAGCTTTTTCTTCGTCAAATGAATAAATTATTACTCTGCCGTCTTCTTCTATGTCGATTTTTACTCCAGTTTCATCTATAATCTTATTTATCATTTTTCCACCTGGACCAATTACATCCTTAATTTTATCTACATCAATCCTTAACTTAACTATCTTAGGTGCGTACTTAGATATTTCTTTTCTTGGCTCAGATATTACTTTTAGCATAACTTCATCTAAAATATATTCTCTTGCTTTTTTTGTTTTTTCAAATGCTTCTTCAATTATATTATATGTTAATCCGTCAATTTTGATGTCTACTTGTATTGCGGTTATTCCATCTTTTGTTCCAGCAACTTTAAAATCCATGTCTCCAAAAAAATCTTCTAGCCCTTGTATGTCCGTAAACATTACATAGTTATCTGGATTGCTTTCGTCAGTCACCAATCCTGTTGAAATTCCTGCTACTGGCTTCTTTATTGGAACACCTGCATCCATTAATGCTAATGTGCTTCCACAAACGCTTCCTTGTGAAGTTGACCCATTTGAACTTAGCACTTCTGAAACAACCCTTATTGTATAAGGAAATTCTTCTTCACTTGGAATCATTGGTTCCAATGCTCTTTCAGCTAATGCTCCATGTCCTATTTCTCTTCTGCCTGGCCCACGAGATGGTCTAGCCTCTCCTACACTATATGGCGGAAAGAAATAATGGTGCAAGTACTTTTTACTTGTTTGGCTATCCACTCCATCAAGCATTTGCTCTTCACTAGACATTCCTAATGTTACTACTGATAATACTTGAGTTTGTCCTCTTGAAAATAATGCACTTCCATGAGTCCTGTTTAATATTCCAACTTCAGCTGATAATGACCTTATTTCGTCTATTGCTCTGCCATCCACTCTTTTTTGTTCTTTTAATATCATTTCCCTTACACATGTTTTTTCTAACTTATATAAAGCATCTTTAATGGCTTGCTTGTTTTCATCTACATACTCTTGTCCATTTTTTTCTAAATAAGCTGCAACTACTTCCTCTGTTAGCTTTTCTACTGCATTATCTCTTTCAGTTTTATCAGCATTTTGCACGCTTGTTTTCATTTTTGCTTTATATTCTTTTGAAATTTCTTCATATAATTCTTCATTTACTTCATAATGAGTATATTCAAATTTAGGTTTCCCTATTTCTTTAACTATGTCTGAAATAAATTCACATATTTTAGAAATTTCTTTATGTCCTGCTTTTATAGCCTCAAGCATTTTTTCATCTGGCAACTCGTCGCTACCCGCTTCTATCATAGCAATTTTGTCTTTTGTTCCTGCTACTAATAGATTTAAAATGCTTTTTTCTCTTTGTTCTAAATTCGGATTTATTATTATTTGTCCATCTACGTATCCCACTTGAACAGCTGCAGTTGGCCCATTAAATGGTATGTCCGATATGCTTAATGCTATAGATGTTCCAATCATTGCACATATTTCTGGTGAATTATCTTGTTCTACAGATAAAACTAGTGCATTAACACATACATCATTTCTAAAATCTTTTGGAAACAATGGGCGAATCGGTCTATCTATAGCTCTTGCTGTTAAAATAGCTTTTTCTGATGGTTTTCCTTCTTTTCTAAAAAAACTGCCTGGAATCTTCCCTACAGAATATAATCTTTCTTCATAATCTACTGATAATGGGAAAAAGTCTATGCCTTCTCTTGGCTCTTTTGAAGCTGTTACATTTACCAACACAGCTGTATCCCCATACTTTACCAATGTACTGCCATTAGAAAACTGAGCCATTTTACCTGTCTCTATAATAAGTTTTCTTCCTGCTAATTCCATTTCAAAATTTTTTATCATATATCCCCTTTTACTTTCTTAAATTTAATTTTTCGATAATTGCTTTGTATCTATCTAAATCTTTTTCTGACAAATAATTGAGCAAGCTTCTTCTTTGACCAACCATCTTTAAAAGCCCTCTTCTTGAGTGGTTATCTTTAGTATGAACTTTTAAATGTTCTGTTAATTCAGTTATTCTTTGTGTTAAAAGCGCTATTTGTACTTCTGGCGAACCAGTATCGTTTGCATCTCTTTTATGTTCGTTGATGATTCCTTGTTTTTTCTCTTTGTCCATATTATTACACCTCCATATTTTTTTATTCCTTAAACCTAGTTTTAGCGGTGTTTAACTCACAAACCAAGTAAAAGGTATTACTTTTTATATTTTACTATAAAAATTCAAAAAACACAAGCGTTTTTGAAAAAATTTACAGTGTATTATTTTTTTTTTTGCAAATGCTATATTTAGAAAAGATTAGTTGAATTAATTTTTTCTTTAAATAGATAATAAATAAACATTTTCCTAGGAGGTGAAATATAATGACAAACAGTAATTTAGTTCCTGAAGCTAGAGCAGCTTTAGACAAATTCAAATATGAGGTTGCTTCTGAAGTTGGGGTATCTTTAAAAGATGGATACAATGGTAACATTTCTGCTAGAGATGCTGGTAGAATAGGTGGAAACATGGTTAGAAAAATGATACACCAAGCTCAAAATCAAATGGTTGGTAAGTAATTTAGCTTATATAATTATGTAGGGGCGAACTGCGTTCGCCTCTTTTTTTGCAAAAAACTATTTACATAATTAAAATTGTGTGATAAAATGAGGCAAAACGTTTTAGATTTTAATTTATCCTTAACTAAGGAGAATAACTATGGGTATATTAACAGTATGGGCAAAATGGTTTTATGGAATTACTGACGATGATGCACGTATCGATACCAAAGAGCTTATAACTGCAAAAAGATATGTGCCGTCATTAACTCCGCTTGAAGTTGAATTGATTGTTCGCCGAACCTTAGAAAACGCTGGCGTAAAGGCACATTCATCTCACCACCTGTTGGAACATTCAGTTGATGAAAAAGCCTGTAACATGTCCAGTAAAGAACTGGAGGAAGCAGTTGATAATATTTGTGCAAGCCATGGGTTTCCACGGAAACCATAAAAAAAGTAAATAGGTAGTCTCTAAATGTTATGAGACTGCCTATTTACTTTTCCCCATTCACATTATATAATATACAAAAACACAAAAGAGGTATTTATGAAAGAACGAATCGGTTTAAATAGCTTCACACTAAAAATAATAGCATGCATTAGCATGTTCATCGACCATTTAAGATATTCAATCCCAGGTACTCCTATGTTCATGTCTTACATAGGAAGACTTGCCTTTCCTATATTTGCATTTCAAATTTCAGAAGGATACACCCATACAAAAAATATAAAAAAATACTTTATTAGATTAGGCATATTTGCATTGGTAGCTCAAATACCATATTCATTATATTTTAAAACAACTAATCTAAACGTGTTTTTTACTTTATTTACTGGACTTTTGTGTATTTTTATTTATGACAAATTAAAAGGGAAATGGAAAATAACTTCTGTTATCATAATCATAATTCTTGCATATTGTGCTGAAATTTTTAATTTTGATTATGGCTTTTATGGTGTTGTAATTATAGTTTTATTTTATGTTTTTAAAGAGAAAAAAGTTCTTGCAAGTATTTTATTTGTATTTGCAACATTCATTTTTGCAATTGATAAATATAGTTTTGGCGGTGTTGTATCAACACTAACATTATCGTTATTTGTCTTTACTTCTTTAGGTATAGTGCCATATCTTTTATATAACGGAAAACAAGGATATAAAACGAAGTATTTTCTATACTTTTTCTATCCTTGTCATTTACTTTTATTATATTTTTTATCCAATTTTATACATTAAAAATTAATGTTTTACCCCAAATATCCGCTTGTGGTAGTTAGTATATGGTTTTTAAAAAGCTACTCCAAGCCTTCGAAGATTCCATGGGCCTCAAAGGGCTGTCGTTCGCTTTTTAAAAACCATATACTAACTACCACAAGCTGCTTTGCTCAAACCGTTAATAATAAAATTCTATTATTAAAAGCTAAACTTTTTGTTGAACCAATTTTCTAGTTCATCAATTGTAACTCTAACTTGTTCCATTGTGTCTCTATCTCGAATGGTTACTGAGTTGTCATTTTCCGTTTCAAAATCAACTGTTATACAATATGGTGTTCCTATTTCATCTTGCCTTCTATATCTTTTTCCAATACTTCCAGCTTCGTCATAATCACATGCGAAAATTTTAGATAAATTTTTATATATTTCCTCTGCTTTTTCATTTAGTTTTTTTGATAATGGCAATATGGCTATTTTATATGGTGCAAGTGCTGGATGTATGTGTAATACTATTCTTGTATCCCCTTCTTCGCTATTTGCAATTTTTTCCTCCTCGTATGCTTGACACAAAACTGCTAATACTAATCTATCTGCACCAACTGTTGATTCAATAATATACGGAATAAATCTTTCGTTTGTTTCGTTGTTAAAGTATTCCATGGCTTTACCTGAATATTCCTGATGCCTCTTTAAGTCAAAATTCGTTCTATTATGTGTGCCATTTAGTTCCCCCCAACCAAATGGAAATTTAAATTCAATATCACACGCTTCTTTTGCATAATGAGCCAATTTATCATGATTGTGAAATCTTAGGTTTTCTTCTTTTAATCCTAAATCAATAAAGTATTGTTTTGCATATTCTTTGAATTCAGCATAAATTGCTGAATCTGTTCCTTCTTTACAGAATATTTGAAATTCCATTTGCTCGAATTCAATTGTTCTAAAAGTGAAGTTTCCTGGTGTAATTTCGTTTCTGAATGCTTTACCAACTTGACCTATGCTAAATGGTAATTTAGATCTGGTTGTTCTTTGAACATTTAGAAAATTAACATATTCACCTTGTGCGTTTTCTGGTCTTAAATATACAACTGATTTTTCATCATCTACAGAACCTCTATATGTTTCAAACATCAGATTAAACTTTCTCACATCTGTAAAATCACTTTTCCCGCAAACTGGGCATTTAACATTATGTTCTTTTAAATATTGCTCAATTTCTTCATTTGATAGCGTATCTCCGTTTATTTCCCCATTTGTTAAGTCTGTAATAAAATTATCTGCTCTAAATCTAGTTTTACAGTTTTTGCAATCAAATTTTGGATCACTAAATGAGCCAACGTGTCCACTTGCTTCCCATACTCTTGGGTGCATTAGGATTGCAGCATCTATCTCATAACTATTTTTTCTTTCTTGTATGAATCTTTTTCTCCATGTATCTTTTATATTATTTTTCAGTCTTGCACCTAGTGGACCGTAATCCCATGTATTTGCAAGTCCCCCATAAATATCACTTCCTTGATAAATAAAACCTCTGCTTTTGCAATAATTTACTATCTCCTGCATATCTTCAATCATTTCCAATTCCTCCTATATATTATTAAAACTATACTATAATATCCTATCTGATTTGTCAATGGTTATAACGAAACTTTAATACAACTACATAAAAATATAATTGTTCAAAAACATGTGAGTAAAATTTTGCAAATTTCTATTGACAAAGGCTACTACAACATAGTATAATTCATAATGTTAATGCAGATATGGCGGAACTGGTAGACGCACAGGACTTAAAATCCTGCGGGACCTAAATCCCGTATCGGTTCGATTCCGATTATCTGCACCAAAGTAGTACCATGCGATTTATAGGATGTCGCTTGGTACTTTTATTTTGTAAAAAAATATTTTATCCAAAAATGTCTAACACTTTTTTGTATTTGTCTAACACTTTGTCTAACAAAAAACAGCTTACGAACCAATATGGTTTTGTGGGCTGTTTAATTATTTAATATCAATTATTTATTATGTTTATTATAATATTCAGTAGCTTTTTGGTTTATCTCTTCTCCTGTCATATCTTCTAATAAATTTTCCTGCCATTTTGTATAATCAAATGGTTCCCTTAATAACATTGTTATAAACCTCTCCATTTCTACTTTTCCTAAACCTTTTATTAATAAATTTATACCTTCTTTTTTTAACACTGTATCAGTCATTTTTTAATCCTCCTTTTCTTTTATAAAGTCTATTGGATTTAATGAATTTTCATATTCTAACATATGCGACCATATTAAACCATATTTATTTTTTATAATTTGTTCTTGTATATACAATTTTGCTTGTGTTTCAATATGTATTTTCACTATAATTCCTTTTTTGTACTGAAAATTTCTAAATTTACAAGAAATATCACTGAAACATTTTATTTTTTTATTTGTAGTTGTCTAACACTTAAAGCATAGTAAAATTTCCATACATAATTACCAAAGAAATTTTACTATAATCTCTAATATTTATTATTATTGTGGAGCAAGAACTATGCGAAATCCATTGCTGTAACTGTTTCCGATTATTATAGTCGAACGCAAATAGACCCGCAATGTCAGAATTATTACAATTACCTCCGACGTATGAAAATTGGCTCAGTTGCATATGGAAATAAAGAACTCTCTTCAAACCACCCTCCATCTACAAGTCCACTGATAAATGATGTTTCATATAGTGCATCTCCATATTTACTTGATGCTGCTGCATAATTATTGGCTTGTGAATCTGTGTTTCCTACAGTATATACATCTTTATATTTCGTTGCTGCATTTATTAAACTTAAACAATGAGAATTTAAACTAGAATCTCCATTATTTACATATGCTGCCACGTACTCCCATACTCCACCAGACATATCATATACTCCTGTGATGTTTCCTGTTGTACTTGCTAATACACCTTGTGTTGTATTGTATGGATATGAGTTACTTCCTGTTGTATCTATAAATTCTGAAGCAAAATCTCCTGCATATCCTGTTTTTGGTGTACCTCCTACATAATAATTATTTATTGTTACTTCTGTTCCATTTCTTCCATATTGGCTTTGTGTTAAATATGCAACTGCTCCCCATTCTGTATTTTTCATCATATGACTATCCATTCCAGCTAGACTATTATTTGTACTAAACGTTCTACATGTATTAAACACATCATTTACAGTTATATTTATCCATGGCACTACATTTGATATTATTTTTACATTTCCACTTCCATCATTGCTTGATGCATATTTTCCTACCCATATTCCTGATAATTCTCCAAACCCTCCATTACCGCTATTTGTAAATGCAGGATGTATCTTATATCCATTATCTGCTGTCGTTTGAGTTACTGGTATAAATTTTACATCTATTGTTCCTGCTGCTCCTGCTGGTAGAAAAGTTCCTGTACCGCTCGTACCAACATATCCATGTAATCCGTCCGTTATTTTATATTCATACCTTGGTATCCATACTAAATAACTTCCATTGCTTGTTTTTGCATTTGCCCATTTACTAGTTCCACCATTATCAGTTGTTCCTGGTTGTACCATGTAATTATACCAGTCATTTTGTGTAGTTGGTGCTATTTCATTATTATAACTATCCCATCCCACAGCTGTCATTCCCGCAACTAATTTTGGAGCATCTACTGTTCCATTCCAGCTTCCATCTGTATTTCCAATATTACCATTTGTAGTATCACTCAACTGTGTAGATTGACTTTTTTTATTAGATATGTATACAATTCCAAATACTAATATAAGTATTATAACCATAATTAGTAATATGGTTATTAATGTTATGCCATCATTTTTTCTTAAAAAGTTCATAAAATATCCCCCGATTTTTCTAAAATATTTTATCCAAAATAGATGTATTCTACCACAAAAAACCATATTATGGCAACTAATAGAATTTCTTTATATTTTCAATATCTAATATTTCCTTTGTGAATTGTGCTATGTTTGAAAGCCCTGCTATACTCTTATTATTAAAATCCATTGCAAAGTCTATATCCTTCCATTCATATATTCCTTCTTCATTTTCTGAAACCTCGACTTCATCAACAGTATCATATAATACACTCATTTCTTTCTCTTGCTCAGAATTCACAGATTCCGGGTAGATACAAGTAATTAACAACTTAGGCGATGAGATTTTTATTCCAGTCTCCTCGAAGCACTCTCTAATAGTAGCATCTTTTACAGTTTCTCCATTTTCTATTTTCCCTCCCACACCATTATATAAATCCGCAAAAGGTTTTTTAGTTCTTTTCATTAATAACATTTTCTTATAATCTTTAGTTAGTAATAATAGTAATACATATCTTTTCATTATACACCTCTCCTTATTTCTTCTATTTTATTTTGTTTTACGAAATCTAATATACTTTTCATTTCCTTATCAGTTTTATTTACAATTTCTATCAAGTATCAAGTCCCAAAGTCACTTATGGAACTAGCACCACACGAAAACTGTAGATGCTGTAAGCATTGCCGATTGTAGCTGCTCGAACAGAATACACCAGCATATGCCCCGGTGACGCAATAGCCACCACGCACGAAGAACGGATTACCCGAACTAACGAAATAAGAGTAGTCGGAAAACCATCCAAAAGAACTGCTTACCCAAACCTCGTGTATTCCATCTCCTATATGTGACACATCTACAGCAACACCACCTATATTTGTGAAATTCGCTAAAGTTGTTGCATAGTATGTGCTTGTACTATTGCTGTATGCTGTTGCATATTTTGTACTACTTCCATTAGTACTTGCAAATGAACTTCCATTAGGTGTAAAATATCCTTCAGAACATGCGTTATTAAATGCCGCTACATATTCATATGCTCCTCCAGACATATCATATACTCCTGTCGGATTTCCTGTTGTGCTTTGTGCTGTATTCGTTGTTGCATATGCTGTTCCAGCTCCTCCTCCTGTTATAATTGATGAATTATCATTTATTGTTATTTCTGTTCCATTTCTTCCATATTGACTTTGTGCTAAATATGCCACTGCTCCCCATTCACTATTCTTTATTAAATGGCTACCTTTTGTTGTATCATAATTAAGCGAATTTGTATAACAATTTCCTATAGTTATAAATACCCAAGAAGACACTCCTGGTTTGCTTACTGCTTTTATTGTGCTTGATGTTACTACATCTCCTGGTGCAGATGAGCTTCCATTTGTTTCTCCACTCATTTCAAATTTTGCTACCCAAAAACCTGATATTTCACTATCCCAACCACCTTGATTTACATTATTTGTAAAAGCTGGATGGATTATATACCCATCGTTGTCTCTTGTTATTCCACTTGAATCTGTTGTATACCCGCTCGAACCAGACTTTGTGTTTATATCTATAAATATTACATCTATTTTACCAGCCTTTGTAATGTCAGTATTAACTCCTTGCACCACTCCTGTATAATCTATTTTATATTTATATCTTGGTATCCATACCCAATAGCTTCCATCATCTGTTTTTGCATTTGCCCATTGTTGATTTGCATAATCATACCACTCGCTTTGTGTATGTGGTGTTATTTCATTACCTGCACCATCCCATGCTACTGGCGTCATTCCCGTCGCAAGCTTTGGTGTATTTGCTGTTCCATTGCTTTCACCATCTATGTTATCAAACCAACCTATTGCATTGTTTATTTGATTATTTTCAGTATTAACTGAATTATTATAGTCCTCTGTTGCTTGTTTTGCTTTGTCAAACAACCCACTGTTTATGCTACCTATTGCCACAGTTGCTAAAATCAACATTACAATTACAGTTATAATTAACGCTATCAAAGTTATACCTTTGTTTTTTCTTATGTTCATAATAAAACCCTCCGTTTTAATTTAAAAAGATTATATACTACCGTTATATTTTTTGCAACTGATATTTTTTTAATATTCTACCCCAATTCAACTAAAAAAGCCATTAACGAAATCTGGAGTTAAATATATTATTGAAACATATACTTTGGAGAATATTAAAAAATTGGTGTAAAATACCTTTTCAGATATTTTGCACCAACTTTTGATATTGAACCAATTATTTTTTGCTAATTATTATTTTTCATCACTATCGTTTTTTTCTTTATCGCTACTAGTCTTATTATTATTGTTCTTTTCTTTAGTAATGTTTTCTCTATTTTCGTTATTCTTATTATTTCTCCTTTTATTTACAAACACAAGATCAACTACTAAAACAATTATCACTAATACCAATAATCCAATTACAACATATAATGCCGTATAATTAGTTGATTGTTCATCTGATGTATTCGTTGCAGTACCTGATTGTTGTGTTAATATTGCCGGATTTGTTGACTGTGCAATGGCCACTGTAACTGATTGATCTGCTGTATAAATATCACTTACACCGTCAGATGCATCAACATCTCCAATTGTTATTACTGTATTTCCTACAGTAGCTGTGTTTTTAACATGAAAATTAATTGTTAATAAATCATGAGCTGTAGACATAAATGCATTATTATCCACAACAAATGCTCCATTTTCTGGGTTAAATGTTGGGGTATCCCAACCATTTGATGTTGTTAAATCATCAACTGATAAAGTATCAAACACTGATTTGTCGTAATTTATTTTCGCATAAATTGCGTTTATTCCTGTTTGCTTTGGTGTAAAGTCCTTAAGGCTAACTGTTACTTGAACATCTTCTCCTTGTTCAACTGTTGCAGATGCTGCAGATACAGCTACATTAAAAGCCGTTGTAGCAAAAATTGGTGTAACACTTATTAATAATACTAATATTGTTACAATTAAAATACCTATTGTTTTTCTCATTTTCTTTTTCTCCTCTTTTTTTATTTAAATAGATTGGTAAATGCGACATACAAACTTCTTTTCAAAATTCTTTATCCAGGTTTCTCTTTTATTATAATTTCTGAACTTTTTGAATTGTTTTTTCTTGTCATTTTTACCTCCCTATTAATTATTTTTATTATTGCATATTATTCTATTTTTGTCAAATAAAAATTAGAATTATTTTGTATAAATTTTTCCTTTTTTTATTACCTTCAATCTAGAAAAATCTTCTCTCTCGCGTTCTTCTATGGCTCCTTGTATTTTAAGCTCTAATTTTTTTGTTCTCGGAATCACAATATTTTTTAAAGCATTTGATCTTTTTTGTGTTTTCAAAATAGCTTGTGACAATTTATAAATTGTATTATCTATTTGAGCAAGTTCTATAATTATTTTTTTTAGATAAATAAATGCTAATACCGCTTTATCTACCGAAAATGTAGTATCGTAAAAACTATAGTCTACAACTTTATTTGGCGGGCTATATTTAACAACTGGAATCTCTACTCCCATTAGCGTTTTAAATAAAATGCTAATTCCATCATCTTCTATAGAACTATCTGCAATTCTCATAATATTTTCTATTCCAAGGTCAATATTTGCATCTTGTAGCATTGCGTATGCCTCCGAAAATGCTGTATCTATCTTTTCTTTTAATTGACGAGCCTGTTCTACATATTTCAACATTTCAGAAACTAAAATATTCTTTTTTCTATCTAATAACTCATGTCCTTTTTGTGAAAGTTTTAATGTGTTTCTTGCTTTCATTAAATTTGAATAGGTTGGTAAATAAGACATGTCCATTAATCAGTCCCTCCCAATCTATCTAGTTCTTCCTTTGGAAGTGTATTCAATATTTCTAATGCTAAATCTAAAGTTTCGTTTATCCCTCTTTTTCTATCTTTTCCTTGAGACACAAATTCTTCTTCAAATTTCCTGCCAAATTGAACATATTGTTTGTCTAAATCGGATAAATCTTCTTCTCCAATTACAGAAGCAAGAGAACGTGCCTCTTGTACTTTTGAATATGATGAAAATAATTGGCTTGCTATATTTGCATGGTCTTCTCTTGTAAAACCCTTACCTATCCCATCTTTTGCAAGTCTCGAAAGTGACGGAAGGATTCCAATTGGCGGGTAAATTGATTTTGCATGCAACTCTCTGTCTAATACAATTTGCCCTTCTGTAATATACCCCGTTAAATCTGGAATTGGATGGCTTATATCATCATTTGGCATGGTAAGAATTGGAATTTGCGTAATAGAGCCTTCTTTATCTTTTATCATACCTGCTCTTTCATATATACTTGCTAAGTCACTGTATAAATAACCTGGATAACCCTTTCTGCTTGGTATTTCATCTTTTAATGATGATATTTCTCTTAAGCTTTCAGCATATGAAGTCATATCAGATAAAATAACAAGTACATGATAACCCAAATCAAACGCCAAGTATTCGGCTGCAGTTAGAGCTACCCTTGGAGTTAAAACCCTTTCTACAATAGGGTCTACAGATAAATTTTGAAACATAACAACTCTATCTAACACACCATTATTTTCAAAGCTCTGCCTAAAAAATGCTGCGGTTTCATATTCTATTCCCATTATGCCAAATACTATAGCAAATTTTTCGCTATTTTTTATGTTTGCTTGTCTAATAATTTGCTCCGCAAGTTCATCATGTGGAAGTCCGTTTGCTGAAAATATAGGCAACTTTTGTCCTCTAATCAAAGTAATTAAGCCATCAATCGTTGATATCCCAGTTTCAATATAATCTCTTGGATATTTTCTTGCAACTGGATTAATAGGTCTTCCATTTATATCTCTTTTTACATCGCCATTAATTTTCCCAAGTTCATCAATTGGTCTCCCCACTCCATCAAATATTCTACCTAAAATTTCTGGAGATAATTCAATTTTCAATGCTTCTCCTAAAAATCTAGTTTTAGTATTGTAAGAAGAAATTCCACTTGTTCCCTCAAACACTTGCACCAAGCAAATTTCCTCATCTATATAAATAACATTGCCTAATCTTTTCTCACCGTTTGAAAGTTCTATTTCTGCAAGCTCATCAAAAGAAACAGTAGAAGCTGCTTTCACTGCAACGATTGGACCATTAATTTTTGATAGACCTGTGTATTTAAGTATCATAAGACCTCCAAGTTTTAATTTATTATTTCCAAAAATATTAAAATTTATCTATTCGACATTTTCATAATACCATGTAATACATTTTTTTACAATAAGATAATAAAATAATATTAAAAAATAGTGATTAGCCCTAAATTAAATCACTATTTTAAAACTACATATCTATTATAATCTAATTGACGTTTATTTATTTTTCTTAACCTTGTCTGGTATTATAGAATCTAATGTATCGTAGTTTCCATTTGTATTGTCTTTTACTTTTATTGCTTTATATTCATTCGAAGTTAATGTTTCTGTATCTGAATTTAATATGCTCGAATCAGAACTTAAGGAACTCTTATCAATTTCCTTAGTTCCATATTGTGCAAACCCAATATCATACATATCAAAATCTTTATTATAACTTAAATACATTAAATAAGTGTTGTTTTTTTCAAGTTGAATATCTCCATCCATTATTTGGGAAATATATTTACTATTTTTCTCTTCTTTGCTTAATTTATTAATTCCACTTCTTTCTATTAATGACTCTGGTATTGACTTTTCATATTCATTTACAGTTATTATACCTCCTAATCTTATAAATGGAATTTGCTTTTCTTTTATATCTCCCTTCAAAACCTTATCAATTTTTATTTGCCCAACAGTTTGAATCATCGTATATTCTTTGGTTACTGGATCATAATTAGTTGACCCATCTATTGATTTTATTGTTCCTATAATAATAAAATCTGATTCATCAGCAATCACCTCATTATTAGCTATATCTTTAGCATAACTAGCATCTCCTACATAATTTTGAAATATTTGGCTAGCATCAATATTTTCTGGTATTGGTATAACCTGTACTGTTAGATTATTTCCAACATCATTTATTGCAATTTTTGTCATTACGGTTTTATTTCTTAATATGCAAATAGCAATTATAATTCCTGTTATCAAAATCAAAGAAATAATTAATAATATTCTTTTCATAAAATTTCATCTCCTTAATATTTATTGGTTATGGCTGTTCGGTCTATGTCTTTGGGTATAGTCACCGCACCTTTTTCATTTATTGAGTAATACATTATGGTATTAGATACATGACTTATATTTTTATCATCTTTTAGTCCAAATGCATGCCCAAGTTCGTGTGATATTACCCCCTGTCTTTCTGCATCAGTTATACACCCTTTATCTGCTGGAAAAATACCATTATTTATCCAAACTACTGAATAAGCCCAATTTCCATCTGTACTTTTATTAATTGAACTATCAGATGTATTACAACTGTATGTAACGGCTATATAGTCACCACTATGTGCTCCAAAACCACTAGGATTTACATCCATAAGAAGCACGTCGCAGGTAGAAGCAGATGATGTTTTAGTTAGCATTATAGTTGGATTCCAGTTAGCTGCTCCAGTATTAATAAAATTTGTATATCCAGAAGCAGTACTATCTATATAGTAAGTCCTATTATTTATTCCATTAGAATTTCTATATGGATAAGCCGGAGTACCTGTAAGCTCAGTAAATTTCCAAAGTTGATTGGCATTACCACTACTAAATGTTTGTATAATAACATTTCCTGTGGATGTTGAAGTATTTCCTGCACCTGAACCATTTGCTGTACCAACAGAAGTTAATGCCAAACTTGTATTGTATCTAAGGCGTATACTATAATATCCACTTCCTTCAGATTGAATTTTAAACAACTGACAGTCATAATCAACTGAATTATTACTTGTTGCCCATATGTCTACGTTACATCCAGACTTAATTGCTCCAGTAGATACTCCACCTGTTCTAAGTACATCCACTACTCTGTTGGAACCCTTAGCACTACACATAGCAAATATCTTATAAGAATCTACAGAAGCTGAGCCTATAGTACCAATATAAACTAATCTAAATTTTTGTTCTTGACTTCCATCGTTTGTCCATTGGATAACATTAGTTCCATTAGCATCAGTACCTAAATTTACATTTAAGTTTTTCCCACTTGCTTTGTTTACAATATTATACAACATG
>Ga0123354_10000195_pt1 | contig 51875 bp, 45 predicted proteins | sample TergutLab28metaG_2_FD_97872 | JGI IMG/M metagenome (GOLD analysis project Ga0123354, IMG submission 97872) | Labiotermes labralis P4 segment gut microbial communities from Petit-Saut dam, French Guiana - Lab288 P4 | ecosystem: Host-associated > Arthropoda: Insects > Digestive system > Gut ... | reverse complement strand
TTGCCCATCGCCCGCCGCAGCATGTCGGCCCCGCCCAGGGTGTAGCCGCCAATGATCTGCGAGATTTGCATCACCTGTTCCTGATACACGATGATGCCGTAGGTCGGCTCCAGGCACGCCTTGAGATCGGGATGAAAGTAGTCAATGGTCTGCCGGCCTTTCTTGCGCAGGATGAAATCATCGACCATCCCGGAACCTAGTGGCCCCGGACGGTAAAGCGCGAGTACAGCGATGATGTCCTCGAAACGATCGGGGGCGAGCTTTTTCAGGAGTTTTTTCATGCCCTCCGATTCAACTTGGAAAATCGCCGTGGTATTGGCGTCTTTCAGAACCTGGTAAGCGCCGGGGTCGTTGAAATCCAGGCTCTCCAGATCGGGGCGGCTGCCTTCGAGACGCTCCACATAAGTGAGCGCAAGCTCGATGATGGTGAGGTTGCGTAGCCCAAGGAAGTCGAATTTCACGAGACCCACGGCTTCCACGTCATCCTTGTCGAACTGCGACACCGGCACGGCATCCACGCCATCGGCGATGTAGAGCGGGCAAAAATCGGCAAGCCTGCCCGGCGCAATCAATACGCCTCCCGCGTGCATACCAACGTTGCGCGTCAACCCTTCCAACGGTTCGGCCAGGCTCCATAGTTTTTGAATAGCCTCGCCATCACTGCTGTCCCGCATCATTTCGGTGATTTGCGGCTCCATCTCCAGCGCACGGGAAAGGGGAACCGGCTTGGGGCCTTCGTGCGGAATCAGCTTGGAGAGGCGGTCACACAGGCCGTAGGGCAAATCAAGAACGCGCCCAACATCGCGCACCACAGCCCTGGAAGCCATCGTACCGAAGGTGGCGATCTGGCTCACCGCTTCCTTGCCATAGCGCGTCCGCACGTATTCGATGACACGGTGGCGGTTGTCCTGGCAAAAGTCGATGTCGAAGTCGGGCATCGACACCCGTTCCGGATTCAGGAAACGCTCAAAGAGCAGCGCGTAGGCGAGCGGGTCGAGATCGGTGATACGCAGACTATAAGCGACGAGCGACCCCGCCCCCGAACCCCGCCCCGGCCCGACTGGCACGCCATTGTTCTTGGCCCACTGGATGAAGTCGGCCACAATCAGGAAGTAGCCGGAAAATCCCATCTGGATGATGGTGTCTATTTCAAACTGAAGGCGTTCTTCGTAGCAAGGGCGCTGGCGCGCACGTTCATCAGAATCCGGATAAAGCTGTGCAAGGCGCGTTTCCAGCCCCTGGCGCGCTTCCCATGCAAGCAAGCCATCCAGGCTCATGCCTTCTGGCGTCGGGAAGAGCGGCAGGAAGCTCTTGCCCAACTGCACGGTGAGCGAGCAGCGGCGGGCAATTTCCACCGCGTTTTCCAGCGCCTCGGGAATATCCGCAAAAAGCGCGCACATTTCCGCCTGGCTCTTGAAATATTGATCACTGGTGAATTCGCGCGGGCGGCGCTTGTCCGACAGCACATGCCCTTCGGCGATGCACACCCGTGCCTCGTGAGCCTCGAAATCTTCACGGCGCAGAAATTGCACCGGATGCGTGGCAACCACCGGGATGCCGAGCCGTCCGGCCAGCTTCAGCGCCAGCCGCACGTAAGCCTCCGTGCCCGGCTGCCCTGCCCGCTGGAGCTCGATGTACCAGGCATCGGGGAAAAGCTGCGCCCACTCGCACGCCAGCCGCTCTGCCAGCGCCTCGTGGCCATTGGCAAGCGCCTGCCCCACATCGCCTGCCAATGCCCCGGAGAGGCACAGCAGGCCGCTTGCCGCACCGTCCTGGAACCATTCGCGGCGCATCAACGCCCTGCCCCGCGCCTTGTTCTCCATCCAGGCGCGGGTCAACAACCCACTCAGTTGCCCGAACCCTTCGCGGTTTTTGCTGATCAACAGCACGCGCCTGGGTTTGTCGCGGTCGGCATTGTTCTCGATCCAGGCATCTGTCCCGATAATTGGCTTTAAGCCCCGTGCACGCGCGCCTTTGTAAAATTTGACCGTGCCAAATAGATTTCCGAGGTCGGAAATCCCCAGCGCCGGCATGCCATCCTTTGCAGCAGCATCAAGCGCCGCGTCGATCTGGACGATGCCGTCGGTGATCGAATATTCGGTATGCAGGCGCAGGTGGATGAACTGGGGGGAATGCGGCGCGAGGCCGGAGAGAGGAGGAGATGCGGGTACGTTCATCCCGGCATTTTAGCCGAGTCGCCCCACTCCTGAGCTTTTGAATCGACGCGGCTGCCACAAAGCTGAAATATGCCGTAGGCACATACCTTTTCATACCCCAACCGCATAGGTTGGGGTGCGCGAAGCAAACCCCAACGTAACGAAAGCAAAAGGATGGCCGATAACGTTGGGGTTAGTAAAGCGCACCACAATCTACACAGGTTTTATATTGCCTAATCTTCCAGACCCACGTCTCAGAATGAAACGCCTATTTTCAGCCCGAATTCCTGTGTTTTGTTTTTGGGTTCGTACCAATTGTCTACAGTATCCGACCTTTTGATATCCCAATGCCGGAAAAATGGCTCTGCAAAAATTCCCAATGATTTCAAATCTTTTTCAACTTTAACGCTGCTTCTAAATCCATATCCAGTATTTTGTCGAAAATTCAGTTTACCCTCCCCGTATTTCGTCAGATCAGTTGTATTTTCGCCTCTCAATAAAAAATCTAGCTCAGCATTGACAGTGATTTTCCAGCCGCGAGTCAGAGATGTTCTCCAGTCAGCCCCTATCGGCAGGTAGTAGTAGGTCTGTTCACGCTTGTAATCGCCAGTGTTGCCGTCATCTTTATCCACAAGATAGCGATAACCAAACCCAAAGTATGGGGAAATAGAAAAACCTTCCATTATTTTGAACCCCAACCCTCCTGCGAAAACCATATCAACAAAATAATGACTTTCTCCAGAAGTCTTGACAGGTGTGCCCAACTGGTTTCGACCATTATAATCAAGTTCACCGTACATGTAATTTAATCGGGCACGTAACTGAATCGGGGTTGATTTCCTAATATACCCGACTCCACCGTTATTTAAGTATTCTGCCGAAAACCCCACCATGGTTCCAGTAAGTTTCATCATGGGTTCCGTGTATCTATAATTGGAGATTTCCGTCGCAACACTGAAATAGTTCGTTTTTCTTTCGGCCGAAAGCGGAATACCCGCAACAGATGAGTCCTGCGCAAACGACGTCGCACAAAAAGCAAAGCTAACCATCACGCTCAACAACAATCCACAGGCACGCGTTGTCATAATCGCTCTCCACTTCATTGTCCACTTTTTTAGATGATACATTGGAAAAAATGCGCTGAACACAAAGTTCAGCAACTATCACATTAAAGCAACAACTTCCCTCTCCCAACCCTTTGAGCTTCCCTCTCCAGCAAGGCCCGCTTGCGCTCGACGCCCCAACGATAACCGGACAAGCTACCGTCGCCATGCACGACGCGGTGGCAGGGAATGGCGATAGCAAGCAGGTTAGCCGCACAAGCGCCGGCAACTGCACGGGCGGCACGAGGCGCACCAATGCACCGGGCGATTTCCGCATAACTGGTGGTTTCTCCCGGCGCAATCTCGCACAGCGCCTGCCAGACTCGGTGCTGGAAGGTTGTTCCATGAATGTCGAGCAGGTGCTTGAAATTCGTTTCCGGATGTTCAACGAGTAGGGCCGCGTCCTTGAGCAGTCGCGTAAAACCTGCATCATTATCGCCGGCAGGAAAAATTTCCGCCTTCGGAAAGCGTTTGTGGAGTGTTTGAATCAGGGATTCAGAATCGTCGCCCAGGAAGATGGCGCAGACACCGCGTGCACTGGCAGCAACGAGCATCAGGCCAAGGACAGTTTCAGTCAGGCCAAAACAGATGGAAGTAGAAAGCCGATTTATAGCGCAACTCCACGTTGGCGCATTTGTTCGAACAGGCACACAGCTGCCGCCGCACCAACGTTCAGCGACTCGATGCCTTCCATCATCGGAATGCGCAGGATTTCATCGGCGCGCGCGAGAAGCGCGGGCGACAGGCCCCGCCCTTCGGCCCCGAAAAGCCAAGCCACAGGGCCACGCAGATCGGCATCGAAAAACATCCGGGATTTTTCGCCTACACCCGTCGCCACGACCTTACCCTGATACGCGGCAAGCCCTACGAGGGCATCGACCCGCTCAATAATGCGCAGATGGAAATGCGCCCCCATCCCGGCACGCAGAGCTTTGGGCGACCAGGCTTGCGTACAGCCGGACGTGTCCCACACCAGACTGACGCCCGCCGCAGCGGCGGTACGCAGGATCGAACCGAGATTGCCAGGATCCTGAATGCCATCGAGTACGATGAGCGTTTCCCGAGCCGCTGCCTCTTGCGGGCTGGGCAGCGGCAACGCGATGCGTGCGAGGATACCCGTGGGCGTATCGACCGGGCTCAGGCGCGTGAAAAGCGCATCAGGCACGCAGATCGGGGGTTCCCCGGCAGGTAAGCGTGCGAGCAAGGCAAGAATTTCGGGGTTGCCACGCTTACTTTCAGACACACAAACGTCGAGCAGGTCTACGCCCGCATCAAGGGCACAACCGAGCAAATGCACGCCATCGAGCAGGGTTTGGCCGCATTTACGGCGCTCGCGTGGCATTGAAGCGAGCGACGCAAACAATCTGACTCGTGGATTGTCGCGTGAACTGAGATGGGTAAAAGCGAGGTGCGCCGTCATCATCGTAAAACCAGCATCAAAGCGATATAAACGATCACGACGGCGGATTCACGAGGATATGGCGCACGGGCGCAAAGCTCTTGCGATAGAAATCCGCAACACCGTACCGACGGATGGCTTCGAGATGCGCGGCGGTCGGATACCCCTTGTGGCGTGCAAGGCCAAACTGGGGATAGAGACGATCCAATTCGATCATTTGTGCGTCGCGCACGGTCTTGGCCAGGATGGAGGCTGCGGAAATCGCCGGTTCCAGCGCATCGCCGCCGACAATGGCCCGCACAGGCAGGGGAATAACCGGGCAACGGTTACCATCGACCCGCACTTCGTCAGGGGTAACAGACAGTGCGGCAATAGCGCGCTGCATCGCCAGCATGCTGGCTTGCAGGATGTTGAGGCAGTCGATTTCTTCCACCGTGGCTTCGCCCACGCTCCAGGCGAGTGCCCGTTGCCGGATCAAGCCCGCCAAACGCTCGCGCGAACGTGCAGTCAGTTTCTTGGAATCGGCCAACCCTTCAATGGGATACGCAGGGTCGAGAATGACGGCGGCAGCGACTACTGGCCCACACAAAGGGCCGCGCCCAACTTCATCGACACCGCAGATTTTTGCCCCAGCCATGCCTTTTTCAGGATGTTTGCCGTGTGGAAACGGAATCGTGCAAATAAGGCAGGATGACCCTGGCAGCCCGCTTTGCCGTTCCCTGACGCAGTTCATGGTGCAGAGCAGCAAAACGGCTGGCGAGCGCCGCGCAGCCATCGGTATCGCCAAGCCATTTCTCGATGGCATCGGCCATGACGTCGGGATTTGCATCATCCTGGAGCAACTCGGGAACCACGTATTCATTGAGCAGAATATTGGGCAACCCAACCCAGGGTAAATAGGCCATGCGCTTGATCAAGCGAAACTGCCATCTGCCCATGCGATAGCAGATAACCATTGGGCGCTTGAGCAGCGCGGCTTCAAGGCAGGCCGTACCGCTGGCGACGAGCACCACGTCGGCGGCAGTCATCGCGTCGACCGCATGACCAAACAGCAGGCGAATCGACATGTCATCGGCTGAACCCCTGCGTTGCAGGGCTTCAGCGAAAATTTCACGTGTCTCACGGGTCGTCAGCGGCACGAGAAAAATGGTTCCCGGTCGCCGGTGCGCAATGGTTTCCGCCGTGGCAATGAAGCAATCAGCCAAATTACTGACTTCTGACTGCCGACTGCCGGGCAGCAATGCCACAACAGTCGCATCGAGCGGTAAATCCAGCATTTCGCGCGTCGCCTGGCGGTTCGGATCCATCGGCAATTCATCCGCAAGTGGGTGCCCGACGTAAGTGGCGGGAATGCCCGCACGCTCGTAGATCGGCATCTCGAACGGAAACAGGCACAACATGTGCGTCACCGAGCGCGCGATGGCTTTGATTCGCCTGCCGCGCCAGGCCCAAATCGAGGGGCTGACGAAATGGATAGCTGGAATGCCATCCGCCTTGACTTTGCCTTCCAGCCAGAGATTGAAATCAGGCGCATCGACGCCGATAAATACGTCGGGTCGCGTACGCCGGATGTCTTTTAATAGTTTGTGGCGAATGCTGGACAACGAACTGTAGCGGCCGATAACCTCCGTATAGCCGTTGACCGAGAGCAATTCGGAAGGCCAGAGCGCGTCAAACCCTTCGGCCTGCATCTTTGGGCCGCCAATGCCATAAAAACGCGCCATGGGTAGATGAGCGCGAATAGCGCGAATCAGGTGGGCGGCTAGTAAATCGCCGGAGGCTTCCCCGGCTACCATGGCAATCGTAGGAGTCATGTCAGCGTACCAATCCGCGCCCCGACACACCGATAAAATCGGCAAAAGGTTGAATTTCGGCGTAATCGGCGGCAAGCGCAATGATTTGCTCACGCGCTTCCGCAAGAGAAAAACCTTTACGGTAAAGGATTCGGTAAGCCTGCTTGATTGTACCAATCGATTCGGTTGAAAAACCCCGGCGACGCAACCCTTCGCTGTTGATGCCGTGTGGCACGGCAGGGCTGCCGCCCACAGTGACGTAAGGGGGTACATCCTGGAGCAACAGGGCAAACGCACCGATGAAGCTGTGCGCGCCAACGCGGACGAACTGATGGACGCCACTGAAGCCGCCGAGAATGGCCCAATCGCCTATATGGGCATGTCCGGCAAGCGAGGCACCATTGGCAAAGACGGTGTTATTGCCGACCTGGCAATCGTGTGCGATGTGCACGTAAGCCATAATCCAATTGTCATTACCGACACGGGTCGTACCGCTATCTTGAGCCGTGCCGGTACTGAAGGTGCAATACTCTCGGATGGTGTTGCGGTCACCGATTTCGAGCCGGGTAGGTTCGCCGGAATATTTTTTGTCTTGCGGCTCCCCACCAAGCGAACTGAACTGAAAAATCCTGTTTTCGCACCCGATCCGTGTATGGCCTTCAAGCACAACATGCGGCCCGACCCATGTGCCATCGCCAATCTCGACATGCTCGCCGACGACCGAGTACGGACCGATCTCGACCCCGCTGCCGATTTTTGCGCCCGAATGAACGATGGCTGTCGGATGGATCATGGTTTGATCCTGAGGGCGCATATGAACTCGGACTCGACGGCCAATTCGCCATCGACGGAAGCAACCCCCTTGTATCTGTAGAAACCGCGTTTATTTTGCAGCATGGAAAGATCTAACAGTAGTTGGTCGCCGGGGATGACCTGACGCTTGAAGCGAGCCTTGTCTATACCGGCGAACAGGACGTCCCATTCTTCGGTTGGGACGACATTATTGACCCAGCACGACATCAATGCAGCAGCCTGAGCCAGTGCCTCGACGATGAGCACGCCCGGCATGACCGGGTGATAGGGGAAGTGACCGGGAAAGAACGGCTCATTCACTGTGACGTTCTTGATCGCCAGGATACGGTTCTCCTGAATTTCCAGCACCCGATCAACCAGCAGGAACGGGTAACGGTGCGGCAGATAGCGGCGAATTTCATCGATGTCCATAACCATAATTTCAGAGTGTTTCCTTTTCCTGTTGTTTTAAGCGCTGTTCGAGGGCCCGTACTCTGTCCGCAAGCGCATCGAGATGACGAAGATGGGCAAAATTCCTGGCCCATTCGGCGTGAGTCTGTTGCGGCAGGCAGGCGGTGTAGACACCCGGTGCCTGGATGGATTTCGACACCAGGGTACGGCCAGAGACGATCACGTCGTCCGCAATGGTAATGTGCCCAGAGATACCGGCCTGACCGCCGATCATACAGCGCGCGCCTATCTTTGCGCTGCCCGCAATACCGGTACTGCCTGCCACGGCAGTGTACTGACCGATATGCACGTTATGGGCAACCTGGATTTGATTATCGATCTTGACGCCATCGCCAATCACGGTATCCCCCAATGCGCCACGGTCGATCGAGGTATTGGAGCCAATTTCCACGTCGTTGCCGATCACGGCACGGCCTGTCTGTGGGATCTTGACCCACTCGCCGGAAGTTTCCCGCGCAAAGCCGAAACCATCTGAACCAATCACCGCGCCCGCATGGATGATGCAGTTTTCGCCAAGCACACAATCGGCATAGATTGTGACATTGGGCGCCAGCCGCGTACCACGTCCGATGCGCGCCCCGCGCCCGATGTAGCAATTGGCTCCGATCAGGACATTTTCGCCAATTTCTGCCCCCTCCTCCACTACAGCCCCGGCATCGACCGCCACCGTTTCCGGTATCGCGCAACGCACCGACGCAAGCGGGTGTACGCCGGGAATGATGGGAGGCAAGGGATTGAAGAATTGGGAGGCACGTGCGAAGTAAAGATAAGGGTCACCTGTTACGATGCGTGGCCGATCATCACCAATCGCGTCCCGGTGCGAGGGTTTGACGATGAAGGCCGCAGCACGGCTGGTTTTTAGCCGGCTCAGGTATTTCGGATTAGCAAGAAACGCCAAGTCGCCTTCGCCCGCCTGCTCTGGCGTAGCAACCCGGCGTACCTCCACACCGCCGTTTCCCACCAACTCGCCCCCGAGCCGGGCAACCAATGCGTCGATTCGTGGCATCGCTAATGACCGGAAACTTTACTTGGCGTCAGTCAGCGCCTTGAGCACTTTGTCCGTGATGTCGATACGCGGGTTTGCATACACGGCATCCTGAAGTATGACGTCATACTTATCGGCTTCAGCGATCTGTTTGATGACCTGGTTTGTTTTTTCAATGATCGAAGCCAGTTCCTCGTTACGGCGCTGGTTAAGGTCTTCGCGGAACTCGCGTTGCTTGCGCTGAAAATCCCGGTTGAGATCACCGAAAGAACGCTCTTTCGACTGACGCTCGGAAGAGCTCATTTTTGAGTTCTCATTTTCAAGGTCTTTCTGGAGAGATTCCAGATCCTTGGCCATACGCTGCAACTCCTGATCACGTTTGGAAAATTCCTTTTCAATGCGTTGCTGCGCACGCACGGCTGGTGCAGCTTCACGCATCACGCGTTCAGAATTGACAAAACCGAATTTGGTATCTGCAAGCGCCAGTTGGGAAATTCCCATCAAAACCAGGGCAAGCACGGGAAGGGCACGAACTTTCACACATTTCTCCAAGTGGGTCGTTTTTGATACAACACGGTACTCATCAGAATGTAGCACCGAGCAAAAATTCGAAAGGTTTGGTTTTGTCACCCTCTTTCTTCCTGATAGGGTAACCCAGGCTGAACTTGAGCGGACCGATCGGCGCAATCCACGTCAGGGCCAAACCCGCACTGTAGCGCAAATCGCTGGCTCTGATAGGCTGGTCTTTCCCCGTCACGTTATCTTTCCCCCAAACGGAACCCGCATCGACGAAGGTTGAGATGCGGAATGAGCGGTCACTCCCCGAACCGGGCATTGGGAAGAAAAATTCAAGATTGGCAACGAACTTGCGCGTTCCGCCAATGGCGTAATCGTCCTTATCCCTCGGACCAATCGAATACGTGTCATAGCCGCGCACCGAGCCGATGCCACCTACATAGAAATTCTTGTAGAACGGTACCGGCTTTTTATTGTAGCCCTTGACCCAACCAAACTCTGTATTAAACATCAGGGCATGCCCACGGCCAACCGGAATCCAGTGCTGGAATTGGTAAGTGGCCTTGCCATAGCGAAGATCTGCCGGGGCGGTTGCAACTTCACCGTAAATGTGCTGGTAAGTACCTTTGGTCGGGTAAAGATAGCTATTACGGGTATCACGCCCCCAGCCCATGCTTAACAGCACACTGCTGACATCGACTCTGCCGATACCATCGGATTCTCCCTGTGGTCCTTTACAGCCAAAATCTTTACAGAAATTTTTGTACTGATCGTAGCTGTCCTTATACGTGGTGATTCTGGTATGGTCGAAAGACAAACCGAAACTGATGCTGTCGTCCTCGGCAATCGGATAGCCCACCCTCAGGCCGGCACCTGCCGAATTCATTTTGTAGGGTGATACCGACAAGGTTTTCGACGGATCGTAAGTACGATAATAAATATCTCCCCCCAGGCTCACGCCATCGACGGTGAAATACGGGTCAGTCAGAGACAACGACAAAGTGCGGGAGGCTTTGGACGTATCGAAGGCAAGTACCGCATTCTTGCCGGAACCAAAAATATTGCGATCCGAGATCGACGCCTGGAGCAAAGCTTTTTCGGAAGAGGAATAGCCTACCCCAAACATCAAGTTGCCGGTGCGCTGTTCCTTGACCGTAAAATTGACATCGACCTGATCAGTCGTCTCCGGCACAGGCGGCGTTTCAACCGTCACCTCCTCAAAATAGCCCAGTCTGTCGACGCGGTCACGCGAGCGGTTGATTGTCATGCCGTTGTACCAGGCACTTTCCATCTGACGGATCTCGCGGCGGATAACTTCATCGCGGGTCTTGGTATTGCCCTGTACATTAATGCGCCGCACATACACCTTGCGACCGGGATCAACGTAGATGGTAAAGGTGACTTCGTGTTTTTGTTCATCTACCTCGGGCGCGGCGTTGACATTGGCAAACGCATAACCTTCATTACCCAGGCGGTCGGAAATTGCCTTGGTAGTTTCGGTCAGACGTTCACGCGAAAAAATCTCGCCGGGATGAATGGTGGTCAATTTCAGATAGTCTTCTTCGGGCAAAATCAGATTGCCTGCGTAACGCACGCCAGTCACGGTATAGCGCTCACCTTCGCGAAGATTGATCGTAATGTAGATATCCTTTTTATCTGGCGTAATAGAAACCTGGGTGGCTTCGATATCGAAATCGAGATAACCGCGATCGAGGTAATGAGAGCGCAGGTGTTCAAGATCGGTAGCAAGTTTCTGGCGCGAATACCGGTCGCGCTTGGTATACCAGGTAAACCAGCCCGGCGTGGAAAGCTCGAAAAGATCAAGCAGAGCCCCTTCCTTGAATGCCTTTGCACCGATGATCTTGATCTGTCGGATACGGGCGACATCGCCTTCATCAACGTTGAAGGTAATACCGACGCGGTTACGTTCGAGCGGTGTCACCGTGGTCGTGACGGTCGCGCCGAACTTGCCGCGTGCGAGATACTGCCGCTTGATTTCCTGCTCGGCGCGATCAAGAAGCGCGCGGTCGAACGTACGGGATTCGGCCAGATCGACATCGCGCAGCCCTTTCCTGAGTGCATCGACATTGAGATCCTTGACACCGACGAAATCAATCCGCGCAATGGCCGGACGCTCATCGACAACGACTACCAGTACGTCATGGTCGGTTTCGATACGCACGTCCCGGAAAAAGCCGGTATTGAACAGGGCGCGTATCGCCTCACTCGCCTGCGCCTCGTCAAACACATCACCCACCTTCACGGGCAGGTAATTGAATACAGTCCCCGCTTCAGTACGTTGCAAGCCTTCAACCCGGATATCCTTGACCACGAACGGTTGAAAAGCTAGGGCTGGCAAGGAAATAAAGAGGGCCGCAATCAGCCCTGCAAAGCACTTAAGAGACATGCGGATATTCAAGATCAGGAAATGAGACGGTTGATATCATTATAAAGGGCAAACGCCATCAACATAAAGAGGAGCGCTACGCCAATCTTCTGGCCGACCGCCATAACTTGATCAGAAAGCGCGCTACCCTTGATAAACTCCGCTGCATAATACAGCAAATGTCCGCCGTCGAGCACAGGCACTGGCAGCAAATTCAAAATCCCGAGGCTGATGCTGATAAATGCCAGAAAGCGGATAAAAGCTGCCGCTCCGTGTTGGGCTGACTTTCCGGCAATGTCGGCAATCGTGATCGGCCCGGAAACGTTCTTCAGCGAGATATTGCCTATAATCATCTGCCCGATGGACTTCAAGGTCAGCACGCTGGTTTCCCAGGTCAAGCGCACAGCGCGCGCCAAGGCGTCGAATGGCCCGTAACTCACCATGGCAAACAAGGCCGAAGTATCGAAACTCACGCCGATAAAACCGGACGTTTCACCATCCTTGCCTTGCTTTTCGCCTACAGTGACAGAAAACGTCCGTTCTCCCCCGCCCCGGCGCACAGTAAACATCCGCGTCTGCCCAGGTATGGCGCGCACGGCTTCAACGACCTCGCGGATAGAACCCATTGCCTCACCGTCGATGGCAACGATTTCATCGCCCTCAAGTATACCGCCCCCGGCCGCTGCGCCGTCTTCCTCCAGGTGATCGATACGTGCGGGAACCGAAGCCGGGCGTAAACCCAAGCGAAAAATCGGATCTTCCTTACCCATGTCATCAAGAGAAAAATTCCGCAGGTCAAGGATCCGCACAGCATCCTCGCCCGTCCGTGTGCGCACCAGCAGGCGTGCCTCGTCGCGGTCGACTATGTGACGCAGCAACGCCCATCGCAAGTCCTGCCAGCTCTTGATTTCGCTGCCATTGATGCTCAACACCAAGTCGCCCTCACGCACGCCCGCGTCATGCGCCAGACTGGCTTCCGCCCCTACTTCAGCGGCAGGGGCAATCAGGGGCCGCAGTTCTTCACTGCCGCCCACACACAGCCCCCAATACAAAACCACCGCCAGCAACAGGTTGGCAATCGGCCCGGCAGCCACAATGGCAAAGCGCCGTCTCACCGGCTGACGACAAAAGGCCCGATGCGACTCATGTTCTTCGACCTCGTCACTGCCCTCGCCAAACATCTTGACATAGCCGCCAAGCGGAAACACCGCCAGCACCCATTCAGTTCCATCCTTTCCCTGGTACTTCACCAACGGGCGGCCAAAACCGATCGAAAACCGCAGAACCTTTACGCCGCACCAGCGCGCGACAAGGTAGTGCCCCAACTCATGAACTAATATCAATAACCCGAGGGCAATGATGAACGGGACAATATAATTAAAAAAGAAACTCATGCCTTACCTCGTTTTCGGATTTCTTCGCGGGCGAAACTGCGCGCACATGCATCAGTCTCCAACACCGCTTCAAGCGTTTCGGCTCCCATCCACCCATTATGTTCCAGCGTGGCAGCAATCACATCGGCGATGCGGCAAAACCCCAACCTGCCGTCCAGGAAAGCTGCCACCGCCTCTTCATTGGCCGCATTGAGCGCAGCAGGCATCGAACCGCCCGCCCCAAGCGCCTGATACGCCAAGGAAAGACAGGGAAACCGCTTAAAATCGGGACGATCGAAACTTAACGCAGCAATGTTAAAAAGATCAAGCGCGCCAGCCCCCGACTCGATCCGATCCGGCCAAGCCAGGGCATTGGCAATCGGAATACGCATGTCGGGATTGCCAAGTTGAGCCAAAACCGAGCCATCAACGTAATCGACCATCGAATGGATAATGCCCTGCGGATGGATGGCCACTTCGATCCGGTCTGGAGCCACGCCAAACAGCCAGTGAGCTTCTATCACTTCCAGCCCCTTGTTCATCATGGTCGCGGAATCAACCGAAATCTTGCGCCCCATCGACCAGATGGGGTGAGCGCATGCTTCTCCCGGCGTGACCGTTTCCAGCTTTTCAAACGATGTGTCACGGAATGGCCCGCCCGAGGCCGTAAGCAGGATGCGCCGTATACCATCCGCTTCAGGACGGCGCTGGAAATCTCTGGGCAAGGACTGAAATACCGCGTTGTGCTCACTGTCGATCGGGCACAGGCAACAACCGGACGCCTCCACCGCGTCCATGAAAAGCTGGCCGGACATCACCAGGGCTTCCTTATTGGCGAGCAGTACCTTCTTTCCTGCGGTAACGGCAGCCAACGTCGGGCGAAGCCCTGCCGCGCCTACGATAGCTGCCATCACCATGTCGGCTTCGGGCGCACGCGCAACCTCGCACAAGGCTTGCCCGCCTTCAAGTACCGTCGTCGCGCATCCCTGCAACAAATTCCTCAATTCCTTGGCCGCGTCCCCGTCCGCCATTACCGCGTAGCGTGGGGAAAACCGCAAACACAATTCGGCGAGACGATCCGCCGCGCGGCACGCGGTCAGGGCAAAAACCGAATAGCGTTCCGGGTGGCGGGAGATGACATCGAGCGTACTCGCGCCAATCGAGCCGGTCGCACCGAGGATGGTAATTTTCTGGGGGAAAACTGCTGGCATGGGGCCGATTATTTGACTAGAAAAATCGCTATCAATGGCAAAGTCGGAAGCAGGCTGTCGATCCGGTCAAGGATACCGCCATGCCCCGGCAGAAGATTGCTGCTGTCTTTCACCCCCGCTTGACGCTTGAGCAACGATTCGAAAAGATCCCCAATGATGCTCCAGGCAGCCAGGGCTATAAATACGGCCTGGGGCAACAATACAGACAGTATGCCCTCCCTGTCAGCGCCTGCCGGGAGAACCATCCTGTCAACATCCATCGCAAACCAAACCACATTGCAATACACCAAAACGCCAATTACTGCGCCAATCGCGCCCGCCCATGTCTTGCCTGGGCTGATGCTGGGAGCAAGTTTTCTACCGCCGATCGCCCGTCCGGAAAAATAGGCCGCAATGTCGGCCACCCAAACCAGGGCACAAGCAGAAAGCAGGAACCAGGGGCCAAATAGCTCTCGTAAAGCAAAAAAAACCAACGCAGGCGGAATCAGCACAACGACCCCGGCCAACACCGCGGACCACCAACTACGCATGAGAGGCCATTTGCCCGACAACCAGAGTGGCACGACCAGTAGCCAGAAAACCCATGCGAAAAAAAATAACATCAAAGGGAAAGAAGCGTGTGGAGATAAAAGTATCACCCCCCCGGCAAAGCACAGGCACCACAATACGGCGCCATAAATAACCCGCGCCTTCCTGCCCCAACCCGCAAGCCCGCCCCACTCCCAGGCCGCCAGCGCGCAAATCAGTGCGCAAAAACCCAACCAACCCGGCGTCGGAAGAAAAAACAGCACCACCAGCAACCCAGCCAGCAGCGTAACCGCTGTAATGACCCGCGTCTTAAGCATGGCGCTCCGCTTCACCACCCGCCCCAACAACCAGTTGCTCACTGGTGCGCCCGAAGCGACGTTCGCGTTCATGATAGGAAACAATGGCCTGATCGAGCACTTTTCCATCGAAATCCGGCCACAAGGTATCCGTAAAGAAAAACTCCGCGTATGCCAGTTGCCAGAGTAGGAAGTTGCTGATCCGCTGCTCGCCCCCGGTACGAATGAACAGATCGGGTTCGGGTGCGAAGTTCATCGACAGCTCAGCATTGATCGCTTCTTCATCTATCGTGGTCAATCCCGGCTGCCGGGCAAGCACGCGATTGACCGCCGAAATGACATCCCAACGCCCACCATAGTTGGCAGCCACAGTCAAATGCAGGCGGTCGTTGCCCGCGGTGAGCTTCTCAGCGGCCTCAATGGCCCTGACCAGTACCGGTTCGAAGCGCGAACGGTCGCCGATGACGCGAAAACGAATGCCATTTTCATGAAGCCGGGTAACTTCCTTTTGCAGCGACTTGATGAACAACTGCATCAAAAAAGAAACCTCTTCGGCAGGCCGCCGCCAGTTCTCGGAACTGAACGCAAACAGGGTCAAGTATTCAACCCCGCGCTCGATTGCGGCACGAATCGTCCCGCGCACCACCTCCACCCCACGGGTATGCCCGGCCATCCGCGGCAAGAAACGTTTGCGCGCCCATCGCCCATTGCCGTCCATGATGATGACGATATGCCGTGGCACCCTGTTCAGGTTGGGCACAACTTGGGTTGAACTGATAAAAGCTTGATCCGCCATTGGGAATTCTCCACGCGCGACCCGGCAAAACCGGAATTGTCCGGCAGATCAGATCTGCATCAGCTCCTGTTCTTTCTGAGCAAGCAATTTATCGATCTCGGCTACGTAGTGATCGGTGAGCTTTTGGATGTTTTCCTCGGCCCGTCGCTCTTCGTCTTCCGAAATGGTTTTGTCCTTGATCCCGTCCTTGAGGTGCTGGTTGGCATCGCGCCGCAAGTTACGCACGGCCACCTTGGCGGCTTCGCCCTCATGTTTGACGATCTTTGTGAGTTCGCGGCGACGCTCTTCGGTAAGCGGTGGCATCGGCACTCGGATGATTTCACCCATATTGACGGGATTTATCCCGATGTCGGAATCACGAATCGCCTTTTCCACTTTGGCCACCATCGGTTTTTCCCACGGCTGTACGCCGATGGTACGTGCGTCGATCAGGGTGACGTTGGCCACCTGGGTGATCGGTGTCATGTTGCCGTAATACTCCACATGGATATGGTCAAGCAGGCCCGTATGGGCACGCCCCGTCCGTATCTTGATGAGATCGTTCTTGAGCGCCTCGACCGATTTCTGCATCTTATATTCAATCGTTTTCTTGAGTTCGGCAATCATCGCGAAATCCTCAGAAATGAGCCATCATGAATGAACCAATGTGCCTTCATCCTCACCCATGATGACGCGGCGCAAGGCTCCAGGTTTGAAGATCGAAAAAACATTAATCGGCATCCTCTGATCCCGGCACAACGCAAACGCAGTAGCATCAAGCACAGCCAGGCTGCGGCCAATAGCTTCGTCGAAACTGATGCGGGCAAATCGCTGTGCCGAAGGGTCTTTTTTGGGATCAGCCGTGTAAATACCATCCACCTTGGTGGCCTTGAGTACGATTTGCGCGCCAATTTCCACCCCACGCAAGGCGGCGGCGGTATCAGTGGTAAAGAACGGATTGCCCGTACCTGCGGCGAAGATCACTACCCGCCCCATTTCGAGATGACGAATGGCACGGCCACGGATGTAAGGTTCGACTACCTGATCGATCCGTAGCGCCGATTGGACACGGGCTGGCAAATCTGCACGATGCATCGCGTCAGAAAGCGCCATTGCGTTCATCACCGTGCCAAGCATCCCCATGTAGTCGGCGGTGGCACGATCCATCCCGCCCGCCGCACCTGCCATGCCGCGAAAGATGTTGCCGCCTCCGATCACCACCCCAACCTGCACGCCCAGGCACGTAATCTCGGCAATCTCCGAGACGATGCGCGACAGCACGGTTTCATTGATGCCGTAACTGTCCTCACCCATCAGGGCTTCGCCCGAGAGCTTGAGCAGAATGCGGGAATAGGACGCGGCAGACACAGGCAGAGGACTCCTTTCGCTTGCTATGTCTGAGCAGCGGCTGCCGCTGCAGCCTGTTGTGCCACTTCAGCGGCAAAATCGGAAGATTTCTTCTCGATACCTTCGCCAACCACGTAGAGCGTAAAGCCCGCGACCGTTGCCCCCTTGGCCTTCAGCAGTTGTTCCACGGTCTGCTTGCCATCCTCGGCCTTCACAAATACCTGATTGAGCAAAGTGACCTCTTTGAGGAACTTCTGCACCGTACCTTCGGCAATTTTTTCAAGCATGTCTTCGGGTTTGCCGGATTCTCGTGCCTTTTCGACAGCGATACGGCGCTCGGTATCGACCAGGGCAGCGTCCACCCCGCTGGCGTCCAGTGCCTTCGGCTTGGAAGCAGCGACATGCATAGACAAATCCTTACCCAGTTGCGCGTCGCCGCCAACCAGGTCAAGCAGCACGCCGATCTTTGCGCCACCGTGGATATAGCAATACAACTGCCCCTTAGCCTCGACACGCTGAAAGCGCCGTAATGTCATGTTTTCGCCGACCCGCCCCACCAGCGCGGTACGGGTCGATTCCACCGTACCCTCGCCCATCGGCAGCGCCGAGAGGGCGGACACGTCGGCAGGCGCTTTGCCCGCCACCAGTGCGGCGGCATTTTTGACCAGATCGATGAAATCATCGTTTTTGGCAACGAAATCCGTTTCGCAATTGCCTTCCAGAATTACACCCAATTTGCCGTCATCCGAGATATGGACGGCCACTACACCCTCGGCGGTGATGCGGGCGGCGGCCTTCGTCGCCTTGTTACCCAGTTTTACCCGCAGGATTTCTTCAGCCCTGACCATATCCCCGTCAGCTTCTGACAGGGCTTTCTTGCATTCCATCATCGGCGCGTCGGTTTTTTCGCGCAGTTCTTTTACCATGCTCGCGGTAATTTCCGCCATGCTAACTCCTTGATCATTCTTGTCTGCTGCGGCGGGGCAAACCCGCCGCGATGGTTATGGTACGCAATCAAGCTTCGGCCTGACCGTCGCTTTCTTCCTCAACTTCGACGAATTCCTCGTTACCTGCCTCGACGATTTCCAGTTGCACCTGGCTACGGCCAAGCAACACGGCATCGGCCACGCCGCGGGCATAGAGGCGGATAGCGCGGGAAGAGTCGTCATTACCGGGGATTACGTAATCCACACCCTCAGGCGAATGGTTGGTATCGACCACTGCCACCACCGGGATACCGAGCTTTTGCGCTTCCGTGATGGCAATCTTGTGATAACCGACGTCGATCACGAAAAGCGCATCAGGCAAACCGCCCATGTCCTTGATGCCACCGATCGACTTATGCAGCTTTTCCAGTTCGCGGCGCGTCATCAGCGCGTCGCGTTTGGACAGACGATCGACCGAACCATCTTCGATCATCGTTTCAAGCTCTTTCAGGCGCTTGATCGACTGCTTGACTGTCTTGAAGTTAGTGAGCATGCCACCAAGCCAACGTTCGTCGACGAACGGCATCCCGCCGCGGCGTGCTTCTTCGGCAAGAATTTCGCGTGCCTGGCGCTTGGTGCTTACGAAGAGGATCGTGCCGCGCCTGGCTGCGAGCTTGCGCACGAAATCCATTGCCTCGTTGTATTTGATCATCGTCTTTTCGAGATTGACGATGTGAATCTTGTTGCGGTGGCCGAAGATGTACGGAGCCATCTTCGGATTCCAGAACCTGGTCTGATGACCAAAATGAACGCCTGCTTCAAGCATTTGGCGCATCGTGATTGACATTTTGCATAACTCCGGTTTTCAGGGTTTGGCCTCCGCCGGCTCAGGCGGGGAAAAATCCCCGCCAGTGACACCGCCCTCTATGAACGGCGCACCCCGATTGATCCGGCGTGTGTATTTATCTCCCCGGGAAGCTCCGCGAAGATAAGCTTTGTATTATAGCACCTTACCGCCAATCTCCTCAACCCGGCGCAACAGATAAGCGTTCCGGGCTGCAGGCAGGGTTCTGGGGCACAGTCGATTCAAGCAGTGCAGTGCTGTCACTGCAAAGAGCGGAGCGACGTGGCAATCCAGGAGCTTTACACTTTACATAGTACGAAGCGCCCTGGATTGCTTCGCTACGCTCGCAATGACAGATAGCTGCTTTGCAAGTTATAGAGGTAAATCGCACAAAAAAACGCAACCTTTCGGTTGCGTTTTTTTGTTCTACTTAGATTGAGGCCAGGATCAACGGGGAACCAGCAGCTGGCCCTTGTCGACCTCGACCTGAACAGGCGCGTCTGCCGGACACATATCTGCCGGGTCGACAGTCTCACGATCCTGTCCGATTTCCTGCGCCGAGGGCAAGCCCTCACGCACAACACCAAGGGTGCGCAGCAACTGCCCTGTCCCTGCCAAAGTACGGGCTTGCGCAACCAACAAGTCATACTGCGCGTTCGTGAAGGCCCGCTGGGAAACGAAATACTCGTTCTCTGTATCAAGCAGGTCGAGCAGGGTACGTTGACCAATGTTAAATTGGTCGCGGAAAGCTTCACGTGCCTTACCGGTCATCAGCAAATGCCGCTCACGGTAGACCAGTTGTTCGTTCAGGCTGCGGGTATCCTGATAGGCGATCACCAAGGTCTGCCGCAGATCACGGCAGGCTTTTTCGCGCAAATCTCTGGCCTGATTGATTTCCTCACCAGCTTGACGGACACGGGCCGCGTCGGAGCCGCCCCGGAAGATATTGAAGTTTAGCAACAACTCGACCGTACTCTCACGCCTGTTGCCCTTGTTGGTGTAATCGGGATTGTCCTTGGAAACGCGATCAATCCCCGTACTCGCGTGCAGATTGAGCTTGGGGTGATAGTTGGAACGGGCTATATCCCGATTGGCCATGCTGGCGCGCACATTTTCAATCGCAGCATTGAACGACGGGCTGTTTACATAGGCCACATTCAACGCGGCAACGACGTTTTCCGGCAACTGCACGCCATTGAAGCTCTCCGCAACCGGCGGCATCGCATCAGGCGGCACATCGCCAACCAAGCGCTGATAACGCGCGCTGACATCGTGCAGGTTTGAAAGCTCCGTCAGCAGGTTGGATTCGGCCAAGGACAACCGTCCCGTTGCCTGATCGAGGTCTACCCGCCGGCTCACACCTGCCGCAGCACGATCATTGAGGCGGTCGTAAAGCTGCTTGTGTGTAGCGTAATTCGCCTTGGCAGCCTCCACCAGCTCGCGCTGCCGCTGGACGTCGGCATAAGCCTGCACGACTTCGAGGCCAACAATCTCCGAAGTATTGAGCAACTCGTAGTAGCTCTTGAGACGGGAATAACCCATCCGCTTGACTTCACTACTCGTGGCAAAACCATCGTAGATCATCTGGTTGAGATCCAACCCAACCCCGCTGCTATCCCAGTCCGCCTTTCCGGTATCCGGATCCTTGTGCCGCCACCTGTGTCCCAAGCCGGCATTCAGATCGATGCGCGGAAAAAAGCCACCGCGGGCAACGTCCCGAGCCGCTGTCGCCGCCCGGTATCCATGCCAGCTAGCCTGAACTTCAGGACTATTGGCCACAGCTTTACGTACAGCATCCAGTACTGCCCCTCTGGACGCCTCTGCAAGCTCCTGTGCACCAGCGGTTGCGGACAAGACTTGCAGGGCGGAAGCCACCGCCAGACAGATCACTGTCTTCATCTTGTTCATCAGTTTCTCCAAGTGATTGCAAATACTTTCCTGCGCATTCACAAATCCAGACTTGTATTCAGTTTAATTTATAAGTGTTTTCAGTTTAACCCTGTTTTGGGAATAATGCCAATTATTTTTCAGGCTTGACAGAAAATAATGATGTCAATACAACACTGTCAGCGTAAACCCCTACCCATCATCGCCACCCTCTCCATTTTCCTTCCCATAATCAACAGCCCTCATGCAGTTGCGCCTCGCCCGCGACCGGCTTCCTGCAGGGTCTTCACCCTTATGAACACGCCCATGGCCGGGCACCCCCACTGCAAACCCTGCCATCCACCGTCTAATGGTGAAAACCTCAGGCCAAGGAATTAGTAATACTACCTACTGAATAAGTATTTCTACGTATCGTATTACTACGTGCCGCTTTTTTTTACAAATTTTTCGTATCACAAAAATTTGTCTAAAAAAAACAACCGTTTAAAAATTGGCTCGATTTCTGCTTATCGCACGATGACACACGCTTCATTTAGTCTTGTTTCCAATATTCAAAGGAAGGTTACATCATGAAAAAAGGGACAATCCGTAAGTTGCTTGCCACCAGCGTCCTGGCGTGCATAGCTTCGGGCTCGCAGGCAGCGGACGTAGAGTGGTGGTCTTACCAGATCGACATGAAATGGACTGCCGCTGATTTCGACACCGCTACGGCCGGTTTTGAGAAGTCGTCATACAGCAGCGGCCTGGACTCTGCCATGCTCAGTTGGGGCGCGAAGAGTGGCATAAATGACTTTCTCGTGTCATATGCCGGTTATTCACAGGCTCGCAGCAGTCTGTATATTGCCGGAGACAAAGAAAGAGACAAGCATTTTAGAGACGGTTGGAATGGGTACTACGACCAGACAAGGACGCCTACCACGTACGTTAATATGTTCCGGCATACCAACAACGCAATCCCTGCGACAACCGAGGATCTCAGGTATGCCCAGCTTACCATGTCGGTCGAGTTGAAAGCTCGGGACGGCAACAGCTATGTCACGGCCGCCAATGAGAATGTAACGTTCGACATGTATTTCTACGAAACACCGAATACCGGTGGGAACAATTGCCCTTGGGGTTCCTGCAACGATGATCTCTTCGTGTTTTCCACAAAGCATGAGGACTCTTCCATTGTATTCGATTATGACAACAGCATTTACAGTTTCGACTATTTCATAACCGGCGTTACAATCGAACTATTCAACGCGGACACATGCTCCATAGTCAGCAAGGGGGCGCTGACGGGCGCCTGCTACGGTTTCAGAACGTTCGAGGGTACCCAAAACACACTTCAGTTGGGCTTCTCGATCGCGTCTTTGGGTTCTCCTCGTATCCCGGTTCCTGAGCCAGAAACCTACGCGATGCTGCTGGCGGGCCTGGGCGTGATTGGCGCCATAGTTCGCCGTCGAAACAACGTAGCCTACTAACCGAGCGAACGATAACGTATGTAGCGCCGCGTTACGGGCAAGCCTGAAAGGCGCCTCGAAAAACTCCCTTGTTTCGTGGGGTCAGAAAAATTTCCCTTTGATTTCATTGGAAAAACTTCTGCTCTTTTAGCGAAACTCGGTGTTTTTCGAGGTGCCCTGAACATCGGGGTCTGGAGGGTTTTCATCCAGGCCCCGATGTTTTCTCCTGCCCGCTTACCCTACACAGAGCACATGAGGTAAAATACTTGCCTTTTTGCGGCGCTTCCCAATGCAATACGTCGGTTTTACCCTGCGCAACAATCTTTTCGTTGCCCCCATGGCCGGGGTCACTGACCGCCCTTTCCGTATATTGTGCAAACACATGGGTGCGGGATTGGCGGTCTCCGAAATGGTGACTTCCAATTCCCTGCTCTACGGTAGCGCCAAGACCCGTCGCCGTGCTGACCACGCCGGTGAGCCTGGCCCCATCTCGGTACAGATTGCCGGAGCCGATCCCGCAATGTTAGCCGAAGCCGCACGCTACAACGTCGAGCGTGGTGCGCAGATCATCGACATCAACATGGGTTGCCCTGCCAAAAAGATCTGCAACGTCATGGCAGGTTCGGCTCTCATGCAGGATGAGGCGCTCGTTGCCCGCATTCTCGATACCGTGGTACGTGCCGTCCCCGAAACGCCGGTTACGCTCAAAATTCGCACCGGATGGAATCGCGCCAACAGAAACGCCGCCGCCATCGCCCGCATCGCAGAAGATTGCGGCGTACGCGCGCTCGCCATCCATGGCCGCACCCGTGCCGATCAATATATGGGTGAAGCTGAATACGATACCATCGCCGAAATAGCCTACCGGATCAAAATCCCGGTAATTGCCAACGGCGACATTCATTCCCCCGAAAAAGCCCGCTACGTCCTTGACCATACAGGCGCAGCCGGCCTGATGATCGGACGCGCCGCCCAGGGACGGCCCTGGATTTTCCGCGAAATCGAACACTTTCTCTTGACCGGCGAACGCTTGCCTGCGCCGTCAGTAAGCGAAATTCACCAGATATGCCGCGCACACCTGGCCGATATCCACGCCTTTTACGGCGTGGATATCGGTGTGAAGATCGCACGCAAACATATCGCCTGGTACACACGGGGCTTGGCTGGATCGTCGGCTTTCCGACGTGCCATGAACCAGCTTAGCTACCCCGACGCCCAGGGCGCAGCCATTGACGAATTCTTTGACCATCTGGCTGAAATAAGCAATCGGCTCGATAATCTCTCAATGAACGGGTCCGTCGAAAAATTACTGGAACTAGCCGCATGAACCCTTGCAACAATGGACTCGCCGACGCCGTAGTACGCACCCTGGAACAGTATTTCAACGATCTCGACGGCGAAAAACCAGTACCGGTTTACGATATGGTCATAAAGTGCGTTGAAAAACCCATGCTCCGGTTCGTGCTCGAACGTGCCAGCGGCAACCAGAGCACCGCTGCCAGATTGCTTGGCATCAACCGCAATACCCTGCATCGCAAACTGGCTGATTACAACCTGCTGTAACTCCTGCCTGCCTTGTCCGGCCACCATGACCGGAAAAGGTTTTTGTTTTTTCTTTCACGTCTGACCAAGATGAAAATTACCCAGGCCCTGATTTCTGTCTCCGACAAAGAAGGTATCCTCGAATTCGCCCAGGGACTCACCGCGCTCGGCGTCAAACTGCTTTCCACCGGCGGTACTGCCCGGCTTCTGAAGGATGCGGGCCTTGTCGTCACCGAAATCGGCGACCACACAGGTTTTCCCGAAATGCTCGATGGCCGGGTAAAAACCCTGCATCCAAAAGTACACGGCGGCATTCTCGCCCGCCGCGACCTGCCTGAACACATGGCCACGCTTAATAAGCACGGCATCCCAATGATTGACCTCGTTTGCGTCAACCTCTACCCATTCAGGGAAACCGTCGCCCAATCCGGCGTCACGTTGGAAGCCGCTATCGAAAACATCGACATCGGCGGCCCCGCAATGGTGCGTTCCGCCGCCAAGAACTACGCCGGGGTAGCTATCGTTACCGACCCGGCAGATTACGCCCCCATCCTGGCGGAAATGCAGGCCAACGAGGGCGCGTTGCCGCTTGCCACCCGCTTTGGCCTCGCCAAAAAAGCCTTCACCCACACCGCCCGCTACGACAGCATGATCGCCAACTGGCTCACCGGCGGGCCTGAAGGCATCGAAGCCGCCCCTTCCGCGCCCGCCCCGGCCCCTACGGTTTTCCCCGAACGCCTGCAACTGGCCTTCGACCGTGCGGAAACCCTGCGCTATGGCGAGAACCCGCACCAGCAGGCCGCTTTCTACCGGGAACCGCAAGCGGTCGCGGGCAGCATCGCCGCCTACCGGCAATTGCAGGGCAAGGAACTCTCCTATAACAATATTGCCGATTCCGACGCGGCCTGGGAATGCGTCAAAACCTTCCCGGAACCCGCCTGCGTCATCGTCAAACACGCCAACCCCTGCGGCGTGGCCATCGCCCCCAATCTGTCTGGCGCCTACGAAAAAGCGTTCCAAACCGACCCCACCTCCGCCTTTGGCGGGATCATCGCCTTCAACGGCACGGTCGACACCGACGTGGTGGAAGCCATGAATGTGAGGAAGCATTTTGTCGAAGTGCTGATTGCCCCTGCCTTCACTGCAGCTGCAAAGGCATTGCTGCAAACGAAGCAGAACCTGCGCGTACTGGAAGTCCCCCTTGCAGCCAGCCGGCACGCCCTGGAATTCAAACGGGTCGGTGGCGGCCTGCTCGCGCAGACGCCGGATGCTTTCAACGTCACGCCGGAAAGCCTGAAAACAGTCACCCAAAAAGCGCCTACACCCGAGCAGGTCGAGGATCTCCTCTTCGCCTGGCGGGTCGCAAAATTCGTCAAATCCAACGCCATCGTTTTCTGCGGCGGTGGTATGACCCTGGGTGTGGGCGCAGGCCAGATGAGCCGCGTTGACTCCACCCGCATCGCCAGCATCAAGGCGGGCAATGCCGGACTATCGCTTGCCGGTTCCGTGGTTGCGTCAGATGCATTTTTCCCCTTCCGCGACGGCGTAGACGTGGTCGCGGAAGCGGGCGCAGCTGCTATCATCCAGCCCGGCGGTTCCATGCGCGACGAAGAAACCATCGCTGCCGCCAATGAACACGGGCTGGCGATGGTTTTTACAGGCATCCGGCACTTCCGGCACTGATTCTCACACCACCCTGGACATCAACGATGCGGAGTCCAGCGAGCCCGCCCGCATCACACCACGGAAAAGGAAATCATGAAACTTCTTGTCATCGGTTCCGGCGGACGTGAACATGCCATTGCCTGGTGTCTGGCACGAACGCGCGGTTTGCAGAAAATCTACGTTGCCCCCGGCAATGCCGGCACCGCCGTCGAACGCGAAATGGAGAACCTGCCAATCACCAACCCGCAAGAACTCGCAAATTTTGCTGCCGAAAATAAGGTCTTCCTGACCATCGTTGGCCCTGAAGCGCCGCTGGCCAAGGGCATCGTCGATATTTTCCGCGCACGGGGGCTGAGGATCTTTGGTCCCACCAAAGCCGCCGCCCAACTCGAATCCTCCAAGGATTTCGCAAAACATTTCATGGAGCGGCACCATATACCGACCGCTGCGTTCGAGACATTCACAGATGCCGATAACGCACATGCCTACGTGGAAAAACAGGGCATACCTATCGTCATCAAGGCTGATGGCCTCGCAGCTGGCAAGGGCGTCGTTGTTGCCGAGTCACTGAAAGAAGCGCACAGGGCCATCGATGACATGCTTGCCGGGAACAAACTCGGCAAGGCCGGCGCACGGATTGTGATCGAAGAATTTCTCGACGGCGAAGAAGCCAGCTTCATCGTCATGGCCGATGGCAAGAATGTGCTGGCGCTTGCCTCCAGCCAGGATCACAAACGCATCGGCGATGGCGACATCGGGCCGAACACCGGCGGCATGGGCGCCTACTCCCCTGCCCCAGTTGTCACGCCAAGCATCCACGCAAAAATCATGCGGGAAGTCATCAGCCCTACCATCAAAGGCATGGCGCAGGAAAGCATGCCTTACACCGGTTTTCTTTACGCCGGCCTGATGATCGGCAAGGATGGCAGTATCAAAGTTCTGGAATTCAACTGCCGCATGGGCGACCCCGAAGCCCAACCGATCCTGATGCGCCTGAAAACCGATTTCCTGAAACTCCTGGAACACGCAGTCGATGGCAACCTCGACAAGGTCGAAGCCGAATGGGATTTGAACGTCGCTCTGGGCGTGGTGCTGGCTTCTGCCAAATATCCAGGCATCCCGCGCATGGGCAATCTCATCAAGGGGCTGCCCCCCGACAACTCCTTCGGCGGGGATGCCCATGTTTTTCACGCTGGCACCGCGTTCAACAACGCCCAAAAGACCATCACTTCGGGAGGGCGCGTACTTTGCGTCACTGCGCTGGGCGTAAATGTCCGCGCTGCGCAGAAACGGGCCTATGAACTCATCGAAACGATTTCCTTCACCGGCATGCAGTACCGCCGGGACATCGGCTACCGGGCAATCAACCGCAAAGCCTGATTTGCCACGGCTCACAGCGCCTTGATCGTGTTCAAGGCTTGCTCGAATTCCGAAATCAGCACTAATTCGATTATTTTCGAGACCAAGGCTTGCCGGTTCGGTGGCAACGGCATGGATCGCAAGGCATCCAGGGCCGTATCTATGCCATCGATGTCCTCTTCCTTTAGTGCCACCTTCAACCGGATGATCTCCTGATCACACCGTAAATTGTTCACTTCAAACTCGTTTCCCCATGCTGTGTTACGGAAACGTTCTTTCGCAAGCGCTTTGTCTATTTTTGCATTTAGGGAAGTCAACCCGGTACGGAAGTTATCCAGATGTCCACGAATGAACGATATATCACCCCGATGGCCGGCAGCTTCCAGCAAAGCTGATGATTCCGACAACGCAGCAGCACCGATATTGGCCAAAGCACTTTTCAAGGCATGAACGAGTGTAGTAAATAATTTCAGATTGTCGGACGTTGGTTTTTCCAGTAACGCAAGGCGCTGTTTCGCATCATGCAGGAAAATCTCAAGGAGATTCCAATAATGTTCTTTGGAACCGCCAACACGTGACAGACCGACTGAAGTATCCACACCTTCGATAGCTGGAAAATTCACGTTGACCGTCTGAGTTTTGTCCACTGAATTTTGTGAAGATATAGTTTGCCGCTTTTCTTTTGGAATCCATTTTCCCAAAATTTCATTCAATTTGGTAATTTCAATAGGCTTGGAAAGTAAATCATCAAAACCATTTTCAAGAAACACTTCATACATCCCGGAAATGGTATTGGCAGTCAATGCAATGATAGGTACATTTCTGAAATACTCGCCCTCCTGCGCACGAATGATAGCAACCGTTTCCATACCGTCCATGCCCGGCATCATGTGATCCATGAAAATAACATCATATTGTTGTTTACGTACTTTTTCAATAGCATCAGTTCCACTATCGACACAGTCGATCTGCATCTCATAGACAGCCATGAGTCCCCGTGCCACACGCAGGTTGATAGCAAGATCGTCTACGATCAAAACTCTCGCGGTCGGTAAAATGAAATGGATTCCGTCCTCGGCAGGACAGGCAAAATGACTCACATCGGAAAAACCATTCAGGACGTTAGCAATGGCAGTAGCATAAGCCGGCATAGGCAGTGCACGTACATTGGGCATGGGCATGTGCTCTCCAGGTTCCGTATCTAAAATCACCGGCACGGCATCAGGAGCGAAATTTTCGATTTCGACAACAATTTCCGGCATCAAATATCGAGGCGCAAAAATATAATTATATTCGCGTTTCTTCAATTCATCGACAAAGCTTCCATGAGACACCACACGCTGACAAAACACACCAAGGTTTTCGATAGTCATGAAAATGCTTTCTATGGATTGCCGACGAGGCTCATAAAATAGAACACTTTTCTTATCTGCTTCCATAACCTCTGCAAATCGATGATAATTATGAACACTCTGAATGAATGTAACGGTAAAAATCGAACCTTTATCATAAACACTTTCTACCGTAATATTTCCCCCCATCAAGCGGCTAAGATTGTAAGAAATTGCAAGCCCTAGTCCTGTACCTTCTAATCCCTTTCTATTGAAAGAATTAACTTGCACAAACTCATCGAACAAGTTATTTATGTCACCTTCTTTAATGCCGATACCAGTATCCAGTATTTTGCATCTAATTTCATATTTTCCCAACTCTATTTCCTTTCCGTCCATATGAAAAAATATATGTCCTTTTTTAGTATATTTCACTGCATTAGTCAAAAGATTCAGCAATATTTGACGAACACGTGTTTCATCGCCAATCATTTTACTCGGTAAACGGCTATCAATATAAATAGAAAATCGTATTGGTTTCTCTAGCAAACGCATTTTGGCAATCATAACCACATCATTCAACAAGGAAGAAAGTTCATATTCCTCCAATAGAAGCTCCAATTTTCCGGATTCTACTTTGGAAAAATCAAGGATATCGTTGATAATAGATAACAAACTCGTCCCCGATTGCTTTATGTCCGCCGCATAAGAACGGACAATATCGGATGCAGTATTTTGACGCAAAATCAACTCACTCATACCAATAATAGCATTCATAGGTGTGCGAATTTCGTGAGACATTTTTGCCAGGAACATGCTCTTCGAGCGATTGGTTCGTTCCGCTTCCAATTTGGCTTCAACCAAGGGGGTCACATCGCTGATATCAATAAACCTGCCTTTCAATTCTGAGTCAATATCATCCTCATTTTTCATCATGAATTGACTGGACACGATCTTAAAATAGCGCGTTTTACCGTATTCATGTATTTCAACTGTATTATCGTAAAAACCGGGCTTGTCGAAAATATCGCCTATCATTAATTTCATATTTATTTGATGAAAAAGATCGACCAATGGACGACCAACAGCCATTTCAGTGCTTTCAAGATGAGCCAATTTTGCCATTGGTTCGCTGATATAGGTCACGCGATTCATATGGTCGACCAAGCCAACAAGATTAGGTGTCGTTGCCATCAATGCAGAAAAAGCGTTCTCTGCTTTTGATGATCGCACACTCTTATCTGAAGCAAAACGAACTAACAATAAGAAAAGCGCCAAGATATAAACGACGGCCCCCCATGCTTTAATCATCTCTTCAAAGGAGGCATTATTTCCTGATATTGGCAGCCCCATCAACACCAACACTAAAATAACAAAATTTACTACAATGGTTAAATACAATAAAGAATTATATTTGCAATATATTGCACAAATGCCACATATGCATGCTGTTACATATAAATAATAAGACTGCCAATTACCATGTACTGAATCTATCGTAAGCGCTACAAAAACAAGCAGTGGAACAATGAAAACCATAAAAGCAGTATTCTTGATATAAATGACCAAGAATGAGATGAGCACAACAAACAATATGCTTAATGCTGCAATAAAAATCGCATCATGCCAAAACCCATCTTCAATATATTTCGACATCCTGATATTGAAGAAAGTAATAAGCGCTAAATAACCAAAAAGGTTCGCTGATCTATGGTAAACAAATTCGCTCCTCCCTTTTAACATTTTCCGCACTTGTCGCATGGTTGGAACAATGATAAACAACATTATTATAGAAAGAATAAGCATCGAAAAAATGATTATTGAATGATTGAATTTAACTCCAAAAATCAAATATATTAAAATAATAAAAAGGTTGCCAGCTATTGCCAATACCTGCGACCAAATAAAATAATCATTTTCAGGAATATTTTTGAAACTCATTTTTCACTCCTGCTGAATCTGAGTTGGATCAATGATGCGAACTACTTCAGGCTTAATTTCCACGGCAATGTATTTATCATAAAAAATCTCCCCATCCAAGCTGAGTATCATTGGATTGTCTGATATTAAAAAAATTTTTTTTACCCGCCGATATATAAATAGGTCTGGGTGTTTTTCATAATCTCCTTTAATATATTTACTTAACAATTTATGAAAGTTCCGTGCTGTCATTTCGCTGCTTATCAGCACATTCAACCAACCATCAGTTGGACTAGCTTCCTTGATAGCGTATTTTTTATTGCCAGCACAACACGAACTATTAGTAATATTGATAAAAGCATATGTTCCGTTTATGATTTCATCATCCATCCATATACGGTAACTTTGTTTGAATATTTCAAAATTGTTGATGCTGGCTAAATGCAAAGAGTTACTGCCCAAAACTTGGGTTAAGGATGAAACGTATTTGTCCAGAAAAGAACATCTGCCGCATATTCTTTTGATATTGTTGCGAAAGAATGCTTCTAACCCAATCAAACAATGATTCAAGGCGTAATTACTGCCACAATACAACGCATCCATCGGGACTGAATGCGCAGAGATCTGTGCTTTCAGTGAACTGAAAACGTCCTTGTTATTTCCCCCGAAAATAGGATAAGTTTTATTTTTTTTCCCGTAGGGAATGAAACCCAATTCCACATTCGGTAATCCTACAACACCGTTCAAACAATCAAATAATATGCTGTCTCCACCCACCGCATATACCCTGAGAGGGACAGCACCTGAAACGGCATTCGCAAACCGCTTAATCGTAGAAATGGCATCGCGTGGAAAACGTGAAATATGAACAGCATAGTCTGGCGGCTCACACTGTTTTGAATTGACCAATCCATTGAAAAAACGGTGCACTTTCGAAATTTCCGACTCCATTTTACGCCTATTATCGAAACATGCAGGATTCACGACAAAAAAGTGTCTGGCTGATAAAATGTTTTTTGACATCCCAGACTCTACGTTCATTTTGTCATCCTTAAATGCAGTGCCATTGGATATCAATGTTTTCATTATTTTTCTTTCTCAATATTTAACGATGAAGATAATTGTAACTTTTCTGAACACTGTTCAAACAGATCAACCAGAACTGGATCAAAATCTGTTCCTTTTCCTTTTGAAATTATATTAACGGCAGTTTGATGATCAAATGCCGGCTTGTAACAACGCTCAGAAATCAGGGCTTCGTAAACATCAACGATGGCCATCAATCGCCCCAATAATGGAATTTCCGTACCTGAGAGACCATTAGGATAACCAGAGCCGTTCCATCTTTCGTGATGGTAATAGGCAAAAATTTTGGCATATTGTAAAAATAAACTATCCTCTTCATCTTCTTCAAGTTTTTCTATAAAATCAACACCATATATAACGTGTTTCTTCATTTCTTCAACTTCTGTAGCAGTTAATTTTCCAGGTTTTTTAAGAATACTATCCTGAATAGCAATTTTCCCGACATCGTGTAACTGCGCGGATTGAAGAAGCAAATCGATATCCCATTCCTTTGTTTCTTCCTGATAAACTCCGGCTTCAATCATAGTGGATAATAATACTTCCAAATATATCTGCGTTCGTTCAATATGATTTCCTGTCAAAGCATCTCGCCCTTCCATTAATTCTGCCATTGCTTGCAACACTTTATTTTGTAACTTGAGTATAGTTTGAGCTTTTTCAGTCACCATTCCCTGCAAGTTTTCATTGTAATTCTGGAGTTTTTTTCTTTGTTTCTCTACCATTATATGTGTTTCGACACGTTTTTTAAGCAGACGTGCTGAAAATGGTTTACTTATGTAATCAATTGCGCCCAAATCCAGTCCCTGAAGTTCGAAGATAGTATCACTCATGCTCGTGAGAAAAATGACTGGAATATCTTTTGTATCTGGATGATCCTTAAGAATTTCGATTGCCTCGTATCCATTCATATCTGGCATATTTACATCCAGCAAAATCAGATCCGGTTTATAACGCTTCAGCAGTTCGAACATTTTTGAGGCTGAAGGAACAGTTATTACGCGATATGCATGCGCCAGGGCTTCCTTGCCAACCAGCAGGTTGGCAAGACTATCGTCCACCAGCATAATCAACTCACGGGCATCGCCCATCATGCACTCCCTGCCTGACAAGATAGATGTGTGAGAATAGAACATCGCCCTGACTGGACAAATGCATTATTCACGAACATCCTTGCTACTTTCTTCATTTGACGTAAGGTGTTAAATGTCGCACCTCAAGGCATGAGCCGTTACAATCACCCATGCTTTACGATCTGGTTCGTCCTCTCCTGTTCTCATTCGACCCTGAAACCACGCACGAAGCTGCCATTGCCGCTCTGCACGCCGCCGGTCGCCTACTACCCGCCGGACGGCCGCATCCTTCCATTCCGATCGAAGTCATGGGACTCAACTTCCCCAATCGCATCGGGCTTGCCGCTGGGTTCGACAAAAATGGTGAGGCTATTGATGGGTTGGCGTTGATGGGTTTTGGCTTTATTGAAATCGGCACAGTTACGCCACGTGCACAGCCGGGAAATCCGCGCCCGCGCCTTTTCCGGTTACCGGAGGCATATGCCATCATCAACCGCATGGGTTTTAACAATCACGGGGTCGAAGTGCTAGTCGCCAATGCGCGCGCGGCCAAATATAAGGGCATCCTTGGTATCAATATCGGCAAAAATGTCGGCACGCCAATGGATCGCGCCGTGGACGATTACCTTGCGTCTTTCGTCAGGGTGTACGAGGTGGCAAGCTATGTAGCGGTCAATATTTCGTCCCCCAATACGCAAAATCTGCGTCAGTTGCAGGGTGCTTCCGAACTTGACCAGTTGCTCGCCCGCCTCAAGGAGACCCAATATCAGTTGGCCGGACATCACGGACGCTACGTGCCGCTGGCGCTGAAAATCGCGCCGGATCTCGATGCGGTCGGCATTTCGGATATTGCCGATGCCTTACGCCGTCACCGTATTGACGCTGTGATTGCTACCAATACCACACTCGCCCGCGACAAGGTGGAGGGATTGAATCACGCCAATGAAGAGGGTGGGCTGTCGGGTGCGCCACTGTTGGAGGCTTCGACCGCTGTAATACGCCAACTCGCACAAGAACTGGCTGGCGAGGTACCGATCATTGCAACGGGAGGTGTACTAGACGGCGCGGACGCACGGGCGAAACTCGATGCCGGGGCAACGCTGGTGCAGTTGATGAGCGGTCTCGTTTTTCGCGGCCCGGGTCTCGTCCGAAAATGCGTACAGGCTACTGCTGTGTGAATACTGTATAATGTAGTGTTTTCGTTCGCTACCATCGCTCCGAATGAGTTATCTCTTTGTCGTCCTTGGCGCCGCTCTCGTCAATAATGTAATTTTTGTCCGTATCCTCGGGTTGTGTCCGTTCATGGGCACCTCAAAAAAGCTCGAAACCGCCATCGGCATGGGCATGGCGACGGCTTTCGTGCTTACATTGGCTTCAGGGACGAGTTATCTCATCAACCATTACCTGCTGGTGCCGTTCGATCTCACCTACCTGCGTACACTGGCGTTCCTTATTGTGGTCGCGGGCATCGTGCAGGTGACAGAACTGGTCATCCACAAAACCAGTCCGCAGTTGCAACAGGTGCTCGGCATTTATCTGCCGCTCATCACCGTCAATTGTGCCGTACTCGGCATTCCTCTGTTGAGTGCGAATCTCGGCCACAGCCTGCTTGAATCCCTGTTGTTCGGGTTCGGCTCTGCTGCCGGTTTCACTTTCGCCCTGATTCTGTTTGCCGGCCTGCGTGAACGGATGGATGGGGCCGATGTGCCATTAGCTTTCCGGGGCGTGCCTATCGCCATGATGACTGCCGGTTTCATGAGCCTTGCCTTTATGGGATTCGCTGGACTGGATCGTTTTCATCATTAAACAGAAAGATTGCGCTGCTCAAATTCCTCTCCGGCCCTCCCATTTTTCCAGACCGATGCTTGCTGCAATTTTAGTAATGACAGGAATGGCTCTCGTACTTGGTACGGTGTTAGGCTATGCCGCTGTTTATTTCAAGGTTGAGGGAAACCCGCTGGCCGAGCAGATCGACGCCATCCTGCCGCAAACCCAGTGCGCCCAGTGTGGTTATCCGGGCTGCAAACCTTACGCCGAAGCCATTGCCAAGGGTGAAGCCGAAATCAACCTGTGCACGCCGGGCGGCGATGACAACGCGCTCAAACTGGCGGAATTGCTCGGGCGTGAGTTCAAGCCGCGCGGAGCGCCGGACGAAAAGCTGAAAACGGTAGCGCTTATCGACGAACAAACTTGTATCGGCTGCACATTGTGTGTCCAGGCATGCCCGGTCGACGCGATCATCGGTTCGGCCAAACAGATGCACACGGTAGTGAGCCGTTATTGCACAGGCTGCGAATTGTGCCTGCCGCCCTGCCCGGTCGATTGCATCGCATTGGTGGAAGAGCCACGCACCCCGCAGAACTGGCGCTGGAAATTCCCGGCAAAAGGACTCAGGGTCGTGACATGAAACCGAAGCTTTTCACTCCTTGGGGCGGCGTCCATCCCAACACCCACAAGACGGAATCCTCCGAGTCCCCGATCCAGCACGTGCCGATGCCGTCACGGTTGGTTATCCCGCTCATCCAGGGGAGCCAGGGATCGGCAAGGACAATCGTCACCGTCGGTGACAAGGTATTGAAAGGCCAGTGCATCGGCGAAGCCGAGGGCGAAGATGGCACGGCCATTCACGCACCGACTTCGGGCACAGTGACGGAAATGGGGCGTTACCCGATGGCGCATCCCTCCGGGCTATCCTCACAGGCCATCGTGATCGAACCGGACGGAGAGGAGCGCTGGATTACGTTTGAGCCACTCGACCCGGCCACGGCGAGCCGCGATGAACTGATCCTCCGCATCCAGGCAAGCGGGATCGTCGGCATGGGCGGCGCGGTTTTCCCGAGCCACCTCAAAGCCAGGAGCAAAATCAACACGTTGATCATCAACGGCGCGGAATGCGAACCATGGATGACCAATGATGACCGCCTGATGCGCGAGCGCGCCGCCAATATCGTGACCGGGGCGGCGATCCTGGTGCATCTGACCGGTGCGCAGCAAACACTGATCGGTATCGAGGATAACAAACCCGAGGCCATCGCCGCCATGCGCGCCGCCGTGTGTGATATGGAACCTGTCGCGCGCGCATGTCTGAACGGGGGCAGCATGACTGTCGCTGTCGTACCGACGCGCTATCCGACCGGGGAGAGAAAACAGCTCATCCACGTACTCACCGGCATCGAGATCCCTCCCAGCGACCGTGTCACTAAATACGGCATGCAATGTTTCAACGTCGCTACCGCGCACGCGGTATGCCGCGCCCTGTTGCATGGCGAACCGATGGTGTCGCGTATCGTCACCGTAACCGGCAATGTCGAACGTCCGGGCAATTACGAGACGCCGCTCGGTATGCCGGTTGCCAGCTTGCTCGCGTTCTGCGGGGTAAAACCCGACACGACCCGTATCCTGATGGGCGGGCCGATGATGGGCTTCACCCTGCCCAACCTTGACGCGCCGGTTGTCAAGGGTTGCAATTGCCTCATCGCTGCTTCCAACGAATTCTTCCCGCCGCCGCTACCCGAGCAACCCTGCATCCGATGCGGCGAATGTGTGATTGCCTGCCCGGTCAGATTGGAACCATTCGAGATGTACTGGGCCAGCCGTGTAAAAAATTTAGACGGCGCCAGGCGCCATCGTCTCGCTGACTGCATGGAATGCGGTTGCTGTGCCTATGTGTGCCCGGCCCATATTCCGCTCGTCGATTACTTCCGCTTTGCCAAAAGCGAAATCCGCGCCCGCAACGAAGAAAAGAAAGCTTCCGACCAGGCCCGGATGCGGTTTGAATCTCGCAGTTCCCGGCTGGAACGCGAAAAAACCGAAAAGGTCGCGCGCCTGGCCGCCAAGGTTGCCGAGACCCGCGCCAAGGCTGCCACCGAAAGCGATACCGCGCTGATCGCTGCTGCCGTTGAACGGGTCAATGAACCTGCCCCCCAGGATAACGCCGCGCCCTTGAACGGCCAGCAAACATGACTTCTCCACATATCCGACAACCCGCCAGTGTGCAGCGCGTAATGGCTACCGTGCTAATTGCGCTCCTGCCCGGTATCGCCGTCTATGTGTGGCAAATCGGTGCAGGCATCCTGGTCAATCTCGCCATTGCCACCGTTGCAGCGCTGGCCGCCGAGGCATTTGTGCTCCAGTTGCGCAAGCGCCCGCTATGGATCACGCTCACCGATGGTTCGGCAGTCGTCACCGCTTGGCTCGTCGCGCTCATCCTGCCTTCTATCGCGCCCTGGTGGCTTACCGTGATAGGCGTACTGGTTGCCATCATTGGCGCCAAGCATCTGTATGGCGGCATCGGGCAAAACCCGTTCAATCCGGCAATGGCCGCCTATTGCGCGATGATCGTCGCCTATCCGGCGCTGATGGCGCAATGGCCTTCCGTCGATGGCGTAGACTTTGCCACCCAGTTGCATCTGATCCTTGGCGGCAGCCGCGAAATCGACGGCATCACCAGCGCGACGGCCCTGGATGCCATGCGTACCGGATTAAACAACGAAAGCAATGTCCCCACCATCCTCGCCTCCAATACTTTCGGCTTTGCCGGCGGGCGGGGATGGGAATGGATCGCGGCGGGCTATCTCGTCGGTGGCCTCTTTTTGCTCGCGCGCCGCATCATCACCTGGCATTTGCCGCTCGGTTTCATCATAGGTATGGGAGCCATGGCAGGCGTGTCCTGTCTCGTCGCACCGGAAAGTTTTCCTTCCCCGTTCTTTCATCTCGCCAGCGGCGGGGCGATGCTTGCAGCCTTTTTCATCATCACCGACCCGGTCACATGCGCAACCGCCCCGCTTGGTAAATTCATTTTCGCCACCGGGGTTGGGATCATTGCCTGGGTCATCCGTACCTTCGGCGTATACCCCGACGGTATCGCTTTCGCCGTGCTGCTGATGAACATCTGTGTGCCGTTTATCAACCACGCAACCCTTGCTGTCCCTGCCGACTGGCGCAAGGACAACCGGTCATGACATCTCCCGGCCCCACGCGCCCCGAACCGTCTCCCGTCCGCCCGGCCTTCCTCGCAGGGTTGCCGCCTGCGCTGCACCGCGCGCTGGTTTCAGCTTTCGGGCTGTTTGCCTTCGCGCTGGTTTTCACCGCTTTCATGGCGTTCACGTATGAGATGACGCGTGACCGTATCCGTGCCGCCATCAAACATGAACAGATGCGCCTCATCGGCGAAGTGCTATCGAACCTGCATTACGACAATGCCCTGCTTGAGGACATGGTCAACGACAAGATCAAAATCGAGGGCAGCGCCGAGAACCGCATCGGCAAGGTCTGGCGTGCCCGCAACGGCGATGCGCCCGTGGCACTTGTGTTCGAGACCTTCGCATCAGACGGCTACAGCGGGCGCATCGAACTCGTCGCCTCGCTGGACAATGAGGGCCGGGTCGGTGGCGTACGGGTGGTCTCGCACCGCGAAACACCGGGCCTGGGCGACTACATCGACCCAACCAGGGACCAAAACAAGGAAAACCCCTGGATCGGCCAATTTGTCGGGGCGGACGCCACAATGCCCGCCACACGCTGGCAAGTGAAGAAGGATGGCGGTAATTTCGATTACCCCGCTGGCGCAACGGTCAGCGCCCGCGCCGTCACGCGCGCAACGGGCCGTGCCGCCGCCTGGATCCACGCGCACCGCGAAGCGCTTTTCGCCGCCCCGGCAGAAAGGAATAAGCAATGAGTGAGAGCGGACATCTCAGAGAAAGCCTCCGCAACGGCCTGTGGCGGCATAACCCAGGCCTGGCTCAGATTCTCGGCCTGTGCCCGATCCTCGCCATCAGTACCAATATGGTGAACGCCGTCAGCCTGGGGCTCGCTACCGTCATAGCAATGGCCCTCTCGAATCTGCTCGTCTCCGGGTTGCGGCGCTGGATCGCCTACGAGATCCGCATCCCCGTGTTCGTTCTCATCATCGCGGCCCTGGTGACGGTGCTCGACCTGGTGTTCAACGCCTATTTTCACAGCCTGTACCTGATGCTTGGCATCTTCATCCCGCTCATCGCCACCAACTGTATCGTGCTCGCCCGCGCCGAAGCCTACGCCGCCAAACACGGCATGTGGGAATCGACCCTGGACGGCATTACGATGGGACTGGGCCTGGTTTGGGTGCTGGCGCTGCTCGGCGCGCTGCGCGAACTGATTGCCAACGGCACGATATTTTCCGGCATTGAGATGGTTTTTCCCGGTTTGAAATCGATCAGTGTTTTTGGCGACGCCTACCCCGGTTTCCTGCTTGCCTGCTTACCGCCCGGCGCATTCTTTATTCTCGGCGGCCTGATTGCCGGTTACAACATGATCAATGCCCGCCATGCGGCACGCGCCAGCCAGAAACCTGTTCCGCCGGAACAGGTCCATGCACCGCCCATTGGCTGAAAACGGCCATGAAACCGGAAGCAGTAAGCGAATTCTTCCGCCGTCTGGCGGAGCACACCCCGGAACCTCGAACCGAACTCGAATACGGCAGCCCTTACCAGCTTCTCGTCGCAACCGTACTTTCGGCGCAAACCACCGATAAAGGCGTCAACCTGGCAACCCGCCGCCTGTTTCCCCTGGCTCCGACTCCGCAGGCGATGCTCGCGCTGGGAGAGGGGCAACTGGCCGAATGCATCAAAACCATCGGTTTTTTCCGGGCCAAGGCAAAAAACGTCATCAACCTCTCCCGCCTGCTGATCGAGCGGCACATGGGTGAAGTCCCGCCTGACCGTGCCGCGCTCGAAGCCCTGCCCGGCGTGGGACGTAAAACCGCCAACGTCGTACTCAATACAGCCTTCCGACAGCCGGTCATGGCCGTTGACAGGCATGTCTTCCGGGTCGCCAACCGCACGGGGCTCGCGCCCGGCAGTGGCGTAGACGAGGTCGAGACCACACTCATGAAGACCGTGCCTCCCAACTACCTGCTTGACGCACATCATTGGCTAATACTGCACGGCCGTTATGTTTGCACTGCAAAAAAACCACTTTGTTCGGCCTGTTGCGTGTACGATTTGTGCTACTGGTCAGATAAAGCAAACTGAACGCAAGAACATAACATTCACCGCAACGACATTTTCATGGCCGCAAACGCATGTTTAATCCTACCCGCGAACAAGTACGAGAATTTTTCATTGATGTCTGGCGCAAGTATCAGTCCCAGGAAGTCCTCGCAGCGCTTGAAACCATCGCTGCGGGCATCGCGCTGGAACACCCCGAATACCACGCCCTGCTCTCTGCCCCGGATGCGATGACACGGCAGTTCTCTCCCGAAAACGGACAGGCCAACCCCTTTTTGCACCTGTCGCTGCATCTGGCCATCGAAGAACAGCTCTCGATCAACCAGCCTCCCGGCATCCAAGCCGCTTTTGAGACACTACGCAAACTCCATGGCCGCCACGGCGCCATGCACGAGGTACTCGAATGTCTGGGCGAGGAGATGTTCAAGGCGCTACGCGACAAAGTCCCGCCCGATGGAACCGCTTACCTCAACAGTATCCGCCGCCGCGCTGGAATGCCGCCAATCGACAATTAAGCCATGAAGAGAAGGCACATTTCTTCAATATCCCAATACCTGTACCGCCTTTGCTACGTTTAAATATACCCATCATTGCAGATGAGTCCTAGAGTATCCGACATGCTGACGAGTCTGTTCCGCCGCCTGTTCCGCCGCCTGTTCCGCCGCTCGTTGCCGCCTGAAAAAGGCGATGCAGATGCCGTCACACTCGCCCCGGATCCCGTAAACACCGACATATCGACCCTGCTATCACCCTTACAGCTGGAACAGCCCCCCGCATGCACCTCCAGTATCGAAGACATTGAGGGTTCCATCATCTGCCGCGAGTCCATTCTCAATCGCCAGCAGAAAATCATTGGATATCAGTTTTTGCTTCAGAAAGCCGCCAATGCCGGCATCCGTGTCCATAATCGGCGGATTTCCCATCTTTACGCTGAAATTCTGGTGCAGAATCTGCTGTACACCAATATTTTCCCGCTGATCGGGCAGCGTTTCATCTTCATCGAAATCCCGGATTCTTTTCTTTGTGACCCATGTCTGAAGCAGCTTCCGGCGACAAATACTTTTTTCATCCTTACCCCTGTCAAGGACTCCAACACACCCTCGCATGACAAATTGCGGGCCTGGACACACGCGCTACGCAAACTCGGTTACCGCATTGGGATTCCCGATCCGATAGCGGTGCCCGAATATTTTCATTTGCTGCCAGAAATCGACCTGGTCTCAATGCAGGCATCCCAGATCGAGGTCGACAAAGGCGAAAGGCTTGTCAACTATATTCTCAAGAAAATGCCACAGGTATCGATCCTGGTGCAAAATCTGCCCAGTATCGAGGATTTCAACTTCTGCCGCGAAATTGGGGCAACCCTGTTCCAGGGGCACTTTGTCGTCAGCCGCGAACAATGGGAGAAAGCCGAGCTCGGCGCCAGTTTCAACCATTTGGCCATGCTGCTGAAAAAACTGCAGCAGGATGCCGATACACACGAAATCGTTTCCATCCTTAAGCAGGATGCAGCCACTACTTTACGCTTGTTGCGCTACATCAACTCGGCAGCCAACGGCCTGCGGGAACATATTTCTTCAATCGAACACGCCGTCACCATGTTGGGGCGCGCCCCACTGCAACGCTGGCTTACGCTGTTGCTCTGTAGGAGCAACCGCAACCAGCCGCGCGCCTCCGCCGTGCTCGAAACAGCGCTCATTCGGGCACGCTTCATGGAACTGGTTTCCGATTCGCGAGAGGCGCATGACCGCGAGGCGATCTTTCTCACCGGTCTTCTGTCACTGATCGACATCATCCTGCAACAGCCGATAGAACATGCGCTGGATGCCTTGTTCGTCACCGAAGACATCCGCAATGCCATTCTCCATAGCAAAGGCATCTACGCCGCAACGCTGGCGTTAGCACGGGCATGCGAAAGCATGGACACGGATCGCATCGCTTCCGCCGCCGAAACCTGCTATATCAGTCCTGAGCAAGTATCGGCCTGCTACATGGACGCATTGTCCTGGACATTGACGCTTCAACAGGAAATTTCCGATTAAGGCATCGGCTCGCTGTGCAGTGGACTGTTCGCAGCATTCCCTAAAAGCAGCCCGAAAAAATAAATTAGGCCTGTAATGTAAAGCGCCCCCAGAAACTATACCGACCCCGTATAATCCTCGCCCATGAAAATTCTCTTCGACCTGCTACCGGTCATATTCTTTTTCGCCGCCTACAAAACTGCCGGGTTTTTCCCGGATGAGGCCCATGCCCTGGTCACGAAATGGCTGGCTGAAGGCATTCCCGCAGACCAGGCGCCTATCCTGATTGCCACTTTCATCACCATCGTCGCCACGGCGCTGCAAATCGGCATCGTCTGGCTCAAACACCGCAAGGTTGACCGCATGCTGTGGATCAGCCTGATCGTCATCACCATCCTTGGCGGAGCCACGCTCGCGTTCCACAACCCGAAATTCATTCAGTGGAAACCCACCGCGCTCTATTGGATGTTCGGCCTGATTCTGTTCGGTTCGAACCTGATTTTCCGGCGCAATCTCATCAGGCGCATGCTCGAAGGCCAGATACGTCTCCCCGACCCGATATGGCTGCGCCTCAACTTGGCCTGGGCATTGTTTTTTGTCATACTTGGCACACTCAACCTCTATGTCGCTTACCGTTTTTCAGAAGAGGTCTGGGTCAATTTCAAGCTCTTCGGCTGTACGGCACTGGTTTTTGTGTTCGCGATTGCTCAGGGGCTGTACCTGTCGAAACACCTGATCGAGGACAATGCAGATAACGCAAATCATTGAAGCGATATGCACCTCCGCCGACACCACGAATAACGCGGATTTGATGTCGCTTTTCTATGCAGTGCCGGAACACATCTGTTGCACCGCAGCATCTCCTTCTCCAGCAATGTCCCGATGAATGCCAGAGCTGGAACGATATCTCACAAAAAAGGAATCCTGATGAAAAACTTTCCGAATCACCTCAGTGTTGCTTTCATTACCCTGATCGCATTAACAGGTTGCGCCGGCGGTGATCCCGGGGCGACCGCTTCCAACACGGGAACAACGGACACGGGGGCAAAGCCTGCCGCCGTTGTCAATGGCATTACCATTCCAAACAAATTCGTCGAAGTCATCGTTGCCGAGCAACGTGCCCAGGGCGCACCGGAAGACCCGGAAATGGAAGAAAACATCCGCAAGGAACTTGTCCGCCGCACCCTGCTTGAGCAAGACGCCGTCAAGGCCGGCATCGATAAGCGGCCTGACACGCTCGTCCGGCAAAACCTTGCCCGCCAGAATGCACTGATCCGGGATTATGTGCAGGACTGGACGAAAAACAACACACCGACCGATGATGAACTGAAGCAGGAATACGAAAAGATCACAACCAGCTTGGGCGAGCAGAAGGAATACCACACACGCCACATCCTGCTCAAGACCGAACAGGAAGCCAAAACTGCGATCTCCAAGCTCAATAAAGGTGCGAAATTTACAGAACTGGCGCGCAAGTCGCTCGACCCCGGCTCCAAAGGTAGCGGCGGCGACCTCGGTTGGGCCAACCCTTCCATGTTCGTCCCGCCTTTCTCTGAGGCAATGACCCAGCTCTCCAAGGGCAAATACACCGCAACGCCTGTCAAGACCGATTACGGTTACCACGTCATCCTCCTGGAAGATACGCGCAACATCCAACCTCCGCCCTTCGATGAAATCAAACCAGAGCTGCAACAACGGATGCAGCAAATGAAGTGGCAGGCATATCTCGACGAACTGGAAAAGAATGCCGATGTGAAGTGAGGCACCTGTAGCAAAAAGCGGCGGAAAATTTCCGCCGCTTTTTTTTTACCGCGCTATCTGGTGCAACGAAATGGTGCAACGAAACAGCTTCACAGCCCCTGCTCAATGAGCCATTCATCGATCCGCACGGCGACTTTTTCCCAATGGCGTTCGAGCATCATCGCATGCCCCATGTTGAGGAATATTTCCGGGCGGATCCCGTAGGCTTTTGCAGTCATTTCAACCTGGCCGGGAGAAATCAGGCGGTCGTACTGCGCGCCGAGAATCAGCATTGGCGGCCTGTAGGCGCGGGAAACGTCAGGCAGGTTGTAAAAGGTCATGTCCCAGACCGCGCGAAGGGATTCGGGTTGGAACAGTTTCCAGTAACGCCTAAGGTCACCGTCGGCAACCGGCTGGTGGAAAAGCGCCTGATACAGGTTGTCGGCGCTTGGCTCGCCGCCGGCCATGATCTGGTTGAGGTCGGCAAGCAGGTGCGGTGCGGTGAAAAGCAGACCGAGCGCGGAATAGATCAGTCCCTGGGGCGGAACCGAAGCCATCAACACAACGGCAGGGGCGGCGGCCCGTTCGAGATACTTCTGTACCACCATGCCGCCCATCGAGTGGCCAATCAGAATCGGGGGTACAGGCAAGGTACCGATGGCCTTGATGAGGTCGGCTATGTAATGGTCGAGGCTCAGTATGTCGAGATCTTCGCGGCCCTGGCTACGGCCATGCCCGCTGAGCGATACCGCATACGAGTCCCATCCGCGCCGGGCGAACCAAGGCAGGAAGTGTTCTTCCCAACACCAGGCGCCAGCATACGCACCATGCACAAAAAGGATCGGCATCCGGTGCCTGGGGGGCGAAGCAGGCAGACGGCTGATGATTTCGAGTGAGCGGCAAGGGATTTTGCTTGCCTTTTTGGTGCTCATTTCCTGCCTTGCCAGAAAGAGTTCAGGGTATTAGAAATCAGTTTTCTCATTGTGACATGTGAGGTACTTCCGCACGGCATCGACCCGTGCGGCGTGCAGGCGCGCAGGAATTTGCCGGGGTTCCGTAACGGAGCGGGCGAGCGCCCCCGCATCCACGCTGAGAAAGGCTTCCAATGCCATCCGCCATGGCTCGATATACGGACAGGTTGCGGGCCGATAGCCGCCGCGCCCCAAAAAATCGCAGGCGGCAGCATCCAGCAGGGCGAAGAAACGTTCCGGGCGGCGCACGCAATCACAGCGTTCGAGCAGGCTGGTGATGGAGTTCGGGCGCATCTCGCCGATCCGCTTGAATTTGCCGTGCTCACGGGCAAACAGCACGGCAAAATCGCGGCAACTGGCCGGGGCGCGCAGCCGTTCCGAGATTTGTTCGGCAAGCGGCGCACTCCGGATTTCATGCTCATAGTGATGCGGCAGGATGTCGGCGGGAGTTTCCCCTTTGCCGAGATCGTGCAGCAGGCAGGCCCACCGGATTTCCAACCCATGCCCAGCCTGGGCGGCATGGTCGATGACCAGCATCGTGTGTTCGCCGGTGTCGATTTCGGGGTGCCAGGCAGGCTGTTGCGGCACACCAAACAGCCGGTCGACTTCGGGGAGGATACGGACGAGCGCACCGCATTCGCGCAGGACACGGAACATCCGCGAAGGGCGCGCTTCCATAAGGCCGCGCGAGAGTTCTTTCCACACCCGTTCGGGCGTGAGGTGATCGAGTTCGCCGCCCCCACTCATCGCGCGCATGAGCGCGAGCGTCTCCGGCGCAAGGCTGAATTCGGGCAGGCGGGCGGCAAAGCGCGCCACGCGCAGGACGCGCAATGGGTCTTCGGCAAAGGCCGGACCGACATGGCGCAGGACTTTGGCTTCAAGGTCGCGCGCGCCTCCGTAGGGATCGACCAGCGCACCCTCTGGCTCACGGGCAATAGCGTTGATCGTGAGATCCCGCCGCGAGAGGTCTTCTTCCAGGGTGACATCGGGCGTGGTGTAGCAGACAAAGCCGGTATAACCGCGCCCGCTTTTACGTTCGGTGCGGGCCAGCGCGTATTCCTCGTGCGTTTCCGGGTGCAGGAAAACGGGAAAATCCCGCCCTACGGGACGAAAGCCGCGTTCAAGCATGGTCTCAACCGTCTCCCCCACCACCACCCAATCCCGATCCTTGACCGGCAGGCCGAGCAAGGCATCCCGTACTGCACCGCCGACCACATACGCACACATGACCGACATCTATCTTCAGTCCGACATCTTCGGCATGATCGTGCCGAGCCGCGCCTTGAGCGATTGCGGCCTGCCTTGCAGCAAGGCAGTGTAGATGACGGCGTTGGTCATCACGTGCTTCACGTAATCGCGGGTCTCTTCAAAGGGGATGGTTTCAGCGTAGATCGCGCCTTCCAGTGGCCGGCTGGCCCGCCAGCGCCGCGCGCGGCCAGGGCCGGCATTGTACCCGGCAGCAGCCAGCACCTGATCGCCTTCGAGTTCGTCGAGAAGGATGCGCATATAGCCGGTGCCGATTTCCACGTTGGTTACGGGGTCGCGCAACAGACCGGGGTGATATTGCATGCCAAGGCTTTTGGCAACCCATTTGCCGGTTTTCGGCATGACCTGCATCAATCCCTGCGCCCCGACGGGTGAGCGGGCCGGGATGATGAAACGGCTTTCCTGCCGCATCACGCCATACACCCAGCCCAGGTCGAGGCTGTTGGCATGAACGCGCGGTTCGATGATTTCGCGGTACGGGGTGAGAAAACGCAGTTCCCAAGCCCCAGCCGGATTGGCAAGCTCGGCGGAAGTAATAGCGCGATCATAGAGACGGTTTTTCAGCGCCAATTGCGCAGCAGCAATGCGAAAGGCTTCATCGCGCCCGCGCAGCGCCCAGTTCCATTCGCGGATGGCTTCCATGCGCATATCGAGCTGGAAAAGCGCCATTGCGCGCTTGAAACCCGGATGATTGTCGGCGCTCGGCCCATTGACGGCCACGGCCTGGCCCCTTGCCCCAGCCTCGGCCTGTATCGTTTCGCCGTTGTTTTCCCCACTGCTGCCCTCTCCGCCGTTCTCGCCAGAATCTGCTTCGGAGTCAGATTCAACGTCATCGGAACCGCCTTCGGCAACTTCCTCTGCGGCAGCCTCTTCGGCCGCGGCGGAAACAGCGAGCACCGTATGTGCAGCGCGCGGGTCGAACGGGTTCCCCAACTCTTCATTGGCAAGAATGCCGTAGAAGTTCGGCACGCTGGCGATACGCCGGAATTCCTTTTCCGCCTCGGACGCCCGACCCAGGGATTTCAAGGCCCGGCCCCGCCAGTAAACCCATTCGGGCATGGCGCGCTCTTCAACGTTCAGTTTGTCGATGGCCGCCAGCACCCCCGACCAGTCGCCGACGCGCAACGGTACGCGCACACGCCATGCGCGCTGTGTCACGCTCATCTGTGCGTTACCGGCATTGTGGAACCAGGAAGCGGCTTCCGGACTGTGGTTCTGCGCCGCGTGCATGGCCAGCACGCCCCACGCATGGGCGCGTTCCTCAGGTGTGAGCCGACCGGAGAGGCGCTGGAAGCGGACATATGCGTCGGACACGTCCGCGCGCGCCAGCCTTGTTAACGCCGCCAGAGCCATTTCCCGCTTCACACGGGCGTTGGCGAATTGGGACGGCACGCACTCAGGAGCGCGTTTCTGCTTCCGGGCGGACTGCTTGGACGCTTTCGTACCGGACGCTTTCGTACCGGACGCCTTCGCGCCGGACGCCTTCGCGCCGGAAGCCTTTGTGCCGGAAGCCTTTGTGCCGGAAACCTTTGTGCCGGAAGTTTTCGCGCTGGAAGTCTTCGCGCAGGCAGTCTTCACGCTGGAAGCCTCTATGCCGGAAGCCTCCGCGCTGTCTACGCCAAGCATGCAGTCAAGGGCATGTTTCGGGCTGCGGACGGCCTGTTCGAAAACCCTCATGCCCTCCGGGGCAACCCAGCCGAGAACCACCCGCGCATGAGCTGGCGATTTGGTATCGACCCGGCGGCGGAAAAGCCGCCAGGCATCGTCCGTACTGACTTTCCCCTGATAGACCGCCTCGCGCATCACGGATGAGCAGGAGGAATGCGCAAAGGTCAAGGAAGGCCAACTCCTGGCGATTTCATCAAGGACTTTCCCGTCCCCGGTTGCCAGTCGGGCATTCCATGCATGGCAGCGCATTTCACCGTCCGGGTTTTGCAGGCTTGGATAAACCTGAAGGAAATAAGACCAGTCCCCGTCCCTTGCCATCCGGCGCAGCCAATCCACGCGCAGGCGCTCCGCGAGCAGCGTACCGGCTTCATCCGAGATGAACCGGTTCAGCACGCTTTCCTGCGGCATGGAAGATGCCTTCGACAGACTGCTGGAAAGCAGCCAGTAACGAATATAACTATCGAGCGGATGCCCGCTTGCCTGGTCGGCAAGGCTTTCGAGCCTCCCATGGTCACCGCGCCTGGCGGCCTCGCGCGCCGCAAGAAAACGGGACTCGGCCGCTGAAAGAGCATCACCCGGCTGCGCATAGGCAAAGGCATGGAGGCACACTGAGACAATAACCGCTGCGAAGCAGGCAATGGCTTGGACGATAGCTTTATTCATCCACAAAGACTCCCATTAAAAGATCAAGTAACGACAATCGTGAAACCATACCATAAGGAGGGTCTGAATAAGTCGAGCGGTAAGTGTGCGCTGCGGATCGGGATGGGACGCAAGGCGCAAACCACAGCCATAGCCGTCGCTATGGCGAGGATTTGCAACGCCGCAGACCGCCCGACTCCGCAGATGCGCACGACGCGGCGACTTGTTCAGACCATCCATAAGGTGCAGACACTCGCCGGAGACGGTTAGAATTCATTTTTTTGTCCGTCAGGCTCCCCTCCCGATGTTCTATGAACTTTTCGTTGGTCTGCGCTATACCCGCTCACGCAAGCGGGCACAGGGGCGTAACCGCCTTGTCTCCTTCATTTCGCTCATATCAATCATCGGAATCGCGCTGGGAGTCATGACACTCATCATCGTTCTCTCGGTAATGAACGGTTTCCAGGAAGAACTGCGCGACCGCACCCTGGGTGTGGCTTCACATATCGAAGTGGAATCATTCGAAGGCAATGCCCGCGTACTGAACTGGCAACAGGTCATCGAAGATGCCAGCCAGCATCCCGAAGTGAAGGCCGCAGCCCCTTACGTAGATGAGCAGGGAATGCTAACGCTTGGCGAGGCCGTGCGCGGCGTGCAGGTGCGAGGCATCCTCCCTGAGCCGGAAAGTACGGTGGCAAACTTCGGTAAATACATGCGGGCTGGTACGCTCGATGCTTTGCAGCCTGGAAAATTTGGCATCATTCTCGGACGTGATCTGGCGCGAGCATTGGGCGCAGGCCCAGGCGACAAACTGACCCTGATTGCGCCGCAAGGCATGGTGACCCCGGCGGCAGTCATGCCGCGTGTGCGCCAGTTCGAGGTAGTCGGCATTTTCGATGCAGGGGTGATCCAATACGATTCTGCGCTCGCGCTCATTCATCTGGCCGATGCCCAGGTTCTCTATCGCATGAACGATGCCGTGAGCGGGGTGCGGCTGCGGCTCGAAAACCTCTTTGCCGCCCCTTCCGTGTCGCGCGAACTGGCCGAAATCATCACTGTGCCAAACTTGGTACTACGTGACTGGACGCGCATCCATGCCAATTTCTTCCGTGCCGTCGCGTTGGAAAAAACCATGATGATGCTCTTCCTGTTCCTGATCGTGGGTGTAGCGGCCTTCAACGTTGTCGCCAGCCTTACCATGACCGTGCAGGAAAAAGCTGCCGACATTGCCATTCTGCGCACCCTTGGCGCCTCGCCTCTCTCGATCATGACGATCTTCATCATCCAGGGTTCCATCATCGGCGTGGTCGGGCTGGCGGCAGGGCTGGCAAGCGGGCTGGCTATCGCCCTCAATCTCGACGTCGTCATCCCGGCGCTCGAACGCATCGTCGGCACGACACTCTGGGACAAAAGCATCTACTTCATCAGCGAACTGCCCTCGAAAGTGTTGGCAAGCGACGTTGTCACCATTCTGACCGTATCGTTCCTGCTCACACTGATTGCCGCGATTTACCCAAGCTGGCGGGCATCCTGCGTGAAACCGGCGGAGGCCCTGCGCTATGAGTGAAACAGTATTGAGTTGTCATGGTCTTGCCAAGCATTTCCGCGAAGGCGACAACGCAGTGCAGGTGCTCAAAGGAATCGATTGCGAGATCATGCGCGGGGAGCGGCTCTCGGTCATCGGCGCGTCCGGCTCGGGAAAAAGCACGTTGCTCCATCTACTTGGCGGGTTGGACTCGCCAAGCGGGGGAATCGTAACCCTACTTGGCAAAAATTTTTCCCACATGCCCGAAGCCGCACGCGGGCGCTTGCGCAACGCTGCCCTGGGTTTCGTATATCAGTTCCATCACTTGCTCCCCGAATTCACCGCGCTGGAAAACGTCGCCATGCCGCTCTACATCCGGGGCATGGACAGAAAGCAGGCCGAAGCCCGCGCCGAAACCATGTTGCGGGAAGTCGAACTGGGGCACCGGCTCGACCATACCCCAGGCGAGCTTTCCGGCGGCGAGCGCCAGCGCACCGCCATTGCCCGCGCCCTGGTGACCAACCCTGCCTGCGTGCTCGCCGACGAACCGACCGGCAACCTCGACCGCCGCACTGCCGAAGCCGTGTTCGACCTGATGATGTCCCTCAACGAAAAACTGGCAACGAGTTTTGTCATCGTCACCCACGACGAAGCGCTCGCACGGCGTAGCGAACGGGTCTTGCGGCTGGTGGATGGGGTGCTGGAGCAGGACGAGAATTGAAACCCATGGCCGCCTCGCTCCTGCAACGCTCACTCGCCGCCGTCTGGCATCCATGCACCCAGATGCAGCACCACGAAACCCTGCCTCTCACGCCGATAATCAGGGGCGAAGGGCCGTGGCTCATTACGGAAGACGGCAGGCGGTTGCTGGACGGCATCAGTTCGTGGTGGGTGAATCTGTTTGGGCATTGCAACCCGCGCATCAACGCCGCACTGCGCGACCAACTCGAACAACTGGAACATGTGCTGCTTGCAGGCTTCACGCATCCCCCAGCCGTAGCGCTTTCCGAACGGCTGGCGGCGCTTACGGGTGGATCCCTGGGGCACGCTTTTTACGCTTCTGATGGGGCTTCAGCCACAGAAATCGCGCTGAAGATGAGTTTCCACATGTGGCGCAACCGGGGGCTGCTCCAAAAAGACCGCTTCCTGTGCCTGGAAGGCGGTTATCACGGGGAAACTGTGGGGGCGCTGGCCGTAACGGACGTGCCCCTGTTTCGGGATGCCTACGCGCCGCTGGTGCGGCAGGCAGCCACTGTGCCCTCGCCCGACGCGCAACGGGCGGCGCCAGGGGAAACCGCCGCCGATGTAGCACGCCGTGCCGCCAATGCGCTGGAAGCGCGGTTGGAAGCGGAAAACGGACGTGTCGCGGCTTTCATCCTGGAACCACTGGTGCAGGGCGCAGCCGGAATGGTGATGTACGACCCGGAATACCTGCGGCTGGCGCGCACACTATGCGACCGTTACCAAGCGCACCTGATCTGCGACGAAATCGCCGTGGGCTGTGGCCGCACAGGCACGTTCTTCGCACATGAACAGGCGGGCATCCACCCTGACCTGCTCTGCCTTTCCAAGGGAATTTCCGGCGGCTACCTGCCGCTGTCCGTAGTGCTGTGCCGCGAGGAGATTTTCCGTGCGTTCTACGGCTCCGATACGCGCAAAGGTTTCCTGCATTCGCATTCCTACACGGGCAACCCGCTGGCCTGCCGCGCAGCGCTGGCCACGCTGGATATTTTTGAACAAGACGATGTACTGGCCGCAAACTGCGGGCGCGCGGAACTGTTGGGGCGCTTGCTGGAAGAAACGTTCTCCGGCCATCCGGCAGTGCGCTTTCTACGCCAGCGCGGCATGATTGCGGCCTTTGACGTGGAAGGCGCAGCAGACGGCTTTCCCCGGCGCTTCTTTGCAGCGGCGCTGGAAGCGGGCGCGCTGTTGCGCCCCATCGGCAAAACCGTGTACTTCATGCCTCCTTACGTCATGGACGAACCGGAATTGCGGGCGCTGACCGCTGCCGCCTTCAGCGCGCTGGAACAGGCGCTGACATGAACCGGCTCGACCGCCTGCGCGCCGCGCTCGATAAACGCGATACCCAACACTTGCGCCGCGTCCGGCGCAACCTCGAAGGCCCCTGTTCGCCCCATGCCGTTATCGACGGGCAGGCCTTCACCGCATTTTGCAGCAACGATTACCTCGGGCTGGCGGGAGACCCCCGGCTGGCCGAGGCGCTGGCCGAAGGCGCACGCCAATGGGGCGTGGGCGCGGGCGCTTCGCATCTGGTATCCGGCCACTACGCCGTGCAGCACAAGCTCGAAGAGCGGCTGGCAGCCTTTGTCAAGCGCGAACGGGTGCTGGTGTTTTCCTCGGGCTTCATGGCGAACATGGGCATCATCCCGGCGCTGGCCGGGCGCGGCGATGCCATCTTTGCCGACCGCCTGAACCATGCCTCGCTGATCGACGGCATGCTGCTCTCACGCGCCGACGTGCACCGCTTCCCGCACCTCGACACCGACGCGCTGGAACGGCAGCTTGCTGCAAGTACGGCAAAAACAAAACTGATCGTCAGCGATTCGGTATTCAGCATGGATGGCGACATCGCACCCCTACGGGAGTTGATGGCGCTCGCGGAACGGTTCGACGCGTGGCTGCTTATCGACGACGCGCACGGCTTCGGCGTACTCGGGCCGCAGGGCCGGGGCGCCCCGGCGGAAGCGGGCATCGACGGCTGGCGTCTCATCCAGATGGGCACGCTTTCCAAAGCCGCCGGGGTTTCGGGCGCGTTCATTGCCGGGGACGCAACGGTCATCGAATGGCTGATGCAGAAAGCGCGCACCTACCTCTTCACCACAGGTTCCC
>Ga0123354_10000193_pt1 | contig 51935 bp, 23 predicted proteins | sample TergutLab28metaG_2_FD_97872 | JGI IMG/M metagenome (GOLD analysis project Ga0123354, IMG submission 97872) | Labiotermes labralis P4 segment gut microbial communities from Petit-Saut dam, French Guiana - Lab288 P4 | ecosystem: Host-associated > Arthropoda: Insects > Digestive system > Gut ... | reverse complement strand
TTCTTGGTGCCAGTTAACGATTCCAAAACTATATCTAAGTACTGGTACTGCCAATGATCCAATTGCTTGGATTTTATTCTTTGCACTTAATTCTGTACCCAAAACTAGCCTCAATCTCATCAAGTATCCCCTCTTCAGCTTTTCTTTCTCATTCTTATGCTGTATACCAAAACTCTCTTCTATACCTAAATACTTATATGCTTTTCTCGGGTCCAGTTCATTATTATTATTATAGTGTTGATGTGGCGGTAAGAATTTATTTTAATTCAACTAATTTCGCCGTTTCGGGTAGTCAGTAGTGACTAATGAAATAAAATTGCGCTAAATAGCCGCGGTGTCATAATTTTCCCACCGCGGAAAACTGATAAGCTGATTGTGACTACATAGTCGACCTGTTTGTGTAGAGGTCATATAAATATTAGGTTTGAGATGAAAACGATACCGCATGCCTGTGATAGGAATTTTAATAATTTTGGTGGACTTATTCGAAACGTAACGATCGTTTTCATTTTGCCATGTGCGTTCGTTGTGCCGCCCTAACTGCACAGCATTGAGCAACAAAGAACGAAGTGGAAATAACATAGGAAATCGGAAGCGATATGCAGTCTGTAACTGTTTTGTCAGTGAAATTCTTCTCGATTATATTTGTCGAAGAGTAACGTTGTGAAGCCGCTACGTGTTTTGTCGTCTGTGCATTATGCGATATCGACTCCAGTTCCTAGACGGAAATATCTTCGGTCGTTTTGGCACAGACTTTTTTATAACCGCTGACGTGTATTCTCGTCTGAACCCACCGTCTGAAAGTTGTTAGTATTCAACAAGAGCAATCCCTTCTGCTCAGAGAGATGCTGAATATTATGTCGTCCGACGTACAATGCAAATTTCACCTACGTACATACTCCATTGTGACGTGTACGCTCCCTCAGATGACATGAGCTTATGTTCACTAGATTACTACACGGTAGTTCGTCAGAGTGAAAGGAAGAGATTTTGTGAACTTATATGACAGTGTGATGCTGCATGCACACTTCAACGCCGTCTCTCGGTCTGAGGCGTGTACTGTCTTCTGCCGCTGGACATTGGGTTCGTGGGTTTTGATCGTACTTGGCGCATTAATGTATACTCGAAGTGCGATTTTTTATGTCTGTGTTGTCCTGATCATGTAGACGTCTGGCACGGGTTAGTCCCTCGCCGTAACGTATGTCTTACAAATAAGTTCTACAAACTTGATTGAACGGAGGCCTTGAGGTGTATTGGCCTGTAGCACCTTGTAACGCAACAGAGGAAAATACCTCCTCCTCCTTCTCCTCCTCATCATCATCATCATCTTTTTCTTGTTAAGAACTGCAGCCCTCTGGTCTTGGTTTCCCTTGAGCTTCTCAAATTTATCATTTTTCCAGTGTGGGCTTGTCAGCCTCATATCCAACCCCCAATCCTGGGGATCAAGCCATAATTTCGGTGTATGCTGCCCTAGGGAGCTTGTCATATGCTTAAGAAGTCCTCCCTACACCCCCCTTGTGGGACACACTTTGTCTGGTTCCTCTACTGTGACCTGTCTGGTGTGGGTGACCCTAGCAGTAGCTACCTTACCGCCAGCATAACCGCAGCTTCACTGCAACACACAGTCCTCCCATCCCGGCTTAACTTAAAGCTTCCCGGGGAGGAAACACCACCTTCAGTTTAATATAAGGTACATTCGTCGTTCGTGACATTTTTTCATACACCAATCCCTCGCCAACCCTCTATTTTCCATGCATTTCCAGGTTAGTCAACCGCAGTATTTGGCTATGTGTATCCGCGGTTCCTACCTTTTGTGGCATCGGTCGCTTCCGCGTTATGAGGTCCACGTTTTCGAGGGGTAGGTACACTGATGATATCGGTTGGATGTGTAATTTTGTGATAGCGTTTAGTACGTTTCATATCTATTGTTAGCCTGTTACATATTTTTGTCTTTAGTGATGTAATGGTTAATCTAGTTCGATTTTGATGAATGGTGGCAGTGACGTTTGTTCCCTTGAATCCTGGTCTTTCCTGTGGCATCATTAATCAATATTTTGCCGGTCAGTATGTTGCACAATAACACAATCCGTGGGGCTGGCGAAGGACTGCTCTACGTGTTCAATACTCACAACAAGTTCTGGGCAATGCCTGCTAGTGCGTGAGTATTTATAGAAACATAAGTTTCGCTTAGGAATTAATCTTCATGCAACTCTTTCGTCTATTTACGCCCATAATTGTGAGTTTTACAGTCGTCACTGCTATAAAATATTACACTATCGAGATTTTTTGTAGTCAACATACATTTAATTATTGCGCATATGCAGGCTTGTGAATTGGAGTCGTGTGTCTCAAGACAGGGTGTAGTTGGAGTCTCATGGATTATCGTATTACGAATATACCGTGGAGTATCTTCGTCTTGTGAAATTCTGCCGGCTGCTAATGAAGAATTCACCCATAAGTAGCTTGGATGTATATATGGTTTGTCCATCAGCTCTCTCAGTAGCTACGAGATGAACTGGCAAATATGTGGACCGGGTGCTGTCGCTGAATCATTTTAGGTACCTGCTGTTTTGACATTTATGTGGGCAGACCAAATGACGTCACGGATCTCTTCGATCGGTGTAGCCGTTGTCCTGCCCGAGATCTGAACCGAACCTCCTCCAGCTCGAAGAAGGGATATTGCTCACGCTCCAGCGACTTTCGAAATTCGTGTTACTCTTAGTTCCAAATTTTCATGTACCATTTTCTTTATTATTACGTTCCTGTCATGCGTTGATAGACTAATATAATGGCGTTTTAAACTGTACCTCCTTTGCACCGTCGAAGTTCTTCCTTGCAATCACTTCTTTTATCTGATGTGTCACATTAATCGACAGTTGAAAGACCTCTGATTTTTGTTGCGTTTGTAAAGTTACTGTATATTAGTCTAATATTTCCATTCGCCATTGGTATTCGACTGTAGGAAGTATCTAAGGCAGGGAAATATGTCACACTGATCAAAAATTCTTGAAGCGAAACCTCATTAGTAAGAGATGACAGACTCCTTCTGTTTGGTGCACTCAACTGTTAAGCCCAGCAGCACCTATTGACACTATCAGAATTATGCAACAGCACGAAAACTTAATATCTCGATGCATGAGGGAATTCCGTCAACATGCTCCTGTGTTCTTACGTCTACACACATCTTACAGAATAAGCAGATAACCTGATGCCTCTTTCGTTTAACGTTTAACTGCCTTTTAGTCATTTCATTTGGATTACGCGGTAAAACACGCGATTTAATTTTCTGGGCTGGTTTTATTGCTGGAATTAAAACGGGCACTCGACTGCTATCCGGGAGCCGAGAAAAGCTGTGATTGCCTGTTCCACATTGTCGTGTTATCTCTCTTACTTCATTATCTTCATTTTTCCCCATCTATCACTATTCACACTGAATTTCCGACTGTGCTGCAAGTGGCTTGCGAATTCGATAAAAAAAAGTCGTGATTTTATTTAATACCGGCATGTACATAAATTTACCGAATTTATCTTCCGTATATTTTTATGACGGAAGTATTGGAGTTATGTAATGTTTTATTGAGTGCGTTTAATTTTCATTATAACAGCTTTATTATAACTTCATATTGACTTCTCCGACGGTATTTAAATTAACGGTAAGTCATAGCCACAAGAAGTACTGAAAGCATGAAGTTAGGTTAATGACTATTGAGGAAGTACCGCAGGAATCTGAAATGAAACTTTCAACTTGATTTTATTTTCCGTTAGACCTTTCAGTCGGTTAGAGCATGTCAATAAATGTCCAACAAGATGCAACTAGACACAATTTATTTTATCTGTAAACTGCTGTACATGTTTCGGGTGGTTTCTCCGCCCATCATCAGGAACACAAATAACTGTATCTACAGCATCTGGTACTGGTCAACCGTTGTTGCTACCTGTCGCTATCGTGAAGGAGTCGAGACTCAACTCCTTCACGATAGCGACAGGTAGCAACAACGGTTGACTAGTACCAGATGCTGTAGGTACAGTTATTTGTGCTCCTGATGATGGGTGGAGAAACCACCCGAAACATGTAGAGCAGTTTACAGATAAAATTAACTGTGTTTAGTTGCATCTTGTTGGACATTTATTGACATAGAATTGCGATGCACGGTCCCATGAACATAAAATTCTGTTAGAGCAGTATTATCTCTTCACCCATTTTAATTTTGGGGGTTTTGTCGCTTAAAGTTTGTTGTTTGCTTGTAGCGTTATTTGAATAAAGAAAATCAATGAAATTTAGTCTGTACCGCGGGGTTTTGTAGATGGACTGAATTTAGTCGATTGTTTAGTTCATTTAGTAGTTTATGTTGACGTTAGCAACGTTTTCTAGACGGTACCTCGACTGAGGGTGTGTTTCTGTATGGGTGATACCGGTTTGTGTTTGAATGTTTATTTTTACATAGTCGAAAATTGTGCAACACGTAAATGCGAAGGGCGCAGAAATCCCGGTGAGCCTCTGGGACACCATGAAAAGGGGGAGTCACAGATGTAATTCAAGAGTCTCTTCAGCCCGGGGTGTGAACGTTTGTTCTCTTTCAAACCTGTACACTTATTTCTTCTTAATTGTTTTCTTCGCCTCCTCTATGTTATTATACAGTCTTCAGTAAAATCTCATGTTTGATTTTTTACTGTCCCAATGCAGTCCCTGTGTTATTCAGAAAGTAATGTTATTTTCATTTTCGTATGTTGGCCTCCCTATCAGTTCAGGTGGTTTGTATGAAATAATTTGTATCAGGCCAGTGATGCCAGTGGACTATCGAGAACGATGGGAGGTCTGTCTTAGGCGTGTATAGTTCGGGACTCGGCTGTGGTACCGCAAAAGCTGTTGAAGTGTTGGAGAAGTGCGTTTTACATTAAGACAGGCTCGTATTCCGTAGAATCACAAAGATGGGTCCCGAAGTGTTGTTTCATCTGTCGCTCGAACTCTGGGTGTCGTGTGTTCGAACGCTAGTTGGCAAATTGCGGTATGTTTTACTTCTGTGTTTATGACGTCCCATGCATGCTGGGGTGTTGCAGTGGGCTGATCTCCCGTGCGCGGAGTCGTGCCATAGTGTACTTCAACTGTATCGAATGGAAGCCGTGACATACTCCTGCATGCTGCGCAGCTCTGTAGCAGTACAGTTCTGAGTATGATGTTTTTATCTTTGTTACACATCTGACGAAGTGTCTTGACATACGCGCTTCGACGCATATCGGGTCGTTATCAGTGTGACTGTGCTTGAAGTAGTTTATTTAATGCCAGTGCTTGTATAGGACCACCCACTACGTACATTAAGCATTTTAATTGTCCTGCGCACTACTGTTATTTCCAGCTACTGCACATTGCTTCGTTTTTGTGCTCCTACATGTTTCGGCCGTGTAATGTTGTAAAGAAAGAAGCAATGTATCGTATATCAGTAAATGGTAAGCATATATACCTAAGCATTTATTGTATCCCAAGGACGATGGTGGTTTGGGAATGTAGAATGTGGAAGCGTAGACCGAGATGGAAGTCTTTGAGTGCGTTGGAAAACGTAAGAATTGAAATTCAAGTCCCCAGCAACTCGCGATGATGTATAAATATATTCTTGATTTATTAGCTGAAGAAGTGATGTTACAGCTGTTTCTGAATAGATGCTTTAATATATAAACTGTTGGTAGAGAAATGTCGATGTTCGGAAGCGAAGATTCCAGTAGCAAAGTGGCAGAGTTTCTGGTAGCAACTGATGTAGATTAAATTCCCCGAATATGTCTCGGCGAGCCTTTTTATAAGGCAAATTAGGGCTTTGGTTTCCACCTGATAGTGCATTGAACTGGAAGGTTCTAAGCATTAAAATCATGAAACAATCACGTGCTATACAGAGATCAAGGTACAATTTTTGAGTCTGCTGGGTAGGACAATTGCGTCAGCCAAGCTGGACTTTTGGATGACATTTAGTGTCCTGGTTGCTTTATGACAATGATACTTTACATTGATGACCCCAACTTCCTGTCGTGTCAACATTTCTCTATCGAGCAACAAGTATTCTATAATTTGAACTTGCTGCCTTACTGTTACTGAATACAAATGTGTACCTTATAAATGAAATACCATTTTCTTTTACATTCATTGTTCCGTGCATCATTATAATTGTTTCAATTACCAACACGATGACACTTATGGACTATTCTTTATTTCAGGGGTAGTCGTCATTCACTCTCTACATGTTTCGAGCTTTCGGGAAGCTCATAATCAGGAGTTCATTTTTCCCTGTACAGTCAGCCTCTGGCATAGTGTGTAGTCTTTTGCTGTAACCCTCCCGTTGAACGGGAGGGTTACAGCAAAAGACTACACACTACTCGAAACATGTAGAGAGTGAATGACGACTACCCCTGAAATAAAGGATAGTCCATAAGTGTCATCGTGTTGGTAATTATTTTGAAACAATGAAATATCATCTTACGTGATAGTCGTAAGACGGTAGTATACGACACATTATACAACAGTCAGTTGATGTATAGTATTACTAAAAAATCATGTAGATTAAAATACATGTGAAGTATTAGAACGTAAAATTTGAGAACGTAAATAGCTATCTCCCAACATATCGCTATATAAGTTATCCCCTGCTTTTGATGGAGTGGACACTTAAGATTTTGATACGATGTTCGCTCCATGATCGATCATTCTGCACGATGACGCATGGAGTGCAGTAAGTATCCTGGTGGGTAGTCTGTGCAATAAAAAGGTCTGTACGTACTAGCATATCTGTATGCTGTCTGTTCGTGGTAGCCGTACAGAGGCATGAAATTTTGGCAGTGGTTTCATGAAATGTGCGTGCCCAGTATAATCATAAAAATTTACTTGTCGGGGTTGGGCCACGTGTTTTCTTTCCCTTGGAATGATGGGTTGAAATTATATTACAGAAAATGTCAGGAGTAGGTACCTTATTTGAAAGGTCTCATTCTAGCGAATACAATACAGAATGCCAAAACCCTTGGATGTTAACAGCCAAGCACTGAAAGGACACGAATGATTCATCAAAGGATTAGTTCCTGATAAACATGCTTTGAATTGGCTTGCTCTAACAGATCTTCTAAGGTATGCTAAACTAGCTGAAATATAAAACCAGGGGACTGAAATGACAAAAGATATAATTCGGAAAAGGAATGGTTTTATCTGTACGTTTTGAAAGGTCTCGGTTTGGTAAATGTATTTGCTATAATTAAACGTTTTTCTGTTTGTTCTTCTATAAAAGAACCCCCATGCTAGCTTCCAGAGCTATGAAATTCCATTCTTTGTGATGCACATTGTAGTTTTCACTCATAGAATTACAAGGAAAAGGGTATTAGTGTGCTCGGCGGTATTCTGCTTTATGTTCAACTGACTACAATCCATTTTATATTCACGGTGATAGTCAAAGTGAATCGTCGTCACTTTATGCTTGCCTCTACGTCTGATGTCAGAGAGATAATATAATGTTTGGTGCCTTGGAAATGTATTGCATTATTTGATGAGTTTGCATGTAGAACGCGGTGTGGCTCAGATCCTACAATAAACTGTGGGCTAATAGTTATGTTGGCATGACGTCTTAAATTCCGCGCAAAACAGAGAGCAATGGAGAGAACTGATTTACAAGACTGTAGAAAACAGGAAACGTCAGAACGAGTAAGGGATAGCGAAACCCCATTACTGTTTGCTAAGAGAATTCCATAGGATCACCAATGGTTTCCTGTGGCCTGTGGGAGCTACTCCCACTGCCAACAGTTATATTGGGTAGGCAATGCAAAAATAAGTTGTAGGTCGGATGATGTCACGACTTGTGAAGCAGAAAGCGATCGATGCCGCCTCGAGTTTAATCAACTAGTAGCTCACAAAATATTTTTAAAAATATTTCAAGTTAGTTTTAACTGGTGTTGAAACGAGGGATGCCTGAAGTTTAGAAAAATGAAACTTCTGGGTGGCGATAGGGAGAAGAGGAGTTGGGTGGCGCTAGTTGGCGATTTTGTATTTGTTATGGGGAAGTAGTCGTACGTGGCTGTGAAGATTTGCAGGAAATACCGTCTAGTCCTACTGCTAAACATAGTCTGGGGAAGTTAAAGCTTGGAGAAGTGACCTTCGGTCGATTTCTATGTGTTTTCTCGTAGTTGCCGCGAATCTCTTGCAGAATAACGAAAAATATGAAACCACCGGATATGTTGTTTCATTTCCGTTTGTTGAAGGGCGTTTGCAAAACACTTCCGAAAAGCGACTGTTTACTTTGTCATGTTTGTCTGTTGTGTGTCTGTGACTTTCACGGGACAGTTTTTGGTGAACTTTTATGTTTGATAAGTTGACTAAAATTTATTGACGAATGTCGATTTTGGTTAAAATCGTACAAATAACAGACACGTTAAGATCTAATGTTTGAATCTAATGTTTATTGGACCGTGCGTCATTGTCATAACTGAAGAATAAAACGAACTAGATGTCACTTATTATATTATTGTACTTCTTATAGGCTCAACATGTTTCGGGCATAGTAATGCCCGAAACATGTTGAGCCTATAAGAAGTACAATAAAATAATAAGTGACATCTAGTTCGTTCTACAGTTAACATTAAAACCTACTCGCCGTGATCAGCCTTCTTAATTGCGACAGTGTTTTCTATAAGGTACGATCTGAGGCTCTTCTTGTCTGAGAGCAGGTTTGTACAGAAGTATAATACACCCTATCTGTCCGTCCATCCAACAAAATCTCTCAACCCTCCAAAGGATATATTGCATTGATTATATAAGTCCTTACTCACTCCAAGCCCGGGCTGTCAGCCAAGACGGGAATTCCTTTAGCTTCAGCGTAATCCCCCGTACAGTTTTGAGGCTTCCTTGTCGCAATCCAGAATGAGTTTCAGTTCACGGGACTGGCTGAACGGAGCGACGGACGTCCACGTACGCTTCGTGCAAGTTTCGGCCCTTGAAAGCCAGGTTTGGTTGATTGACACGAGGTTGCACTTTTTGGACTGAATCTGAAGATGGAGACACTTTAACCTTTTGAAGCCTTGACTCTTCGCCCAACGACACACCGTTATCATCCCAGAAGATGCGAATTTTCAGCAACTCGGTTGTGAGTACCTCAAACCTAGCACATGATGTATGAGTTCTTTGATGCTCTGGTTTGTATTTTGCATTCCGCATTGTCTTTGTGTGTCTATTCATTCTGCATTCATAGGTCTATATGCAGTTGGAAGTCAGTCAGTCACATACCTGATGTACTGCGTATTGTCAGAAATTAATTTTCTTTACATTATTTTGGCGACTTGCAAGCTATGTTTGTGAAATTTATTGTACTATATTCTCTTACCAAACTTCCATATTATCTCTGAGTTTCCATTCCGAATATACAAAAATATTTCTGATAACTCATAAACATGCCAGTCCATATTCCTTTAAACCGACAGTATACATAACATACTGTACCCCTGATAGAACGACGCTTATAAGCGAGATATGTGGTTTACAGTAATACGCGGTTCAGTAACTTTCACCTAACGGGATATTTCGAAAATGAAGTGTGAGTGTTAATCAGACCTGCAGTTTGTGTTACTGCGGTAATTTTAGAATTTTAAACTTGCGCACGGGTAGTTGTGACCTCCCACTTATGCTTCCACTTTAGTAACTTTGAGCAAAATTGCATGAAGGGGCTGCGTGTGACTGTGATTTTGCGTTTTGCTGCACATGGATGTAAAACTCCGTTTGCTATTGCATTGATATGGGGTAAGTTGAGGAGTTGTAGAATGAAGGGCGGGGGAAGATGCAATATTTTAAACCGAAAGATGAGTTAAAAAGGGATGAGGAATTTTGTGAATGTGCTTTGACGTCTACCATGTTTTACTGATGGTAGGTGTTTCAGATGGCTGTGACGTGTAGCACGAATGATGAATATAAGAAATGCCTTCGAAAGCTTATTTGAAATCTTTGTTAAAGGATTTACGTAGAATACTGCAACGTGCATTAGGTAGAATTACTGAAATGTATTCCTTGTTAATGAAATTTGTTTTTAGGATGTAATCTTGGAAGTGTGTCACCCCCGTTGTGTGTGTGAAAACTGGAAAGGGTATGTAGTCAAACACAACTATGTCAATTAAGACGTATTTAATGGCTGTACTAGACAACTACATGTTTCGGCCTTTACTGGCCATCTTCAGGTTGTCTTCGAGAGAACTTAAAGTCCCACTATATACATTCTGCGCGCACGTGGTGCAGAGATCTGTACATACGGGCCTTATTGCGTAATATAATTTCTATATGCGGTGGTATGCTCTGGCTAGAGGCACGATAGGGTCTGGTGGCTAGTGTCAAGTTTGAAGTTTCTTGGTGCGCTGGTATTATGAAGAGGCGTGTTCCTCATTAAGAGGAAGGAAGAGGAACACGCCTCTTCATAATACCAGCTCACCAAGAAACTTCAAACTTGACACTAGCAGCCAGACCCTATCGTGCCTCTAGCCAGAGCATACCACCGCATATAGAAATTACATTACGCAATAAGGCCCGTATGTAGAGATCTCTGCACCACGTGCGCGCACATTGTATATAGTGGGACCTTAAATTCTCTTGAAGACAACCTGAAGATGGCCAGTAAAGACCGAAAAATGTATTTGTCTAGTATAGCCATTAAATACATCTTAATTGACATAGTTGTGTTTGACTACATACCCTTTCCAGTTTAGGATGTAAATTTAATTGATGTAACGCACTATTTACATACTTTCTCAAATAATTAGTAGGTTTATTGACGCGTCGTTTCTGCACCCGCCAGTACCGTACACAGTACATTACAGTTTTTGTTTTTTGTTACAGCTCTAGGAATGATTGGTATTGCAAGGTTTTTATTCTTTGGCCATCGTGTGAGTGTACCAAACACTACAGTTAACGACGCCAAGTGCATACATACTTCTCCTTTTCGAATGACAACTGAAACATCTTGTGTCTTCTGCGGCGTACTGAGGTGATGGACAAACTGACTCTTAACACATCAGCGTTAGAGTCTTTTAGAATTGCATCAACATATTAAAAACAAGCAACATGCACTGTTTTTATGAAGACACCCTCAATTGTCTTTAATAAATCTCCTGCATGATTTACCCCATCTGCGCTACTATCCAGGAGTTGCCAGTAGTAGAATGAGAAGTATATACAAACAAGAACATGTAAGTGAATATAGAGTTCACAGCAAAACGATTAAATATATGAAATTTAAACATGGCTTATGATGTGATTAAAATGTCGATTGTCTGTGGCCTTTTTAAATAATTTTGCTGCCAATAGTCTTAGGGCGAAACAGCAGTTTTTTCCCCTTTAAAATGACCTTCTTGGGCGTTTTGGCTGCCCAAGTAATAAGATATGTAAGCTTGAATATAGAAATTGTTATACCGTTATGTGTTGCCTACACAGCCCCACATGAAAACGTTGTTTCCAAACACCTAAAAGGAATTGTCATCTTTAATATATATATATATATATATATATATATAAAGCAGTCCCATTACAGGCCTGGACAGGCCCAGACGGTTCCAGGAAGTTAAGGTTCCCACATTCCGTGACAACGGCACAGGATGGTGGTAAGGTTGTCAGCCTTACGCACCGGTCGCCTTTACCCCAGGAAATACTCCTGGTACTCATTTCTGTTAGAGGCTGAGTCGACACCAGGGCCATAGTGCGATCAGAAGAATTTTATGTCAATGAAAAATCCACTGACACCAGCTGGGATCGAACCAGCGACCTTCCGAATTGTAGCACAGCATCTTAACCACCTATATATATATATATGAGAATTAGAATGTGTGCGGAAACTGCACCATTTGCAGTGAGGTGTCGGGTTGCTGTCTGATCTGTGTCCAGCCTGACCCTACTTTTTATTAAGGCGGACGTGTACAAAACTGGAGACTAGTTGGTTCACTGCCTTGTTAAGGAATTTTAACAGCAATCAGTGTTTCGTAGATACACACACGCTCTAGAGAATAATTCAAAATCGATGTTTCGAATAGTCTTTGTGACGCACGCACACACACACACACACACACACACGAATGCCCATTTAGCGTCTGCGGTATATACGCTGCCTGTGTAGGCTGTTATTAATGGGATTGATTTTCACGTATCGGTAACATTCTAGTTACAGCTTTTAATGGAATCCTTTAGCATGCAGTTCATTCATTTTGATTTACAATACAGGTTGCGAATATTGCTACTGCAGTGTCCACTAATGCGATGTACTGTGCTAAAATGGACACAGTAACTAAACCTACACAGTGATAACGATCTGATTCAACAGGACCTATAAATGATCGGTTGTGGTTTACGCGCTTCACTCACGGTCCCTGCAAATTACACGGTGTCATCATGCAGAAGATCACATTCATGAATCGGTTACACCTTGTCTGTAGGTTATATATACGTTTGTTTGCTGGTTCAATCTCACCAGGTGCTTGAATTATCCAGACCCTCCGATCTGTCAGAGACTAGACTCATTAAAAATCACTTTGTGTGTGTTGTTTCGCAAAACTCTGCCAAACCACTGAAAAGTTCATAATTAGATACTGGCAGACACTGTTGCATCTCTGTGAAATTGCAATCCGTTTAATGGATTGTGAGACAGTTAATGATTAAGGACAACTGTGGTTAATTTGATGCTGTTGGGACTAGTAATTAGTTCCTGTGCACGGCCATATAAACCACCCGTTCCCACAAACTTGCCTCTTCAAGTTCCAAGTTCAGCCATCCGTTAAATTGAATACAAATGCTCTAGCAAGTCGTGCATTGGTCGTACCATCTTCTTGTCCCTGTTCGCTGGAATCAGTTCTCCTTTGCTTCTACGGCAGCTTTTTTGCTGCGACTGGACAGCCTATTGGAATCAAGTGTTTGTGGCAGAAACTATTCGATGCCTTTAAAGCACTGAGTAAATTCCTAACATATTCCGTGTTCTCAGTCCTTCATATTCGGCGTGTGAGCAGCCCAAGCGCTATGTATACCTATTCAGAACTCTTGGTCACGACATTGCAGCTAAATTTGCCAAATACGTGGCTAGCCCGAAGCACATACCGTGCAACGTTTAGCGTATGAAACGTATGAGAGATATTTATTGGATAAAAGGAGTTTAGTCCCTGCATATGCTTTTCATTTGTCTCCATTAGATACGGCTGAGGCTAGGGCAGTATTAACTTTTGATCTCTAAATTACTTTCAATCAAAATGATGTTCAGAGCAGACAGCGAGAGGTAAGGATATGATATGGTATGGTATGGTATAGTATTGTTTGCTGTGGTGTGGAATGAGGTGTTCACAGACGTCGGTGTTCAGGTTGTAGTCTTCTCGGATGTTGCACCATGTAAAATTGTAGGTGTATTAGCAACGTTGCTGAGGAGCGTTCTGCCTCCATCTTCAGAGTCAATCTTATTCAGCCTCAGTGTAACGCTTAGTCCTTTTGACAGTTTATATTTGAAAGGTTAATATATCTCTTTATTACTTCGTTTTCACACATTGTCAGAGAAAGGAAGTCCCTGAAATATATTCAAGGGGTATATTTTATAAATCGTCAGTGACAATACGAGGCCTTGAAGATCTGAAAAAGTAAGACACTGTTTCTCTTTAAAGCGTGTCTCTGACTTACTCAAAACACTGGACACCGACCATACCCCTACCGTTTTGGGCAGGAGGACACTTAACTTGACTTCAAAAAATCTCCCGGACCCCCACATTCTAATGTTCATACTTTTAGCTACTTTAATTGGCGGGAGACATAATCAGTCACGTGGAGCTGTTAACACATTAGCCGAAATGAATTCAAGCTGTATTCATCACAGCAACATTTGGAAGTTTCCTGGCTTGCAAAGGCGGGGAAAACAAAGAAATCACGTGCTGGCTGGGCGAGCAGTACTTGCTGCGCAGCTATATGAATTCATGGAGACCTTGGTACACCTCTAGCGACTTTCCGGCTGTCCGTGGCGAACGGGTTGGGAAACATTGTTGCACACGATGTAACATTTAAAGTCCATCGGTAAGGAAATGATAATGATATGGTAGGAACTGGAATTTGTGTTACGAAAACACAAACAAAAGTTAATTTTACCAATATAACTTTCGCATTTAACAAATCAGTTTACTGACCACAGTTAATTTGGTATCTGTATCCGCATCCTTCAACATTTTGCCCACTTTACCATTTGTTGTCATCTGATGCACTTAATTGTAACGTCGTTCAGTGGCTTTGTGATTGGTTCAGTGATCTTGCTGCGTACACCGTCGTCTTAACTGCGCCTAGGAATTTCTGTGTTAACTTAGTTCTTGTTCCGAGTGTCACCCCAAGTTGTCCAGGTAGAATTCTCCATTATGTGATCCGTGCGTTATGTGTGTGTGTGTGTGTGTGTGTGTGTGTTTGGCGCGTGGAGGTTTGCATTGAATATAGCTTTCCTTTTCACTGCATTTGATATTTTGTCTTTATCGTCATCCGTGCTGTATGTTATAATGCTTGATTATAAGGCTATTCATATTTTATTAATTTATTGTGTGCAAATGTTGAAAATAGTCTGTCAGAATCTTAAAAGAATTGTTATCCTCTGACGTGACGCGACGCGTTTATTGTATTGGAAGCGGGCTCCTTGAATGTATGAAGAAGTAACTACTATTGTTAAAACAAAGACGAAGTAGGCAAATTAGTGATTATTGTCAGTGGGGCCAGATAGGTTTGCTACTGTGGTCCGTGGAGTTCAGAAGGTGGGGAAAATATCGCGGCTTTGAGCAGAATGTGGTTGTTTCGGCTAGGCAAACGCGGTTGGAACTGTGAGTGCAACATCTTCTTTCTCTCAGTGATATCCTCGGTTGCGTTGCATTTCCCAGACAGAGCCAGTATTGCTGAAACGAATTTTTCGTAAAACGTTAATGGAGACACGTTCCTACGACGTCTGTGGGGCCTTACAAACTTGGACGTGTATTCGCTCCCTTGCACACTGAAAAGATGTGCTCAGTTGCCGTAATTACCGCTGGTGTTCTGAACTAGCACAAAGCCTGTTGAAATTTCAGCAGGATATTGGTACGGTTGGGAACACCACACTTGATCGCACTGTACCTCGTATGTTATAGCAGCTGTGGGGCAATTCGAAATCAAGCTTCTATTGAATATGCACGCTGTGTACCATGCAAAACTGCCCAGAAGAACAGTATGTACGAAACCATTACGCTGTTTAGAGGTACGGTGTTACTATTCTCTCAACAAAATTGAACCCTATACTGCTATATCGACTGATCATACTTTCCACTGTCATTCATTCTTATCTTCTTCTGCTCGTACTCGTAACTGCTTACAACTCTGACTGTTTTACCCCATTTTTTTTTTTGTAATTTTATGTTTGCCCTCACCTTCGTCTATTGTCGAAGTTAAGAATGAGTGGAGTTGTATTTCCAATTCTCCATACGCTTCATGGCTTGTTCAAGAGCAGCTTTTACCTTAACCCATGTGCATGCTGGTGAATTATCTCAAAAAGTGTAACACGTAGGCGAAAGCTCTTCTGTACACCTTTATTCTCTCAGTGCATCCCTCTGCAGTAAGCCTGTACCGATCCGTCTACGTAAACAATTCTCACCAATACCAGTATGCATTATGCAGAATACCCATCCATTACTCTTCAGTTATACAATAAGCCGCGATTTCGCTCATTGTACATACTGTTTTGTGTGTAGCGAAGCTTTCCGAACAATAACCCTTCTTTGATACACAATTCTGCATTCGAACTGCGATTGTGTTGAAGCACACTTTCTGTCCGTATGAACACTGTGATCTATATAGTGTTTTAAAGAAAGCTGCATTGAACACACAGTGTTAATAATTAGATACCCTTTTCTCATTAAGGCCGAGGCTGCTGTATTTACTGAAGGATAAGTACTTCTCATCGGATTCTTAACAATACATTGCTTTCCTTATTTTCAGCGATCTAGCGTACCCATCCGTAACTATAAGAATTACTTACTGCATTGGGAAAAATGTTAACACAATCGTGTATGACTAAGTATCATCATCTGTCAGTGATAATAATCTACCTTTAATGTGAACTGAATTTATTTAATTGGAATGGAAATTTATAACAGCTTACATTTTCATATGGGGGACCGCGGTAGGACAGTGGTTAAGGTGCTGTGCTACAAATCTGGAGGTCGCTGGTTCGATCCCAGCTGGTGTCATTGGAATTTTTCATTGACATAAAATTCTTCCCATCACACTATGGCCCTGGGGTTGACTCAGCCTCTAACAGAAATGAGTACCATGAGCATTTCCTGGGGGGTAAAGGCGGTCGGTGCGTAAGGCTTACAACCTTACCTTCATCCTGTGCCGTTGTCATGAAATCTGGGAACCTTAACTTCCTGGAACCCTCTCGGTCACTCCAGGCCTGTAACGGGACTGCTTTGCCTTTTTACATTCTCATATGTGTGGGTTGTCGAACAGCTAACTTACAGGGTGTTTTCTGTGCAGCTAGTAGGCCTTTAACGAACTACATTCATTAGAACTTTCTCGACAAGTTGATAGTCGCACACCTGTCCAGACGTTTCCCGCCTTCTGTGAAAACAAAATTTCCATTGTCATTTTCACTATGGCCCGTTAATGGACTTTGTCCTGGGACATTGCAATCCATTTAAGACCCAGACACCTTGTTTGTTTACGATTCATTTTTTGTTCTTCCGTCTGTAACTATATCACTGAAGTAATCCTTTTCTCTTCACATTCATCACCATATTTTCCAGTCCTTTTTTCATCTCTCAATTCGTGCTGTATTCCCCACCCATTTCGTGCCCATCGATTTCATTTCCGTAGCAGTATTTTGTAAAGAGTGCACTAATTATGAAAATTCTAAATATTTAAGTTTTCCCGTCGGCCAGTTACGTCACAGTGTTTTCATTAGCGCATTCTCGAATGGATGTACGCAGTATACTGTACGTTGTGTCTTTGCATTGGCCTATAATGTATGGTGCTATGAATGTGACTGCCGTCAGAGAATTAATAGACCCACTGGCCACTGGCCACTGAATTAATGTAGTGAAAAATTGGCATTTCTCCCGTTGGAAGACAAATATTCACACCATTCATTGTCCTTGAATTGTTGCCATGTCCGCATTCACCTGTAACATAACAGAGGAGAGAGCACCACTTTTTTATGTTTTATTGTACGGAGCTTTACTTGGGTAGGTATTATTGTGCTAGGAAGATTAAGTATGTCGTAAAGCAGGTGTCACTCTTTATTTATTACTTGCTTGCTTGTTTATTTCGGGACACCGTCTGTGTCGCAGACAGTGACATCGGTTGGTAGGAAGACAGGTGATTAAGGAATTGGGCATGAAGTGGCAGGAGGCCGTAGTGGCGTACACCGGTACCTGATTTTTGCTTAGACACTGAGGAAGGGCACGGAAACGTTGGTTAGAGCAACCGATGCCTAGCAAAGATTCGAACGGGGCTTGTTCGAATAGAAGTTTAGAATGTTACCGACACAAGAACTTATTCTACTGTTCTTGTCATCATGCGTTTCGATTTTATCAGACCGGATAAGTCACATTATGAAAGTCGTTGAATTCCCGATATCGGTGCGCACTGAGCTACTTGACAAAACGTGTATGTAGAATGAATCCATACGCTAATTGGGCACTGTGCGTGCGGTAGGTGTAGGTTAACTGGACTGGCTGCTGACTGTATGATACTTAGACGTCATAGTGACTCTGTAATGGCACAGATGGGAGTTATTTGTATTTTATGTTCTCTGTGCAACATACTGTAAATAATTCTATTATTGGCTGCAATTAACTTATGAACCACTCTGTATACAGTATACCTGCACTGTGTGGGTTTTAACCCTCATATTGCAATGATCCCCTGAAGTTAGTGATATTAGTTCATTCATTATACCTCGTAACTTTGGCTACTACCAGGTTTGGTTGATAAACACCACATTTTGGCAGTTATACCCCGCCTGTTGGCAGGCTAATCGGTAATCATGTTACTGACACATTTGTTTTAAATAAGCAAGGGCCTCCCTATTGCAAAACGTTTCGGTCCTACCCGCCTGTCACAGGTGATGTTACTTTTTTTGTGTGGATAACTTGCTACTTAACTGAATATTCTGTGCACGTCTATTTTTTGACTGTTACCTCAGTGCCTTGCATCGCCGCAATTGTTGACATATACACGATATCGCGTGCGTAATGTGTAGGTATGTGCACGATTTGATGTGCCTTGCTCTAATTATCGCCATGACAAGAAACCTAAGGTAGACTGTCTCACAGCGCCGTGACGTTATTTTGCTTTGCGAACCCAAAGAAAACTGAGTATATTTATGACATGTCTTAACGATAAACCTGTTGAGGGCTCTTTATAACGTGGCGGTTGTGCTCCTCCGGCCTCTAAATCGCGGTGTCTGCCATGTTGTTGTTACTGATCGTAGGGAATTACGAAATAAGCGTGTATAAAAATAGGCCAAATGATGCAGAAGTTGCAACGGAGGGGCGTGCGCCCTCCATTGCAACTTGGCGTTTCTCTCTTTCGAATATTTCGGAACGTCGTTAAAAATGGAGGACGAAAACACTGTGGGCTGCTGACCACATTTAATATTGTATGTAGTTGCAGAGAGAAGTAACAGAATAATTGCATAAATACAACCACAGGACTGGACGACACTGCGTTGGGGTCTTGTTTATTACCCTGTGTTGGGTGCTGTGTAGCAGGTAATTAGTTTTCTTCCAGGAAAATCGTATTTGTCCCAAGGAATTCATTTCATGCTGCACACGTAATATGAACGAAATTGTGTAGGTGAACTGCTAAATAAATTGAATGAATTCAGCTGAAAGGGTCCATTGCATGCCGTTACTGTCATGCGTATCAGCCGTGTTCTGTAGGTTTGTGTTTAGCTTTGGTAGGATGTGGAGTTTCAGCGTGATTACTGTGTAATATTTTGTTTTGTTGCGACGATTTAAAATATGCTCCCAAAGTGCTGGAATTTTCCCCAGCTCTTAATGACGGACGTTCATCTGTGGCGTTTCACTTGAAGTAAGATGTTGTTGGTATCGGTCACGGATCGTAAGAAGCACAATTTTAACAGAGGATGTCATGTTGTGCTGCAGTAACTAAATGTATTAATATAATTTTAAGTTCATTTTGTGAATATATATCTCTTTTATGTACTTTGCAACATGAACAGTTTGTTTTAACGAATTTTAATTAAATTTGATATTGTGGAGCTGTAGACAATTGTGTAAATGTCATTAAGTGTTGTTCCTTGTTTGGTTATTGACTGCCATGTCTTTTCTTCTTCTATCATATATTTATACACAAAAAAAATGGCGTAATAAATATCTGTCACGCATCGTACATACCTGTATCCGTTTACTTGAAAACCAAAACAATTTTCAGGTTCCAATCTCTCTTCCGTATCTAATAAATAAAAGTGAATTATTCGAATTTATAGTGTTAACCTGGATTTCACATTCTCCATTCCATGCGTTATCATTCACTTACTATAATTTAAACCAACGAATGCACACAATTGTATTAGATGTACTGTGATTTTTATACTGTTATTGTATGTCTAATACACTTGTGTGCATTCGTTGGTATAAATTGTAGTAATTAGCCTGCATTATTAACCACTATATGTATTAATTTTATATAATATTAGATTATTTCTTTTGCAATGTAATATTTAGCATTGCTTCCTATACGCATGCATTTATTCTGGCAAATTAGATGATTGACGTAATGGTGTCGGCAGCAGGCTGTGCTCGTTTCTGTTTTGGACTGTCAGCATATTTTGCTAAATTTAAACTTCTTTATGAAGAACCTTTCCGCCTGGTGTCAACAGCCTTCAGTAGGGCAATTCGTTTGTTGGATGATACAATTTTACTTTCTTACAGTGGACTTGAATAAGACATACGGAAGCTCACCCCTTGTGTTTAATGTGGCAGTACGACACTGTACATTTTCACGCAATAAAACGTAAAGTTTCCTGGCATGTGACGCCGTGTACCTTTCCATACAATGTAAACCTTCAGACTGCATATTGTCCAAGAAGAAATTCTGTTACAGGCGTCTTTTGTATGTCGGTTTGCTGTGTTTCCACGTACTTACGTGTGCTTGAATGGAAATGAGTTTCATGGTAATGTTGCTCCTGTACTTAAGCATGGCGTCATAGAGCATGTGGGGCGATGGACGTATATTCCCGCGCTTTCTTAAATTTCTCGCTAGATGGAGGTACCGTGGTCAGCTTCTCGCCTTAACCACTACTGACGGCGTAAGGCCCACCGTTTTCATGTGAGCACGGCGTTTGTTAATGCAAGGTTTGCAAGGCAGGTTAAGCCGTGTCTTTCCGGCGAGTAGGGCAGATGGCGAAGAAGGTAAATAAGTGTCAGGGGACAGAGCCTTGCCAAGGCCATTGTGATGGATGCACAGGAATTGCGAAGACAGTGGCAGTGGTACACAGGAAACGTTAGGATGCACAACAGCCCTTTTATAAGGTCAACAGATATTCCGGCACGAAAATGGAAGAAAAGTAAAGAGAGAGACGCTTTTACAGGGTCGCAACATCGGACGTTTTTTGAGGGAAGACTTGTCTCAGGAGCAAGTGACAGTCTTGCCCTTGGAAAATTACATTACATTACATCATACCCTACTGGGTGCTGGTCTGTCTCTGTAATCATATTCAATTAATTTACACCATCCAAATCATTAAGCGGTTGCTGTATGTTAGAAAGGTCTTTCATTGATATACACACATCAGTCAGTTAGCCTAATTGAAAGCGATACGCTAGCTTGCACACACCCCCTCTTAGCTGTCAATGGAGTGACATCAGTGGAGACTTCTGAGAAGCGGAGATTACGAGCATAGAGTAATGTTTACGTTTTGAGTGCAGCTCGGTTAGTAGTGTTACAGCTATCGACTTGCGACAAAAGAGACGTTGATAATTCGACCGTCCTATAATTAGATACGTCCGTATTCCAATATTCTGATATTTGAAAATTATTTAGTTTGGATATTATTATTTGGATTGTGTGGAATACGAATACAATTCGGACAGTTCTTCTTTTGTGAATAATTATCCACTCAATGTGAAGTAAAATTAGATCTGCATTGAAGTGTATTAAATGTCCCTTATATCCAACAGAAACTCTACTACAAGAGAGAACGTAGGCCATATACAAACATACAAGAACAGGTTTGAAATTGGAGGTCCATACAGCTGTGAATGTTAAGACTGGCGTCTTCTGGGATGTGACGCCGTTTAGGCTAATCGATGATTACCAACATTTCTTTCTACTTGTGTGATTTGTAGAAGGGGGGGTGCGGTTGTTAGGGACATAAATCTGTCTGTCGAGGTTGGGGTTTTTATTGAATTATAAGTTATAACCCCAACTTCACATGAAGCTGAACTCAAATTGTTTTTCTTAAAATAAAGGTCTGTCAAGGAAGGCCACGACAGAGCTACATGCTGTAAAATGATCGTATTGTTAAGGTACAAACTGTGGTATTCCATTTTGTGTGTTGTTCGTCAGTTTTGGGAGATGCAGATTGGGCGTACATCGAATTACGCGTGGCCGGCCGTCGGTTATTAGTAACTTGCAAAGTTCTCAATCCCGATACCTTAAGAACGCGTATATCTGCTATTTGACACATGTTCACACCATCTGACACCGACGCTGAGGCTGAGACTCGTCGGGCTTCGCGTTTTTAGCAACGAGGCATGGTATAACTTATCTTGCCTGGGATATAGGCTGTTGCAGCTGGGAAATGTTTGCTTTTGTAAGGCCAGGCGAACAGACACGATATGCATTAAGCACGTATCTTAACTCGCAGAGTGTTAAGTCAGTATATGTATGCGTGAGATTTGAAGAAGTTTCCCTGTTAGTGAACAGTAAACACTGCTGTCGTTTGGGATATGGCGCTGCATAATTTGGGAGGAATAGCTATCAGATTGTACGGCGTCACACTCTGGAAGATATGTTACCACGAATGTTTATTTTTTCCTCTTCCTTGATTGCGTGTACATATCCATATATGGTTATTATACGCGATGGGGCGTCATCTTATTAGTTCCAGAAAAGTAAATTTTCGCTTCGAAGATTAAACAGGTATATAATACATTTTTACAGAAATGGTGAAGTCGTGCCAGAATTTATTTAAGAATCACTCCATCGAGTTGTGTGGAGATTCGTAGGTGTAGTGCCTCGTATTCTTACCTCGAGAGTAGAGGTTGAAGAGTAATGAACTTCACGCTGTGGAAGCGTCACGCACATGACTTGTGCCAAGGTACGAACTGGAGGTTGGCTGGGTGACGTGGTTGCGGTGGCAAAGAAGAAAGTCCCAACCTTGCCGGCGATCTAACCCAGATTGTCCAATCCGTGGCGTAGCCACCCTGTTGTCTGAGATGTCCTGTTTCCCGTCTTATAAGCTGTTAGTGTCAGTTGGACGTTTGACTCTATACGCCTACCGATGTAACAGTCGCACAGTTGGATACTAGTAAAACTGGCGATTGTCCAGCTCTGCAGTTTGACACGGATGCTGTCAGTCAGCACTTTCCATTTCTATTTTCCGACAATTTGGTCGCACTTGAGAGGCACGAGCGCTGCTGCAACCGTAAATAAGTATCCGTGTTGGAATCTGGCGGTAGATTTGTTCTGAATTATGCTTTTACCTATAGACTGAGGAATTACATGGAGATAGTGGATGAATTTCAAATTGACAGCTCGCCAGTAATCCCGAGGATAGTTACGTGAAGGAAAGTAGAGTGGAGTAAATAAAGGAAACAAGAAATACGCACAGAATTTTGTTGAAAAAACTCCTACTAAAGTGACTTCATTCCGAGTGGACACAAGAAAGTGTAGTATTGAAATGTAAATGTAGTCCGTGAGAATGTGAACTGTATGGGATGGGGTCAGTTCCGATTTTTTGTAGACTGCGTTGTTGAGCTACCTGTTCTGTTTCCAGGACCTTAATTGAGTTCGTTTTTTACTTAAGTAATGGGTAATGTGTTCGTATTACGGGAAATTGACTATTAGGTCATTTGCATTAATCCAATTATACGATACTAGCTGAGACCAAGAGGCTGATTATTGACTTCAATTGTGTTAGCTCTACAGCTGCTGTGTGGTGTGCAAGGAATGCAAATTAGTACGTGGTTAATTGAAAACAGTAGTAGCCAGATCGGTCTCGATTCTGCCATAAGTCGCGTCGAAATACAAAAAAGAAATCGAGCCTTAGGATTGTCCGTTTCTCTTTTGTGTTTGGAACCATCGTCATCCGTTCTGTAGGCTGCTAGCCCACGCGATACTGTTCATATAACCAGTTCAGTAACTGGCAATTATGTCTCTGAGGGAGATTCTTTTGCGAAGATCTTAACCATTAGCCTTTATGCCCGTATCATTTGAAGGAAGAATACATGGAAATTGAGGTGTGGAACAGTCATTAACCAGGTGCTGCGGTAGAGTGATTTAGTTTCATTTCTTGGTATCTCGGAGGTCGTGGTTTTCTGCAGTTATACCAAACGAACAAAGTGTACGTAGTGCTGTATTCTTCGATCTCAGTGGCCGTGCGTTAAAGCGTTTTTTTTTCTACCGCTCGAATGTAGGGATTATATGCTGAAATCCCTTTAGGGCCATAAATTAAACCCTCACATTTTCTTCCACGTCCGTAATTCTCGTTTGATAGTCGTCCATGGTTCAACAGAAGGAATATGTGCAGTCCAAAAGGCGTAATGAATAAGGCAGCAATTGACATCATTGCGATTTAAGTCGCAAAACCCCATGACATCGTTTGAACTTTTCTCGCCCTTCCCTGGTTGTGTTTGCCCTCATTCAAGACGCACTGTCGAAAATTTGCCCTCCTGAGTCAAGTGCTTACATTTCGATTGCTGTTCTAGTTACTTATGGCTACTTGTACCAAAGCAGGGCAAAAACTTCTACCATATTTCGTTTTCAAATAAAGTGCTGGAAAGAAATTCTACTTGTCACCCCACTGTGCGGAAAAGAAGGACCGCAGAGCATAGCTGTGAGTGTCACCTGCATTGAGCCAGGGCAGTGAATTGTAAATGTGCGAATAAAGAGCGCTGAGCTCACAATTGATGTTTACTGTGGGGTTTCATCAATCTTGTTGATAGGATTAGCGGGAGTCCGTGTGTCCAAACGATACTATTGTGCTTCCGGCCGTTCGTCCAGCTAGGCCACGGAACAGCTTAGTTTGAAACGCGCGAACCAGAGCGGCGATATTCTCTCCCTTAGAAGCCTGAAGCTCGTGTACATAGTATAATCTTACGGAAAACACACTTGGTCCCCATTGCGATACAAACCGGTCGTATTCTTTGTAGAAATTGTCGCTGTTTGTTTCAGGAATTGTGTTACACCCATAAATACGCTCTTGGAGCAAAAGTCAGGGTTCTTCTACATTGCAGGAAGTTGTGCATATAGCAAGCAGCGTACTTTAAAGCGTTCATTTTTCATTGAATTCGATTACATGTAATTTGTTTGTGTTTTCTCCTCGACGTAGCCCGTACCTCAGACCGCATAGCATCGAATGATGGAATGATTAGTGAACAGCGATTGGAAAGAATGTACGAAGAAGCGGTCGTCGCCTATCGCGGCTTTAGCCTTTGACGATTGAGGAAAATCACGAAAGGCCACAGTCAGGATAGCCTGTGTCCGGAGATAGGTTTTAACTTACATATTTCAAAAACGAAGCAATGGTGCGGAACTGTCGTAAATGCCCGTGTTCGGTACGTTCTGATGGGCTACATATCAGTGTAATATAGGATAATTTTTATTTTTTCAAACCCATGTTTGTTATCCTACTGGTGGCCCATATATAATCTGACGTTAGTCCCATGGGTCTGAGTACGAAAAAGCACAAGTGTTGAATCAAGTGTTAAGGAGAACGTGTGAGGTTTTAAGAGATGCGGCTGGTGGCGTGGCAGTTCACTGTCGGCGTAGCCTGTTTCAGTGCTTTCGAAAGGTTGGTGCTTGGAGAGACGATTTAATTATTTCGTCATTAGCGTAAGCTTCGTTTCCGTAGGCGGGGTCTTCTGGTGACGGTAATGAACCGCAGACACACCAACAGGATTTACTGGAATGGTTTCTCGGAGATTGCTCTGATCCTGTCAGGGATGGGGCAGGGAATCTTCTGTAGAACAAGGGAACAACAAAGCAAACTTCACACAGTTGCTAATTCCGATTATATGTAATGTCTTACTGGTACTGTACGTATTCTCTGTGTATAGCGACAGACGTGCATGCCTGCTGTATGTGAATATATGTGACTGTGACTTGTGTGTGTGTGTGTGTGTGTGTGTGTGTGTTTTCTCGTGCGCTGTTAAACACATACACACATGTATACGCCGTGTATTTAATGTAATGCGCTTGTGTAAATTTAGGTGTATGTGCATGTATATGAATGCAATTCTCATTCTTGATTTTATCCATTTGCTTGGACCGTTCCTTGTTGAGGCGATCAATCACCGACCTCTCACCGCGGAGGTTGGGTTTCGAACCTAGATCAGTCCGTGTTAGTTTTGTGGAGATCAGAGTGTCACCGAGGTAGGTGTCATTGCAGCAGTGCTCCGTACTCCTTCGTCGATTTATCGTTGGACACGGTAATAATCTGCGCAGTTAACAGCGTCGTGAAACAACTTATTTCATTTGCTACATTTTTATTTCTAACTTTCTTTATTCTCACCCTCTCCTTTCTTTCATTATCCCCCCCCCCTTTTTTTTGTTCTTTGCCTAAATTGTCTTTAGTTTTAATTATAGCTTTTTGGTCTTCAAGTTTCATTTCCTTAATTATTAGGTAGAACTGTAATTTTATCTTCATCGAGACTTCGTGTAATTGCCTCTCTACGAGTTTCATATAACTTCCGTTTAGCGAACGTTCGGTCAGAGCCGGATAGTCTTCATTATAATGTTAATTTAAAAGCAGCATTTCGCACTCGCCCTCTAATAGTAGAGCGCCTTAAAATTCCATTTCCTTTTCTGCTTCTGTCACCCGATATCTTAGGTGGAATTCTGTTCGCGGAGATTTAACTTTGTTTTCAGAAACTGCTGCGCATGCTCAGGGATGTAGTGTGTGCCGATCGACCACTGTCAAGTGTAAAAATTTTTGTTCGAACTGATGAAATTTCAGCACTTAGTGATTGCGACGTGGCTTAGGGCCTTGAAGATTTGTTGCCGACCCTTACCTGACTTGTAACAGGGGCTGTCGATGGCAGGTCTCAGAATTCTTTGTCATAAAACCGAACCGCCAGGTCTCCTCTCAAGAAGATGGTTCTTACAGCTTTACAGCTCTGACTCAAGCCCTGTTGTTCTGTACACAGTTTAGTGACTGTACACAGTTTAGTGACTGATTTCTTTACAGTCTGAAATCTGTTGTTGCCTTCTGTTTGGCCCTGAAGATTTTAAAACATAATCTTCTAAAGATGCTGTGTTCTAGAATGTGGTACCGTATAGTCTGGTAGAAACTTACTACTTCATGTAGAAATCTCTTGCGCCCGTATTTGATGTCCCGAAAGTGATACTATTAACTTTGTCCGAACCGTTATTAATTTTCTTCCAGAACGCACGGTGTCACATCTCACTATTCTTCATAATGACCTCCGTTAGATATTCAGATATTGTTTGTCGTTTCGAAACAGCTCTCACTGAAGTCTTTAGTAGATCATTTTGGTTTTAGACGGTTGCTGGATGTCAAGTTCAGGGCTGGCGAACTTCTTTACGGCGCGTGCCCACACTGTCTATTAATTTCGAAGAATTTTTTTCGCGTGCAAATGGGAATTTTTAAGAGCAAAGTAATGTCTTGGAGCCTTCCACAATTACTATTAATTATTGCATTATTATTAACACTTATAATCGTATAATTAATTTACAGTATAATTATATTGTATTTCTAATAAAGGCCTCCTAGAGGAAGGCGATCAGGAAGAAAATTAAGATGTAACTGGGTTTGCTCCTATTTCCTGTTTGAAAAGAAGATTGTAGAACATTTTGTCCACTGTCACATATTCGCCCAGTCACCGCTAGGCCGAGGCCGCAGTGATAAATATCCCGTCAACACTTCGCACCGCTCCCGATTTGTGTAAACATTTTTCATTCGCAGTGTTATTTGATAGCAGCGGTAGTTCATATACAGTCTCTTTGCAGGCGGGTATGTACATATGTGCACATACTCTTCACAATGTAGAGGTTCTGGTCGGGCTAAAGAAATGAATTAGGACAGCAATGAATGCCGCGTACCAAAGAAATATTTCCACGTGCCATTTTGGACACGCGCGCCATAGGTTCCCTTAGCCGTATTTTAGTGTTTTGTTGCTGCGTCAAGTCCTTGTGTTCTTGCTTCTTTTAGCATCTAGTTTGTGTCGCTATTTACTTTCTCTTCGGAAACGCGCTAATAGTCTTGCGAGACGTCACGCAATGTCATGTCAGTGCGCGAACTGCAGACCACCCGATTGCTTTCCCGGGCAGCACTCGTAACTCCCCTTCCTCTTGCACAAGCCTACGGTAATGATACGGCCAGGTAGCACAAGCGATGAAGTGCAGTGTGACTCATGCTTGGTGGTTGGTCACTGGATCGGATTAACTTAGTCACCAACAGTTTGCTCCTTGCTGTTACAGTGACTAGTGACTAGAGGGTGTTATAATTATGATCATTATCGTGAGGGGTGCACAAATCACAGGCTCCTGATCGCCCAGGGGACTTCATTCTTAACGGTGGTGGCTAGTATTTCTAGCATAATTACCGAAGTTTTTAGACGCTGTCGCAAAATTGCGGTAGGCGACTGTTAGATTCATGTCTGTATGTCCATCCGCTTGGAACAAGTCGGCTGTGCGTGGACGGATTTTCATGACATTTGATTATTTTTCTAAAATATGCCAAGAAGGTTCGAGTTTGGTTAATATCTGGAAAGAACAGGGGTACCTTAGACGGGGACCCATGTGCATTTGTGACGGAATCTCGCTGAATTCTTCTTTGAATGAGAAACGTTTCAGACAAAATTTGTAAAGAAAGTAAAAAAACAATTGTAAAATTCGTCCCTCTGTAGTATATCGTATTAAAATTAACATTCGTATTGCGGTCACCCACAACCAATTTTATCAGTCCCGTCAACACATGCCATACGTCAGTCTTACCGCCATAATCTCACAAATTGTGTAAGTCGTAGTAAATCGTTTGTAGTGATTAAAATGTTTTTTTAAATATATATTTTCCGTTTGTTGTTTTCTTCCTGAATGCCTTCTTGTTGTAAGCAAAAGCTGTTAAAAAGTTGTTACCTCATATTAACTCGAGTACTTCTTTGCCTGATGCAGTTGTGAGCTGTAGTAAATGCTTTTTAAAACCCAAATTTTAGTTTGTTATGGCAGCAGTAGATGTTTTTGTGTTAGTGTTTAGACAAGTTACGTGTGTTACTTCTATACTTGTTTTAGTTTCTGAATTACTTGACGTCCTTCTTCGTTATGTTCCATGTCTACTTTTTAAGATTTACGTCACTAGGCGAAGTTTATGTGCGCTATTTATGTTGCATTTTCTTGGTATATACGAAATTTTAAAACCAAAACGACATTTTATGTTTAATAAAGTTTCCCCCCCCCCCCCAGAAAATTATGCTGTTTATGAGATATTGTGGCAAAATATTGTATAGCCGGACAGATATGTTATGGCGCATGCGCTTATGTATAACTAAAGCTCAGACACACACTCGGGACATTTGGTCGTGCTAGCCGCTGTGTTTTAAGGGTCTAACCCCCGCTGTTGGCGAGGGATTGCTGAACGAATTCCGTTGGTATGCATGGCGGCTGCTTCAGCTAAGGAAGGCGCCATAGCAACGGACTGCAGGTTGTGCGGCACCTTATGAGTAGCTCTCCCCCCGCCCGACACGTCTGACCGTGACATAGTTCACTATCGATCATCTTGTGCCTTGTGCTATTATTATTCCACACACCGATAATAACAGGCCTACTGTGCGTTCCATTCCGTTTTATTTATGTATCTGTTAATGTGCTTTAGCCTGCTGTTGTTAGCTCACGTTGTATGGAACCGTGACTTATCGTTGCAGCCCTGTCATTGAGTGTTCTTGAATCGAGATGCCGTTTTTATGTTCAGTGTTACTTTTTTATCCATTAGACATGCACAGCGAAAAGAAAGTGTTGCACAATCTCGCTGTATGTTGAAGCCTCTTTAAGAAACAAGTCGAACATTTTATACACCGTGTTTCCCGAGACGTGTACTTCTCGAGATGCAAACAGGCTAAGACATTTTTTGACGTTTTGCTGACCGTGCATCTCAGTATATTTATCTCAGTATTTAACCAACTTGATGCACCAAACTTGTTTCACAATAAGTTTTATTTCATGCCTCTACATGTTTCGAGCACATGTGCTCGAAACATGTAGAGGCTTGAAATAAAACTTATTGTGAAACAAATTTTGTGCATCAAGTTGGTTAAATACTGAGATAAATAGGCTAAGACACTTCTCAGGAGCGTTATTTGTCACGGCCATAAGACGCGTTGTTCCGTGTACTCCGGACACGCTGCGCACAACAGAGCCCACATATGGTCCAATATTTGTGCAGTACACATGCGACGAATATCGCGTCACGGTTGCAACACAAATGTTGATAAACGTTGTAAAAAGAACCTCGGGTTCCTTGTTTTTAAGTGTGGCGTTTTAAAATCGCCCTATGTAATTTCATAATACATTGTGCCTGAAAATGACTTTTAATTCGAAATGTTTTTCACGGATGTTTCCAGTAAGGAATATCATGCAGCAGTACGGATGTATAATCTAAGAAGTTTTTGTATTGTGAACCCTTAATGAAAAGTCTCTCAACAAAAACAAATGATTCTGAGTGGTTATTGTAGTGACAGTTTGGAGCAAATTATAACGGAATTAATCTTCCTACGGATACAGAAACAGTGGAGCACTGTGTCATTACAGAGTAACCCTGCAGTTTTTACGAAATCGTTCGTTGCATTTTTTCATACTGTATTGCTTCGTTGTTGTTGATGTTCATTTTTTACAAAGTTAATCACGTCAGATACACTGCGCGGCCGTAAATTCAGTCTCTCTGCTTTAGTAAGATAATCATTATGTAAACACAGAGCAACTAAAATGTGGAAACGTGGACAGATTTCAAAATATCACTGAAAACAGGGAAAGGAACCAGAATATTGCAAATCGAACCGAATAAAATTACAGAAAATACAAGGAATCGTCCAGCACAGCTCGTATGACCAGATCGATTAGGCAGTGTGGTGTGGAAATTTCTCCTTTTATGTCCCTTTTATCGAATAGGTGAGCAGGCTAGAAGGGAATTTCGTTTAACCTGTCCATGTATCTTCGTTATTACCCGTGATAGCGCGTTTGGTATAATGACTCCGCCTGAGGCTGAACGTTCCGGGGTTCGATTCCCATCACGGGCAATACCTCCATACCTGCTTGTGGCCGGCGTTCTTTCCCAGTGATAAATGGCCAAGGCTTGATTATGATCACTCACCTGCTTACCGTTCCCCTAAATTACTTCATGTTTTGGACAGGGACATGTTTACATTTACCTTTTATGTGTTTAAGTTCTTCCAGGACTTCAGGCTGGTGTTGCCAAGAGGCACAAACGAGTAGAATTTCTTATTTCATTCTGTCACTTGAAGAAGGTAATAGAACCGGTGTCCTAAACGTTCGGATTTGAACTTTTTGTCAATGTTTGTTATACTTCTTTGTATGAAACGTTCTAACTTAGCAGTCTATTCTACTCTGAGTCCCCACGACCTGTCAGTCTCCCAGAATGTAATATTAAGTGCTGCGTTGCCCCTGACTTAGTGTCTTTTCCCGGGTCTTCGCCTCTCTATTTTTCCCTGAAGAATCTGTAGCTTCTCTTGTTGGATTAGAGCCTTAACTGACTGCCTTGCTGTGAACACAGTACATTTAATCAATCTGATGATGCCAGGGTTGAACACATACTTTGGCGTGGTGCTTATTCAAAATGACGACGTAGATTTTGACACCAGTCTTTATAAAACTTATTATTGTTTCTGACACCATGTAGATATGACAGGACAAATTTAATAAACCATCGCCTTCGTGGAGGAAAAAATCCTTGTTGATACGCTGATGCTGCTCAGCTGTTCACGAAACAGGGCCTGTATCATGTTTTTTTTTTTAATTTGGAAGCGCATTCTCTTGTTAGCTATTGGTGCGTATCTTGAGCAAGATTAATGCAGTCCACAGATGAGGTCCCAATCCTTGTAAGTTTTTTTACTTTCGCTTGTCAATGCCTAGGTCTTCCAGGCGGTTTCTTTCCTTAAGTTTCCCTGAATTGCGTACATTGATGCTGTAATACAGGATAATATTAATGCGGATCTTAAGAATTTAGTGTGTGAGGAAATGGACCTGTTTCGTTTGTGGCATGATGTGAAGAAGATGCTGGCTGTTGTACCGTGGCTTGTCATTAAAGTTGGGGAGATTCTTGGTTAGCTGAGCGCCTATTCATTGCGGCGTGTTAGTTGAACTGAAAAAAAAATCACGTAAATTATGGTCACTGGTAACAGATGACATAGCAAGGGTTCGAGTTGGGATACTTTGAAATGAAGTGAACAAAATATTGCCCCTAAAGTGCCAGCAGTGTTGATATTTCTGCACACTTAGAATATTCTATGGTATAAACAAGTTTAAATAGTGCTGATAATAAGAATAATGCAGTCCTTAGGCCTGTGGAACAGAGCAGAAAATATTTTGATTCGTGTCTTTTAGCAGAGTTACTGAACTTCGACCCCTCTCTTGCCAATTGCAATCGGCTGCACCTCTGATGCAGCATGCGTCAACAGCCCGACCGTTAAAGAAAAGCTGTCACCGCCTGATAGACAGACATGACTTCACCTTTCGTGTGACGAGGTCTAAGCTCCGTTATACTTTCTTTCAATTTCAAATTCGATACGAAGCCAAATTACAAATATTTGTTTCTCGGAAGTTGAGGAATAGTGATTGGTTGTGAGGTGACAGCTTCATGAAACTGAAGTAATGAGGCCCAGAGTCAAAGTATTGGCACTGCATCCCATCCAGATTATGGCATTCTTGTGGATATGTATCTCCCGTCTTTCTTTACTTCTTTTGCCGGATGGAGAAAAATAGGAGAGAAAAATGTCAAAGCTGCATTACGTCCTTGTTACAGGCATTCACCGAAACCATGTAAGCCTGTTCATTATTACACTTGGATCCGGAAACGTACATTAATGTGCTGGTACGTGTTAAGAGCTATCCCGAACATTCAAGTCTTGTAGGATGTTACGTTGTGCCGTTGTGTAAGTTGTTCCGGACGTTTCGAAAGATCATAGCACTTGCCTCTTCAGGGTCAAATAGTCCACTCTTCTTGAACTGATTTATCCCGAAGATGAATGTAGTTTCGAAAAGCTGATAACAACCTGCCATATTGCATGATATTACACATGAATTCGCATTCTCGGTTTCCATCGCTGTGAAATCCTCAAGTCTTCAAGCGAATGTGTTTGCGCCTAACGGTGTAGGTGTTGTAGACTTTTGAAAAATGGCAGGTGGGTAGATTCTACATTATTAAAAATTTACACAAATGTATTTGACAAGTAATTGGACTGGTGTGTTGTACAGCAGTTGATAACGGTGGCCCACTGGATGACGTAATTACATTACTTGCCGTCCCTTGTCAAACAGACGCTGGGATATATTTTGTCGATGTTGCCATAGTGGCACAGTATTTCCGTTAGGAATTATAAGTGTATGTAAGAACACTGAATGCCAGTATGTGCTGGCCGCAGTAGGTGTAGTCACTAAGCAAAGGTCTTGACACCAGAGGAATAAGAATTCGTTTGCCGGAAGAGGCAAGAGATTTTTGTCTTCACCAAAGCTTCTTGACGAACTTTCAGGTCAGGCTAGCCTACCCTCCATTTGGCACGGGGGCCTGTTTGCTCAGAGATAAAAGCGCCCACGGTGTGAACCTAACCACTGACAGTACTGTGATGCCGAGGTCGAGAATGCCTGGAGCTGTATATCCACTTCATGGGTACCTTAATGGCATGTTACTTATTAAGTGTAGTGACATTCTTTACCATTTTTACCGTTCCCAGCTTATCGGCGCATTTGATATTAAAGAAAATATTAATGAGTTTGGTTTTTTGAAGCCAAAATTGAACCAAGCAGGCTACCTTAAAATTCTTGAATATTTAAGGAAGCAACAATAGGGTGTCGCTCTGTTAGATGAAAATTTCAGAATGTGTATATTTGTTTACTGACTAATTTTCGTTTCGTCCAGGGTAGGGAAGATCGTATACTCTATGTATGCATGTGGTAGACTTCCATAAAACAAAATCATGTTAAACATTTAAAGACGAAGCGCAGACTGCTGTATTTAAAGACACAGTCCTTACCGCGCTGGAAACACTTTTCATCGCGATTATAAAAACCAATCAGTTTATGGTGTCAGTGTCACAAATCACTGTTTGTTCTCGGATAAATACAAAACACGTTAATTAAATGTGTGCAGAGCGTACGATTGTTGACTGTTAAACCTGTTGGTGCATCACCTAACCATTAAGCTTGAAAAGGTTAAACTAGAAGTAGGGTTGAAGGAAGAAAAGTTGATGAGAGTGACGTTTTTATCAGAGTTGGCAGGCTTTGTTTCCTAACAGAAATGTTATGTCATGTTTCTTTTCTTTGAGACTGTAAAGAACATCTCTCAGCGGGAGTGGCTACACATTTTTCTTACTGGTCAGTGCTTTTTGCTTCAGCTCTGACGTACGGAAACACAAGCTCGATTTCCGGTCATGCAGTGTCTTGAAATGTTTATAAGTGTTCAGAGTCAACCATATCAAACCAATCTGTATTGTAGTTTAGGTACGACATTTGTAGATGACGTATTTTGGGGCATTTCCTTACAGTAAATGATATTTGCATGCTAGGATCGCAGAATATGTGTTCCGGCTCCCAGCGACTGCTGTGTTTCTGAACCCGAAAGTAGTCATTAAAAATTTTGCAATGCGTTGACGAAGCCACGCACATATATGAAGTACTGCTTATTTTACTATTCTGTTAATAGGAATAACTAATGGCGGCGGATTGCGGTATACTAATATTCAATGTTCCGGGATTAATCCGTTCAGCTTGCACTGAGTTAAACCCTGTAAAAAAGTGGTGACAGTAGGAGGTATACCAGAACAAAGGCTGCTGTTTGCACTTTCTTTCGTTCTGTCGAAACTGGACCTGCTCACTGCGCAATAACAAAAACAGGTTGAGACCTTCAGGTCGTGGAACAAGTGACAGTAGAGGTGAGACCAGAACAAAGCGTTGATGTTTGCACTTAGTTTCATTCCGAGGAAGTACAGCCTGTTCAGGTTGCTGACAGCTGACATTGCTCAGCACTCGTACTTATCCTTCACTGGACGGCTCTTGATTAAAAAAAAAAAAGATCTGATGTTGGCTTGTTGACAATGCCGAAAATAGTAACCTGGTAAACTTGTGTATGTGTGTGTGTATGTGTGTGTGTGTGTGGCAGACTGTGCTTTGAAATATAACGTTTGAATAAAACACAACTGAGATGAATCACCTTACGATTGTACTCACTTTTATTATACACATGTTACCTTGCCGTCTTTGACTTTACTTCATTTTAATGCCTAGAGAGCTGACGTCATGCTTAAACGAAAAGCACATTGAATACCAGAACATGTGTTTACTGGCTTCTTGATATGAACTGTGTCTGCTTTGAGATTAAATGAAATAAATGCACATTAGGGCAGTTTTTGTACCACACTTAACTTGTAACTGAAACAGTTGAGTAAGTCAGTTTATAGCAATTCTTCTTTCAAACTTTACATTCGCTCACCTAGTCGAGTTACAGTCATGTTTCGTAACCAGAAACTATATTGCTGGGCTCACAAAGGCTCGCCATTGGTCCTTGTCCTGAGGCAGATGAATCCACTCAGCACTGTCAAATAATTTTTTTCTAAGATACTTTAATTTTATCCTACTACTCATCCGTTGGTCTCCAAAATGATCTATCCCCCACTCATCTTCCTATATGAGTTTTGTGTTTGTTTCTTCTCTCCCATCCTCACCCTCTGCTCATTTATCATTTCATCTTTTTAGGTTTTTTCCTTCCTTTGTCGTGTTTCTTTCTTGTGGGTCCGTGCGTGCTCGCCACCAGACACCAAGAATGCCCAGAAGAGTACGAACCTGCAATGTATTTCATTGTGTGTGCGCTCGGTTAAACGAGACGATCTTAGTTAGTCTGAACGGATTAAATGTGTTGAATACAAACAAACAGGAGATTTAGTATCATAGCCAACGCAAGATATTTCTAGCACGTCTTATGGGACATATTTATTGTTTGTTGTCTCCTTTGTTACAGGTAAGTGTACGAGACATCGGTTCCATGCTTGTGGGCAGCAGATCCATTTTTTTGTGCGCCAGTTCTGCGCTTTCAGTCTTTTAACATGTAAGTTAGAACAGTATTCATGTATCATAAAACCTCTGACATCTCATTATTTCAGTCGTCTGGAATTGCGCAGTGATACTGCGCCTGAATATCCCCGCACAGTACGTAAATGTATCTGTAGCATAAAGTCACTTTGGTATAGACTCCGCATGTCCAAACGTTGGCAGTTTGTTGCCTTAGGACTCTCTGTAAGGTGGACTACTTTGAACGAACAGTCTTCAAAAGCTGTCATCTTTTCGACCTGATTTACTTCTATAAGGCAAGAATGTGGCTTTATAACGCCATGCTCGCTGATTGGCTTCCGCATTCTTTTCCAGCTTTCGATTGGTTTTTATGAAGCGTCTTATAGAAATTACATCATCGTGTCAAAATGGGAGACTCGCCAGGTTTCAAACTTTCAAGGTTGAATCGACGCTGTTGTTGCATAATTTACGGTATTTAAGTGGGGTAAGGTAATGACAGTTGGGGAAAATACGGAACTTCTGTTCACGTAACATTTTATTAGAGTGTAAAATGGCAACATGATGATGGTGCAACTCTTCTGTATAACTTCTAGTTCTAGTGCGAGAATCAGTGCCGTGCTGCTGGAGCTAGGCATGTGGCATTTGGTTATCTCAGTATTTAAAAATAATGTGATCCGTCGTCTTAGTGTATCGACCAATTATCCCCCAAGATGTATCGTTTATTATTTATTTTAATGTATCCTGTACAATATTCGGGGTATCAGAGCAAAAAAAAAAAACGAGATGGAAGGGACATGTGGCACGTACTGGGGAGAGACAAGGTTTGTACAAGGTTTCGATGGGAAAACCTGAGGGAAGAAGTCCACCTATCACATTGAGGTCTAGATGGGTGTATGTTATTAAAATAGATCTGTAAAATATAGAATGGGAGCGTGGAGTGGTTATTAGTGGCTCAGGACGAGACAGTGTGGCGGGCTGTTGTGAACACGATGATGAACATTTAGTTTCCCTAAAATGCGTGAATTTATTGAGTAGCCGAAAGGCTGTTAGCTGCTCAAGAAGGACTCTGCTCCATTGAGTTAGTTGGTTAATATTCTGTAATTAGATGAACCGTATTTTTTATTAAATGAAGGGAGGGCTGCATGTATTATAGGAGCGTGTAAAAAATGGCACATTGTTGACGGCAGAATCTGCATATTTTCGTTTTGTGATCATTTTCTGAATTAAAGTAAACGTGAATGGACGCAAACCGTAGAGGACACTTAATTTTCTTGTACGATACCACCTCTGCTGATGACCTTCCCCCAGAGAAATCAAATGGACAAGAACTGTGAGAGAAGATACGAGATCCAATTTATTTTCGTGATATTGAGTGCTGCCGTAATCACACAGCACCTTTTATGATATCGGAATTCTCTGTAGAATCGCGCTGTATTGCGGTGGATGTTTTGAAATGATTTCCTGTCATTCTTGTTACTTGAAATACTAGCAGTTTACAGTGAATGACGCGATATTACATGATACCTGTTAACTGTTTCGTGGGGTCGGAGTGACTCATTAAAGCGTAGGCTCCATTAGTAGGATTGGCCACGTTTTGATATAATTATTACCTGCTGAGGATTTCCCGCATATTTTTTCTTGAAATACTTTGGAAGATGAAGGCAGGAAGTTCCTCCGAGTCACGGGTACTTATTTTCAGTTTTATCTCAGGTCATATCAGCACAGCTGCGAGACTGATATCCCGCATGGTGTCTGTTTTACACTGCCGCTTAAGTTCCAGGTGTAAATCTGGCGACTCGGTGTTGCTGTTTTTGGTCGTCCTTCCTGCCGCCTGAATGCGTGCAGTTTCGAATACGCTGAAGTACAGTATTGTGTACTGTTATTGTGGGATGTGACGGTGTGGAGCTTGGGCTGTCATTCGTAGCGAAGAATATTTATGAGGATGCTGGAAGACGTAGTGCGAAGCGGTGTGTTTGTACTGTACCTAGGAGAGAGGAAGTAGCTAGAGACTGGAAAAAGTTTATATAATGAAGAGTTGCGTAACGTGCGTTCTCAGACGTTATTAGGGTAAGTGAGTGAAAGTGGATGAGATGGATGACGCATTATAGCACGTGGGTTTGTCGGAAAACAGCACAGAATTTTTGTCGGAAGACCTGAAAGAATGAGAGTCCTTGCATGACACAGCTGTGATTGGGAGCATAACATATTGTGTGCTGTGTCGTCCATATTTCTATACTAATAGGTCTTTGGGGCTGGAAATTAACACAATAGGAATAAGCGCCATCGGTTTCATTCAGAAGTTTTTGTTGTGCTTTTTCGAGGGTGAGGGATAGCGCGTTTCTGCATCAAGCGAGGGACAGCCAGATTTTTGAAGAAGGTCTCTGCTGCATAAAATTAGTTAGCGTGACCTTGAACTCATATTTTAATGACTTATACCTCTGTGGTTAAAGAGTTGTATATTGCGTTTTTATGCTGCGGGACGTCCACTGTTGTTTCTGTACTCAAGAAGTCTGAGTGAGTGAGTGAGAGAGTGAGTGTACGTAAATCGAAGGAAATGTTAAATAATGGCTTACATCCCCCCTTCCCATGTCGCGACGCCCCTTAGTGGGCCAGGGCCCCCTCATTGTAGAGGTTTCACGATCACACTCGGTAGGATTACTCTGAACGGATTATCAGCCCTCTTCCTGACAACACACAACGCTCTCAAGAGCGAGACATCCATGTCCGCGGCGGGATTCGTACTCACATTCCCATCAAGCAAGTAGACCCCAGACTGACGTCTCAGACCGCGCGGGAACTGGGATCGGCCGTGTCTTACATTAACTAAAGTATATAAGCCTACATGTAATTTGTACCAAATGGCCATGGGCCTCGTACAGGCCTCTCAGATACTGATAAGTACGAATATTAAAACGATTATAGCGCACAAAATAAATATGTTGTTGACTGTGACATTTACTTGTATCGGTAGCTTCTCTTCTTTTGGTGGTGTTGAAGAATTGAGGTGTGAGTCTCAGGGTTCTCCCTTTCAGAAAGGTACAACCACCAGTGGCTCGGGAATTCGACCGCAATATTTGCGAAACCTGGGGAAGTACCTATCAAGAAGCATCCACGGAAGTGAATCTGAACACAAAATTTTGTGTGTGAAAGCACCGCAACAAAAACAGAGTGTAAGATGTTGCAAGCAGCAGGATGAGCTGTATGCATTTTGCAGATTGTGCGAGGACGATCCAGAGAACCGTGAATATCCAAGATGATTTTTTATACACTCCGTCGTTTGTCGATTAAATCTGTGACTCCAGTGAGGTTCATTGCACTAAAATGTAGCGCACATTGTGATTAGTAAGCGATATTCAGTTTTCATTCAGAAGTGACACGCATGTTGTTTCCTTGGATGTGTCACGAGGTTTTAAGAAAGGGGAATCTGAAATGAATGAAAGAAAGTGACTGTGGCCTACTTCGGAATTTGCGTGGAAGAGCTAAATTAGAGGATTCAAGCCTTCGTTGTGGAGGGTGTGGAATGGATTCGTCTGAGGTTGGAAACCAGTGGCTGGCCTTTGTGAAGACAGTAATGGGACTCGATAGCTGCGTCTTCTTGAGCAGCTAAGTAACTGTTAGCCTTAGCTCCATGGACCTGACAATTTGAGGCTATAGGGCTTGTTGAGATAATGCATCTTTTCATGGAACCAGAAGATTGATTACCATCTATACAAAAACTCAGTCTTGGATCTTGTCTTGAGTAACTTTTCTTCAGCCAGCATCTTCATATCCTCTTATCCTTTTCTAGGTGTATCAACTCTCCTCGAACTTTTCCGGCCAAAAATTCAGTCCTCTGTTTCTCATAGCGGGTTGAATTTTGTCAAGTCCCGGACATCTCTTCATCTTTGGTGTAGTCTTTCTAGCATCATAGTCTTCTGTGGATGAAATTGTGCTTTCGCTAAATGTGAACTACGTGTGTATTTTTTCCACTTCCAATGCATTGTGAAAGTGTTGGAAAAGTGATTTGTTTTTTGTCCGTGGCGGTAAAGCCCGAAGTGGATCGGGCTCTCATTTTCGAGGCTTCACGATCACATTCAGACACACCACACTCGGTGGGATACCTCTGGACGAATGATCGGCCCGTCGCAGAGAACTCTACCTGACAACATACAAAATTCATAAGAGACAGACATCCATGCCCGTGGCTGGATTCGAACCCGAAATTCCAGCAAAGGAGCAACCGCAGCCCCACGCCTTAGACTGCGCGGCCCCTGGGATCGGCGTAGAAGTGAATTGGTAAAATAATATCTAGATTATCTCTTTGTACGCCACTTGTAAGTCAAGACAGATGTGCGTAATGAGCAGGCAGTTGCACGGTTTGCGCCATGTTTCAGACAAATATTGAGGGAGAATCAAACTACGCATTTCATACTTGGTATTTTTTCCCGAAAATTTTGCGGTTTGTGAGATATGTGGAAAAATATGTTAGAGACAGACAGGCCACATATGACCATATAGCACGGTGCGGAAGAAATGCGAGTTCCATGCCGGTGAGTATGCCAACACTGCTAAACTATGATCTGTACAGTACATGACTTGAAAATTATAGTATAATTATTTAAAATAGTCAATTGTTCACGGGCTTAGTTAAGTGCCCACACTGTGAAGAAGTGCGTGGTAGCAGGTGTACGTCTGCGCGCGTGCTTAACCTCCGCACTACAAAGTAGTGAATTTATGTCGAACGGCAATGAAGTGTGCTAATTGCCGCCGCGCCAGACATCTGCGCGGTTTGGGTTCAGAAACACAATGAAACAAATAAATGAACCTACTAACAGTGAATTTTTATGTTATTCATACAGCGCATGTTCTTACATTCAATATGTCATCCAACATTTATGATATATATTTCATGTCCTAAATGTTTCGGCACCCGCATGCTATTCTGAAGGAGTCATTATAACAAAGGTGTATATGCCAGCCTGCTTTCTTATGACTCCCTGCGGTTGGCATCTCGGTGCTGAAACATGAGGTGGCGGTGTGTATCCTAAATGGTGTATCACAGAGTGCATACGTTGGTTGATGTACTGATTGACTACATGGATTATTTAATAAGGTAATAATTTTGCTATTTATAGGACGTTAGTGCGTTAATATTTCCCCATTGTGTATGTGACACCAGTTATATATCTTGTCAGTAGTAATTTTGTGATCGTGCCTACCTTACTGTTGCATATTCTGATATCTGCATATGGCAGGGTCCTTCTTGAGGAGCTACTCCAGATTTTCCCTTTTTTTACGGAGCCCGAAAATTCATTACCATATACACGAGAGTGCGACGCTGCCCCCTCTCTTGAGTTCCACACACGTCATTTAAGATGCATGTTGTAAGAAACTCCCATGCCTGTCTAAGTACACAGTTATCTCCAATTCAGACCCACTTTTCCATCTAATTTTCATCGTAGCACTGTTCTGATGAAAATCACGTACGATGAAGCTCTTATTCTATATAAATAAATGAATAATAAACACGGTTTAAGAAAAATGGATGTGCGTAGAACATATAAGTTTGTACTTATTTTCGCGACTGCGCTAGAGCATGTGTTTTAGTTGGAAACACGTGTGTAATAATGCGCTGTTCATAGCCACCTTTCGGTAATAGTTATGTGGCCGGTGTGCACAGAAGTTCGTGGCGAGAGCTGCACGGTAACTCTGAACGGTGCCGCAAGAATATGAAAGTGTGCACTCCAATCCCTCCTACGTATCGGTGTTAGGAATCCCGCTGCATACACGCTGTCGGATGCAGAACAGCGTCTGCGAGTGGAATTCGTCGTTTTCTTTCATCCGACCTGAACTTGTGTGGAATAAGTTATGTGACCGCTAACTTATGCTGTAAGCCGTTTATAAGAAAGTTGCTTTTGTGTGTCCGTCGAGAAGTGACTGTGGAACGTGGCCCCTTTCATGGCATACCACGAAATAAGGTAATTTTCCGTGAATGTCCATCGTCGAATATATACCAGCCGTTAGAGCTCGCCTCTAAATGAATTTGCCTGAGACGTATTAGCATGCATTAAACTGTGTTGACCATCCTCTCAAAGAAGAACTTTGTCTAAAGTCAGCGGTATTTCAGACTATTAACTGCTAAACCGAACTGTTTAAAAAACATGCACGACAGTCTGGCCGAAGGTAATGAGTGTGTCTATATGATTCGGGTTTGTAATGTTATAAAAGATGCATGTGCAAACACAGATTTTGTACTCCGTGACTGGAGGGAGGTATTCTGTCACTCGTCCACAAAATTTCCATTACGACTCGCCCATATTCTGCCAACTCTGCCCTCGAATAGTCTGTTTCTGAATTCCAGAGCCAAGTACTTGCTACTTCGTTCCTGATCTGACCCCAGACGGTCCACGACATCTGGTGTTATAGTATGTGACCGGCCATTCCATTGTCTTTAGAGATGCAGGCTCCTGCACAAAGAAATCACGCAACAACCGCCAAGCGTAAGTCTTGTGGTACGTTGGACTGTTATTGCCACAAGATTTTTAATTTTCTAACATTTGCAAGAAAAAAATGTGGAACATGCGAGTAATGGAAATGAAATGTGTCTGTCCACGTGTTACGTAAAACAACGTTAGTTTTCTGCGCGTCTTAGGAAAATATTTATAGATGATCATAATTTGCATCTCGTAAACGGCGACATTTTTAGTTGACCATACGCGAATTTTGCGTTTAGATCGTCACCTCCTGCCACACAGAGACTACAGCGTTTAAATTAAAAAGACGAAGCACGGCGAGATATTATCCTAGATGTACGTTGGTCTCCGTGTGAATCGTCTGCATTTTGTTCGATTTTAATTAGAAGTGGCATTTGTCGACAGACATTAATAAATGTCTCAAGTTTTTAATTTCACCAAAATCTGTCCAGTGCGAATGGCGCTGTTCCATGCCCCCTGACAGACGGGTGGACAGACATTTGGAGCATAACAGTCGTGTTCCCACCTCTTTTACTGACGCGCTTAGTAAGTATTAAGAATAATTTATGACTTCGGTTTTCTCTAAGCGCGTAGGTCTGTGTTCCGTGGCCAGGAAAAATGCAGATTATTAATTACATTTCGTAGTAGTACACTTTTAGACACAACCTGCAGAGTGCTTCTTCCATGAACGAGAGCAGCTCTTCTCTCACTGCCTTGCAGCTCTGGTATTTAGAATTCGAGGAACATCACTACACATCTTTATATGTGTTTAAGGCGTTGTGTTTAGAAACAAGGACAGATTTGTCACTACTTTTGTATCACGAGTAAGTCGCTATTGAGTGCTTTATGTGAATTTGAAACGGCCTGTGCCTCGTTCGGTAGGGCTTACATTGCAGTGACATTATTTACATTGTGAGGAGGAACTGGCCCCACCTGACCTGCTTGCGCATATCTGACAACAGTTTCATGTGATGGATGACGGCTGGAGAATTTACCGTAAATTTCGTTGTGGAGGAAGACAAGACACAGGTGTTCGCAGAAACGTGTGTTCGTTGTGGAGAGTCTTCAGAATACAGCGAAATGATCTTGGAGAAATTTCTTTGTTGACGGGGATATTGTTGAAGGTGGTGTTATACAGGGCGAGTGACATCACGAGACTGTGTGCTGATATGACTGTATTTGTAATAGTGAAACAACCCTGGTCGGGGGTTATTCATACCTTAATAGGCCTGCACCAATTTCCCTTATAGCGGCTCGCCACCGGCTTGTCGGTTTGTGGTTTGAACCGTGGTGGGGGCAAGAGATTCCCTCTTGTCCACACCCGTTCAGACCGGCCCTGAAGCCTACCCAGCTTCCTGTGCAATGGCTAACCGAACTCTTTCACGGGAGTAATGTGGCAAGGGTGTGGCGCTGACCACCCACCGCTTCCAGCGTCGTGGTTTATACCGGTGGAGCTGAGCTCTGCTCCCTCTCTGTACCTTTATGGCATGTTACAGGAATAACTTTACCTTTGTACATGAATTTATCATCAGCGTTTTTTGCAGTATATTAAGTTCACCTGCGACCTGTTTTGACACTCAGCCAGAAGAGGACTCTGTTATGAGTCATTTGGCCGAAGTCGCTAGTACCCGTGAGAGACTGCCACAAGTACGCGATAGTAGTAAATCAGAGATGGATGGACGGACAAAACATGTCGCCACACAAGGGTTAGTGGATACGGGTTGGTAGAGAGGCGAATGTTGTCTGATGAAAGGATCTGTCTTGACATTAGATCCTAGGAAGTGTGGTTTCGCAGCTGTGCTTATGAATATTGCCGCTTTGCAGGATGTGACGCCGTGTGGATTGGTGTATAGGTACCAGCCTTACGGAGGAGCGCAATGTCTCAGTCTGCAAGGTACTTCAGTGTAGTTCAAGTTGGAGAAACTGAATGTAATAGATCAAGCAGCCTAAACGGTATCAAAATTCAGAATAATCGGCACAGAATTCCTCTACATGTTTCGAGCACTGTGTGCTCGAAACATGTAGTGGAATATAATAAACTTATTATAAAACAAGAATTTGTGCATTAAGTTGGTTAATTACTAAGAATGTTGAAGTCTAGTGATGGTACTCCGTAGCAAGGGTTGAACAATTTGTGTGGAGACTAGAAACGCAGCTTTGGCTATAGTGCCTCATTCAGATCATCTGTTGCGCGTTTGTTATTGCCCAACTCGTCACCCTTGAGAGACACCCAGTAGGAAAGGTCACATCCTTTCGAATCTGGTGGTAAGGTCTTGTGAATAAAAAGCACCTGCGACACACACCGTAGGCGCCATAATTACACACTCTTCTTCTAACACAACAGTTCATTATTTCTTCAGAGCTACATGTTTCGGTCTAAACCGATCATCATGTTGGGATAAAAACGTTACGTTGAAGAAATTATAAAGTGTTGTGCTAGACGGAACTGTGGCCGCACACACAGGGATGGATACAAATAAGCTGACTCCATAGGCAGTTGCATATCGGTTAGAATCTGATGGTAAAGTCTGGCGAGTAGAAAGCACCATATCAGTAGGATAAAATATAGACCTGTGTTTTCCCTTTCTTGTGTTGTTCTTTGTTGCTGCTTGTCTTTTATTCTTATTTGTAAACAGCCTACCTTACCGGAACGGTGTCTGTTTATGTGCACATGTGGCTGCATTTGAAACATTACTAACTATCCTTAGTTTTAAACACCGAGAAAATGCACTAATTAAAATACAATAAAACAGATCATCAGACACTTCATATCAGTTGCCAACTCCATCATGTTTCGGTATCAAGGTGCCATTATCAGGGAGTTTTTCGGCAAAGATTGTTTCGTGGGTCCAACAAGTATTTCCGGCTCTATTCGCCCACACTTCCGTCATAAAAGTAGTTGGAGTTTCCTCTCACATTTTTTCCTCACATTCACAGTTTTCCCGATGGCGTGAATGGTGTGATGTCCGTACGAAATTTATGGGATCGCTCCAGTGACTTTCCTTTTGAAGTTTGCCTTCTGTCAGTCTTTTGATCAGCGCATGGCATCAGTCGACTTTTGCTTTTGATATTCAGAAAAAGACTTTATACCGAAGCCATCACAAATCTTAACGTTGTCCGTGTGGGGTATCTCCAGCACTGTTGAAGGACGTATTTCCATTTGAACGCCAGTGCTGCAAATTTCGAGATGCCTGACATGGGCTTTTATGTGGAAGGGCGACAGATCATTATAGGCAGCATAGGTTCATGTGTTTATGTGTTCGTGTGTGCGAGCGAGCGCGCCACCAGCGTCTGTGTCTCTCGTATGAATATGTCGTCCGATTCTAAGCCATGTTGATCGTGGTCATTGAAGCTGCAGAGTCTGTATGAGTACTGCTATGTAATAGTTGGGTATTAATAGGGATTAGGTGGGAATCCAAGCCATTTTAATCTTTTAAGGACAAATTAATTACCGCTCGAGGTTTGAGTTTCTCACAGCGGTTTTGATGAGTAGCAGAGTCTTCTGGGATATAATTCCCTGATTGTTCGATTTCCGTAACTCTGTATATGGAGGCAACAAGCCCTTCGGATATTTCAGTTAACTGTTTACCAGTCAGCACATTGTCATATCCCAGAAGACTTGAGAGTTCAAATTAACTACCCGCACAAAACGTATAATCAATATGTTTCTGCGATTACTGGTCAGACGGAATGAATGTGCGACTATTTAACCATTTCGCAATAATTTTGCGATTTGAAATGGTGCACAGGCCACATTGATTTGTCGTTCAGTGCACGAACTTTCGGAACGAACTTTTTGAAACACACTTCCCTCTTTAAATATTTTTGTCTGTGGTCAAAAGGTAGATGGATGTGCAAATTTTTAGGCTCTTTTCGCAAAATTGCGAAAAGCGACTGTTTGCTTCGTCATGTCTGTCCGTCCGTCCGTCCGTCCGTCTGACCGCATCGAAAAACTCGGCTCCCACTGGACGGATTTTCATGAAATTTGATGTTGGGGTATTTTTCAAAAACCTTGCAAGAAAATTCGTGTTTCATTACAATCAGACAAAAATAACGGGTACTTTACTTGAAGACTAATACATATTTTTCACCATATCTCGCTCATTTCTTCTTAGAATGGGATATGTTTTAGACAAAAGTTATAGAGGAAATCAAAACACACATTTTATGTTCAGTAACGTTTACTTCTAAAATCGTACCGATTATGAGATAATGTGGGAAAATATTGAAGCGCCGGACAGGCCACAGATGACACGTGGAGCACGCGCATTGCATGCTTAATAACAAAGGCTACACACACGCGCGCGCACGCGCACACACACACACACACACACACACACACTCACTGACATTCACAACATGTAATACTTATTACTTTTCCACTGCTACAGTGGTGACAAGAACGCACCTGAATGTTACGTTATATGTACATTGCATGTCTTGTTTATTGTAGGTGTGAGTGATCTGGTCTGTAGCAAAGAATAGCCATTCTTAATGGTTCCTTTATAGCTATCCTTTATTTAACGTTAGAATTTAGTCTCACAGCAACGTTTGTAACTTGTGTGTCGTACAATCTACATGTGTAGCAGTGCACACTGCCTGTGTTACATCATGTATGCTCTGTTTCTTAGGATAATTCACATATATTTGTAATTGGTAATTTTTAGTATACCTGGTAAATTCTTAACCCTTGAAACATGCACCTTACATGCACCGTTGGTCCCATTGTATGAGTGAAGAGCACCTGTGTTTGTTGACATTCCGATGACTTGCATTGTGCTGTCCAAGAATGATGTCTTTCATTTCAGGTTTCGAATAATAACACTGTGCTGCCATTCAATCAAACTTTTATAGTTACACCATTTTCATGTTCCATCAGATAAAGCTGTAGCTCCTCTCTTATTTTGTTTCCACCAGTTTGTTTTTTCACACCTATGCCTGATTGCTGCCCGCAGAGCACTGAGTTCCTAGAGTCAACGATGACATGTATTTTAACGTCATGTTTCGGCGTACTCGTGAATATGTTCATTGTAAGCCTCTTTGCAATTCGCCATCTGTAATTGACTCTTGATTTACCGTACGTATTGTTTTGTCTCCTAATCTTATTACATGGATGCTCGCAGGCCTCGTTGTAGTTATTGTGTAGACAAGGCAGGCTACACCGTAGTTTCAGGACGTTTGTATTGCCGATGGGAGGATGGGGCGTTGAACACGAGGTGTAATGAGATGGTGTAGGTCACACACACACAAAAAAAGGGGTGACCTTAATGACGCCTACTGGCTCTGCGGTGTGGTCGGGTTCTATGCGGAACATCGAAATGCACGTAACGTGTCTGTGCAAGGCACAGGACGTGGGGCTGTGCTGTGCTGTTTGTATGCTTTGCAGCTCGTTGTTCATTAAGGGAAAGAGCACGCAAACATTGTTACAGAAGCATGTCATTTTGTTGTTTTGCATTGGAGATTTGCCCATAATTATGAATTTCTAACCCTTTGAAGATCCACGTCCTTTCAAATTGTACAGCAGAGTCCAAATTACCCGACCTGACCAGGACCGATATGTCGGATTAATGAACATTTCGGGTATTGCCGAGATTCTTCGAAAAACTGACCTCAGAAGCTTTCTGATTCCATCCTTCCATTCTTCTGCTGCTTAAACGAAACTGATGAGTAGTGGCAGGTCGGTTTTTTAAGGTTCGTGTTTTTTGGCCTTTCCAGCAAATACGAGTTATAGTTGGTGTATGCGCGTAGCACGAAATTGTAACGGCACATTGTATGGCTACATCGGATGAAGCGGAATTTCGGATAACTGAAGGTCGGCTAATCTGGACTGTACTGTGTATGAAAGTACGAGTACAGTTTTTACGTAGCAGAGATGACTGTCCGCTATGAAGACTACATTGTTTGTGCTGGTTACATAAACAGACTCAGTTTATTGTGAGAGCTGTATGCAGCATATAAGTACACTGTGTATAAAGGTGAATGATTTTTGCAGATGCGTTGGAGTATATATCACATGTATTTATCACCGGCTTTAGACGGTTAAGCACGAATTGATATCGTTGGTGTATAATTGTAAGACAGGCAGCAGTATAGAGCGCTGAAGTGACTACTGGCGCTGTTGGCAATGATAGGTTTATTTGTTAACTTTCCGGACAAAATTCAAGACCACTACATAAAATTGCATGAATATGCCGTGGTGTTACTGATCGTAAATACAGAAATATGAGTTTCAGGCGCTCTTGAATGCCATTACGGTCTTTCCTAATAGTCTGCAAACTTGTTGAAATGTTAGTGTACTGGGGACATACAGACAGATAGGGCAGACTGACACCCAGACACGCTTATACGTAGGCATTATGATAGCTGACCTTAGAAGTGGAAGTATGCTGGAAAGAACTTCAATGACACTTAACTATCGCTGTAATAATTTTTGGATATGTGGCGTTCGAAGTGATCCTGGGACAGGTTTTTATCCGAGTATTCTGTCTTCCCCTGTCAGTGTCATCCCATCAGTACTCCATACTCACTCATTAATCTGTCACTGATCTCATATAAACTTAGCAATTAGCAGCGTTATTGTATAAAACATCTGTATCTTCCCCTCTCTCGGACTCATTATACGGATGATTAGAGACCGTAATTCGGTGACTAGAGGACCTTTGATTGTAAATTGCCTTGTGGAGGCCTAAAATTCATGTGAACACGATTTTAAATTTTAAATTCGCTTCACACTTCAGTGTGTGTGATGCATTAGTAACCACCATTCTTTAACCCTGTAAAAAGCATAGTGATTACAGTATATGCCGTCAAGTGTAAGAGTAGAAAGTCTGCGTTTCTTCTTTATGATTCTCACAATAAACAGTCATCACTTCCCTACACAGTTTCCACCGATCTGTATTTGAACGGATGGAGGCTGTATTCTGACTTGGACGAGAGTGATTATTTGTATATACAGTTGATTGGATTAGTATTTAAGATGTTGGAAGTGTAGCCACAGCAGTTACACCTTAGGATCCTGTCTTATTTGTCGTTGTAATACTCGTTCTCTTCAGTGCGTTCGGTTCGTTCGTCCACATTGAATTAAATGCAGATACGGGAAGATACTTATTGTTTATGTCTGCCGTTTCCCTTTATTGCCTACATCATTTCTGTGTTAAACTAAAATTGTCATTTTGTTTTTAATTGCCACGTGCATTGCACTATATCGGTCATTATTTGCGCTTACGAGCGTATTTGTCGGTCTGTGTGCCTACTTACATACCGACACTGGCATTTTTTTTTTTAATTTTTCTGTTACGATATTTCGAACAAATTTTATATGAAAGCTAATGTTGACGTATCGTATTTTCAAGCTAAAGACCTGTTTGGAAAACCTTGTGATTGTATGTGTGGCCTGTCTATATTTCCCTTTATGTCAGTGTCTGGACTACGATTCTAAAGAATCTGGAAACCTGTAGTGTGTATGTCAGTTCTTGTGGCGATGTTACAGCGCACCTACCGTGTTTTGGGCGCAGAGACGGGATGCCGTCGTTTCACGCGTCGAATCCACGCCAACAAGAGCGATGTCCAGTACTCTGCTTTCGAATTTAGAACTTCCTCGAACTTACGGCAGAATTTTTGTGGCGCGGTTGCACAGGATAGTTGTGATAGCTGAACAAGAAAGGCCGGTAAACTATCAGTTGTCTGTTCGTTTGGCACCAATAGGAGCATTTTGTTTTAACTGTATCCAAGATCAGTTCGACGGCTGAACCTTCAAAATGGCAGGAGGGTACGTCTAGCCGTGGCAGTCCTGACCGAGCAGCTGGTAGCAGATTGATCTATTACCTTACGTGGAACACAGGTTTATTCTAGGATTCTCTCAACAGTGGAAAGATCAGTATGGAACTGCTGAATTATGGAGAGTGAAGCAGTTGAAATTTTAGGTTTATACCGGCCCGGTTTTGCTTTTATATAAAATTAAAAAATCTGGTACGTTTTTTCGCCGTGCTTACTCGGTTATTAGTCCTAATGCTTATTCTTGACGTGTCCACTGTTGAGAGTTGTTGAAACTAACCGTGGAATTCATAACCAAATTTCATGGCATGCCTATAGTGTGTCGCACCACGAAATTCAGGCGTGAGAAGAAGTTTTGTTCGTTTACATTGTGCTGTGTTTTTGTTACGGTCGCCTTTTGAGAGCAGGAAATTTTATAATCTAAATTACTGCATGTTTTCTGCATGTTCTGTAAACATGTGTACTTTCGTTGAGAGTGGTCTTCAAATAGCAGATCCCAGTCTGGGAGTAGGAGACAGTATTGAGGGAGGCAGGCAATGCGCTACTAATTCTGTGCATACGGGAATCCTATTGAAGTAATTGAGGCCTTTAAGCGAAATGTATTTTAAACGTTGTTTTAATCGTTTTTCTTTCTCCTCATTCCTGCAGCCGAAGAAATTAAAAAAGAATGCGATATATTAGCATCGTTTCCCCTTATTAAACCGTCAACTGCCGAGTAACAAACCACATCTCGCAGAAATATAACTTTTCCATCTTCAGGTACTGCATCTTCTTATGCCTGAAGAACGAGGTAGTACAGTCCCTTCGAAATCTGCATACCCATCTGCAAGACTACACGGTGTCCACAATATAAACCTTTACTACTTCAAGAACGCCAACCCTGTCATTTCTTGTATTAGTTACAACTTTTGTTTGATGCATTTGTTGTTAAAAAAATTAATAGCAGCTCAGTAGAGTGACTAGTTACGGTACGCACAGCTGGGGAATAATTAATACCATCCCAAGCGTTGTGCTGTTTCTCGTCTTCACTCCCCTAACATCTCTGGGTTCTATCGTTCCACCTGCGCCATTGCTACAACATCTCCCCCCCCCCCTCCTTGTTTTAAGACGGTCGGAGTGTAAACCCGGCCATTTTTTTCCGCCTGATGAAGATTTACCACCGCTCCCAGTTAATGGCAGTATTCCTAGAAAGACATGCTTGTGTTTACTGTTGTCGTTAGCATTCACATTTTGCATGACTCATGTAAGGCTTTTCTCGAATGTCGTCGTGCATAAAAGAGCGTGCTGGTTCGTACATTATGAAACACTGATTGGTGTTTAGGAATGTTAGTTAAGTAGACTACACACTTCGGCCTTTTTCCTTACCTTCGCCATCGAATAAATGACCCTTCTGCTTCGTGTTCGGAATATTCAAGGTTCAAATCTCGATCGCAGTACCGTTGTCCTCACTGCTTACTCTGTGCCAAGGATGGGCCTTGGCTGGTTCCTTACGCGTGCCTTACAATGTATTGTTCAGGTACAACCTTTCCATTCGACGCTCTGTAATAGAGCCTAACAGCTTCGGTATATAAGCTACAGATAATTAGTTACTCAGGTTCGTGTGTTTTTGTTTATTACAGGGGCTGTTCGAAACATGTGGATGCCCACAAGAGGTTTATCCGTAATCGATAAGTTAACAGGGCTATACCTATTTGCTGAAATAGAATAGTTCGTGACTTTTAGAGATCAGTTCTGTCGTTATTTCGATGAGATTCGCGTTGCGTTGTTTATTTTTTTGTCACTGGGACTGGAATCTGAAGTTATCAGACAACGAAAATCGAAAGGCCTTCACTGTTTGTAGACTTTCCGAAACTTCTTTGCCATTTTTATGAATATAAATACGCATTGGGACTGGTTAAGGCGCCGGATTTTCCTCTCGAAGGAACAAGAATTCTTGTAATTTAATTATTGGGCCTGAAGCGAAAGTTTGCTAGTACTGCAAGTGAGAGTTCACCGCACTTGCGCGTACATGACCGTATTCCGGTACTGCACGTGCTGTGTTAAGGTGCTGGTAGATTGAGGGTGTTTGACGAGAAGGTAAAGAAAGCGTTTGAGCGGAAGAGAGATGACGTAGCAGGAGAATGAAGAGTTATACAGGGTGTCCCAGGAGGAATGTGCCAGACTTCGGGAGGGTGTTCCTTATGTTAAAGTATACCGATATAACCCAAAACACCTATGTCCAAAGTTGAACGGTTACGGAGATAATGGTCAGA